>ERZ1673961.258-NODE-258-length-24622-cov-33.130297_pt1 | contig 24622 bp, 21 predicted proteins | sample MGYA00580189_ERZ1673961 | MGnify/ENA primary metagenome ERZ1673961 (study PRJEB41334, sample SAMN05608105) | rock metagenome | biome: terrestrial subsurface; feature: shale formation; material: shale | place: USA: Pennsylvania ... | reverse complement strand
GGTTAAGGTGTTCGGAATAAACCGAAACAAGCGTTCGCAATCACCGAAATACGCATGCGAAGGAGGAAGAATCGTCAATTACTTAAAAGCACTCTTGCCAGACAAAAGAAATGATGTGTTGTTTGCGGGCTATCAAGCGCAAGGAACCTTAGGTCGAGAAATTCAATCAGGCAGCCACACGGTGGATATCGATAACCAACCAATCGAAGCCAACGCACAGATCCATACCATCTCTGGATATTCTGCACACGCGGACCAAAGCGATTTATTGAAGTTTGTTACTGGTATTCCAGCACAACCAAAAGCCGTGCAGCCGTGCATTTGATACATGGAGAGAAAGAAGCAAAAAAAGAGTTAGGAGAGAAGTTGGAAGCAGAGGGGATTGAAGTGGTTTATTGATTAGAGCGAAGTGAATACTTTAGTAAAAGCAAAGAAGGTCCTAGCAAACTAGGACCTTATCAGAGATTGATTAGTCGCTACCAAACAAGTCACGCGTGTAAACTTTATCCGCTACATCGGCTAACTCTTCCACCATTCGGTTAGAAACAATCACATCCGCACTTTGTTTGAATTCATTCAGGTCTTTAATCACTCGAGAGTTAAAGAAATCTTCTTCTTTGAGTACTGGTTCGTAAACTACGACCTCAACACCTTTCGCTTTGATGCGCTTCATGATGCCTTGAATAGAAGAAGCACGGAAGTTATCGGAACCAGCCTTCATGATCAAACGGTAAATGCCGACCACTTTCGGTTTACGCTTCATGATAGACTCAGCGACAAAATCTTTACGAGTGCGGTTAGCATCAACAATCGCACCAATGATGTTGTTTGGTACATCTTGGTAATTGGCTAAAAGCTGTTTCGTGTCTTTTGGTAAACAGTAACCACCGTAACCAAATGATGGATTGTTGTAATGATTACCGATACGAGGATCTAAGCCAACACCTTCAATGATTTGACGAGCATCCAAGCCATGAGCTTCTGCGTAAGAATCTAGCTCATTAAAGTATGCTACACGCATAGCAAGGTAGGTGTTGGAGAAAAGTTTCACGGCCTCAGCTTCTGTCGAGTCTGTAAATAAGACTTGAATATCGTCTTTTACTGCCCCTTCGACCAGCAAGCCAGCAAACACTTCGGCACGTTCACTGCGTTCACCAACGATGATACGTGATGGGTGAAGGTTATCATAAAGCGCTTTGCCTTCACGCAAGAACTCAGGGGAGAAGATGACATTCTCACACCCCAATTCTTCCTTAATTCGGGCAGTATAACCAACAGGAACAGTAGACTTAATCACCATTACTGCATCAGGATTGATAGACATAACATCCTTAATCACAGCTTCAACTGAAGAAGTATTAAAGTAATGCGTGACTGAGTCATAATCCGTTGGCGTTGCGATCACAACATATTCTGCGCCTTTATAAGCTTTCTGCTTATCGGTTGTTGCGATGAAGTTTAGTTCTCTGTTTTCAAGGAAATGTTCAATCTCAGCATCAACAATTGGAGATTGTTTCTTGTTTAGCAATTCAACCTTTTCAGGAACGATATCTAGTGCAACCACTTCATGGTTTTGAGCTAACAACATGGCGTTGGAAAGCCCTACGTAGCCAGTACCGGCAACAGCAATTTTCATAATTTTACCCTAGTTCTAAGAGTTACACTTCTGAAAAAGATTAGAATTAAACAACATAGCTCTTAAACAATCTATAGATGTTTGTTGTTTGGAGTTGAGCGATATCAAACCATTCAGCATAATAAAAAGAAATGGACACTAAGTGTCCATTTAAATCTATTCGTTTACAGCTAGTTCATTATCAATCAGATTTAACTCCAATTGGTTGTGACTCCAGACTAAGTCACCAATACCGTCCGTAGGATTAAATCCTGTAGGAGCATTTAATAGCAATGAGCGAATGTTTTCGTGATCCATGCTATGGCAGGCGAAATCGAGATCGTTCAACAGTAGTTCGTACTCTTTTAAAGGTAAATGAACCTCATGTGCGGTCATTATTCGCTCATGCGCTGTTTGTTTGACATTGTCGCCAATAAGCAACTCTTCATACAGTTTCTCACCAGGTCGAAGTCCAGAAAATTGAATCTCAATATCACCATGAGGATTAGCTTCGGATTTAACTTCAAGACCGGATAGTTGAATGAGATTACATGCTAAGTCTGTAATTTTTACTGACTCACCCATGTCTAAAACAAATACATCGCCTCCTTTGCCCATTGCTCCAGCTTGAATAACTAGCTGTGCAGCTTCAGGAATGGTCATGAAGAAACGAGTGATCTCTGGGTGAGTCACGGTTACTGGTCCGCCTGATGCGATTTGCTTTTTAAACACAGGAATCACGGAGCCTGAAGAGCCGAGAACATTACCAAATCGTACCATACAAAATCGAGTGCCATTTGGTTTTGCATTTTCTTGCTCAGCAAGAGCCTGCAGACCAAGCTCCGCCATTCGTTTGGTTGTGCCCATTACGTTAGTAGGGCGAACGGCTTTATCTGTAGAGATTAATACAAATGATTCAACACCGGCTTTAATCGCCGCGCACGCTGTATAATAAGTCCCATAGATATTATTACGCACACCCTCAATTACGTTAAATTCGACTAATGGAACGTGTTTATATGCTGCTGCGTGATATACCGTTTGAACTTTAAAAGAAGACATTGTCGTTTCTAGACGATGTTGACGCTGAACAGAGCCTAACAAAGGAATAATGTCGCAAGTTAGCCCTTTTTCAATTTTAAGTTGATTTAGTTCGCGATCAATCTGATACAGACCAAATTCAGACAACTCAAATAAAATAATAGACTTAGGTGACTGCTCCACAATTTGACGACACAATTCAGAGCCAATAGAGCCACCAGCACCTGTCACCATAACCACTTTGTCTTTGATATTCGCTTCTAGCAACACTTGTTGAGGCGCTACTGGATCTCGCCCAAGTAAATCCTCAATCGCGACGTCCTTAAGCTCATCAATTTTAGCTTTACCTGACACAATATCTGTCATATCAGGGACCGTGAGTACTTCAACAGGTAACTTAGCTAATTCGTCCAGAATCACCTTACGACGTGAACGCTTAGCACTTGGCACTGCGAGTAAGACTTGAGAAACATCATATTTATTTATGAGGGGCATTACGTCTTCAATAGCAATAACAGGCAACCCTAAGATCATAGTATTGCAAAGAGTTGAGTCACCATCAATAAATGCTCTTACGCGATAGTCTCCACTACTTCTTAATGCCATCGCCAATTGTCGACCGCCAGATCCTGCACCATAAATGAGAACCTCTTTACTCTGCGTTGAATAGCTTTGAGCAATCAAAGATCGAACGATAACACGGGGCCCCCCACAGAAAAGAGCAAGAAATGCACCATAGATGATAGGAACAGTTCTAGGAAACGGGTCACTCATGTAGAAGCTAAGGGCGGCTACAAGTGTGGCAGAAATTACAGCCCCGGCAGTCACAACAAATAAAGCCTGAAAAGTGAGATAACGGAGAACGGCTCTATAGAGCCCTAATCGAGCAAAAACAGCGATCGTAACTACTGTTACCCCAATTTGAATTCCCCAAACTTCAGGATAAGTGAAATAGTTGGTTTCTCCAGAACGAACTAGGATTGCCAAATGAAAAGCCATGAAGATCAATATGATATCGATCAATACACTAACAATTCTTTTGTTAGTTCGAGAAAGTTGCCATATAAATTGTAGACGTTGCATAATAATTCTTGTGTGTGGTTTTATCGGAGATAGCATGCATTAGTTTAACACGAAAACAGAACTCTCACCGGAATAGAGGCGAACGCGAATAGTAAGAGATAGATACAATAAAACGCAAAAGAACGGCTGCCACCGCTCCATCATAGCACTTTTCTGCTTCCTACTTTACCGCATCACCAGAACCACTCCCTGTTGCGGTCATCATGATATACTTGAAATAATCTTTTAGTGTTAATGTATCGATCATTTTTTTATCAGTTTTTGCTAATAAACTTGGTGTGGACATGTCGATATTTTGAACTTGAGCCAGTCCGGTGACTCCCGGTAGCACATCATAAACACCAAGCGCGTCGCGCTCAATGATCAGTTCGTGCTGGTTAAACAAGTTTGGACGAGGTCCCACAAGACTCATTTCACCTTTCAAAACATTAATGAGCTGCGGTAATTCATCAATCTTTGTCTTACGCAGAAAAAAACCAAGCTTAGTAATAGATGCGTTACTCGCTAAATGGCTCGCTACCGATTGAGTATCTACCGACATCGTACGAAACTTAACCAACTTAAATGGTTTTTTATTGCGCCCAACGCGCTCTTGCACAAAAATCGGGGAGCCTGTGTCAAAGAAACCAATAATGATAACGATAAGAAGTACCGGCCATAAAAAAAGCAACCCAAAAAAAGCTGCAAAAAAATCAATAAAACGAATCATTACTTATCTAGTTCCTATTTACGTAACATGGCCATGGAATCCTTCATAGAATATGGAGGTGTCCAATTTAATATATCTTTCAGATTAGAGGAATCGACCTCTAAATTTCCAAACAATTGTTCAATCATTGCTGACTTTCCAATCATGCGCCCCGCAAGGCGCATAAAACTAACTGGGATTGGGATTTGAAATACTTTTTTACCTTGTCCAGCGGCAATAGCGTTAACAAAATCTCTTGTCGAGACCGTATTGTTCTCACTTGCTAAAAATATATTTCCGGGTGCATTTTTGTGTTTGGCACACACAATTAAGAGATCAACCAGATTACCGACTGATATGAAGTCTCTACGATTATTAGCTAAGCCAAATGGCAGAAAGGGGATACTATTGACTAGCTTCGTAAGCATACCAAAATTACCAGGAGCATTAGGACCATAGACCAACGTTGGTCGAACGACCACGACTTCTAACCCTGTTTGTTTAGATATATCCCAAAGCCCTAATTCCGCCTCATGCTTTGATTGTGCATAAGAGTTGTGAGGGTCAGCTACGTCACTAGGTAAAAAAGCACTATCGTAAGAGTTAGTCCCATTCACACCAATTGAGCTGACAAAAACAAAGCGCTTAACACCAGCCTCAGCAGCTTTTAAAGCTAACCTTAGTGTACCATCGGTATTTACAGCTCGATATTCAGCATCCGTATATGATTTATTGTGTGCTAGCCCAGCTAAATGAATAATGGCATCAACACCCTCAAAACAGTTACTCCAATCCGTCGATGCATCTATCGTCGAAACCGTATAACTATCAGCAAAGGAATGATGTTCACCCGCACGAATAACACAACGAAAGTTTTGATTTAATTGAGTAAGGTTTTGACCAACAAAACCTGTTGCTCCCGTAACCAATATAGTCATAACTAAACACTCACAAATTTTCTAGTTAATAACGTGAATATTTTGTAGGGTAGTTTCAACGCAACCATCGCTATGTTTGTATAAATACCATTATCTCGACACGCTCGTACTATTTCGGCATTTTGATGGACTCTCCACAACAAGCCGCTTGAGCTAATCCCTCCTTCACGCATCTTTACAGTTATTTTGGGTACTCGGTTGAGTTTAGTACCTTTAGATACGCAACGCGCAATTAGCTCAAAATCTGCAGCGACTCTATAATCCGTTTTATATAATCCACATTTCTCATAGACACTACGCTTAACATAGAAAGTTGGGTGCGGCAGCATCAAACCGAACTTTATAAGTGACTGCTTATATACCTTTGAACTGCAGAGACGAGTTACTTTAGAAGTATCTTTTTCTTGTACGTAAACTAGATCAGAATAAACACCATCGATATCGTCAGAAACAAATCCAGATATTAGATCCGCAACACTATGTTCAGTACAAAAAAAATCATCGGAGTTAAGGATCCCAACAACATCGCCTGTCGCCATTCCAATTCCCTTATTCATCGCATCATACAGCCCCTCATCACTTTCACTGATATGTATATCAACACATTCTGAATAGTTATTGACGATTTGGTTAGTGTTGTCTGTGGAGCCACCATCGATAATGATATACTCGATGTCTTTATATGTCTGAGATTTAACGGATTTAATCGTATCTTCTATTGTTGCTGAAGAATTATAGCAAACGGTAATAATCGAAACTTTCATAGCCACCTAACAATAAGCTCTTGCGATAGAACCTTTTCCTGAAATGCAATATTCACCTAACGATGCAGGAAGAACTACAGATTCCCCTTTGCACAACACCCTACTCTCCATACCTGTAATAAGCGTCACTTGATTCGATAAGCACAACAGTATCTCTGGTGAGGATGTTGTTAAAGAAATTGAGCTCTGAGGATTCAATACATCAAATTTAAAATCTTTAACAGGTACAGGGTAAATCTCTCGCTCCATTTGATTACTAGTTGGTTTCAAAATCAAGTTTTCAAAAGCAATAGGCTTAAACTGTGTATTTTTTACTAACTCTTCAACATCAATATACTTGGGTGTTAAACCTGCTCTTAAAACATTATCAGAGTTAGCCATGACTTCTACCCCTAACCCATGGATATAGGCATGAGGGGTTTCAGCATACAAGAACATAGCCTCGCCTGGTTGTAACTCAATAACATTTAATAACAACGGAGCAAACAAGCCAACGTCTTCAGGGTAAAGATGAGAAAAGCGATAGATAAGCAATGAAGCTTGGTATGCAAAATGGTCTTTATCTATCATTTTTAACGAGTTAAGAAGTTGGCTAATTGCCTGCGCTTTAAGTTCCCCTTTTAACGTAAGAATGGCAGCAAAAAACTCAGCAAGAGTTAATGGGTTAGGATCTTGTTTAAAAGGTTGAAAAACATCTTCTAGAACTGGAAGATCAATAGCATCAAAGTTGGCAACAATCTGTGCAAACTCTCGAAAACCATTCATAGCTAAATAAGGAGTGAGGGCATACACAAGCTCAGGCTTGTGATTTGCATCCTTATAATTGCGATTTGCGGCATCTAGAGGTATCCCTTGCTGATTCTCTTTGGCAAAGCCTAATTCAGCAGCTTTTTTCGCAGGATGAACTTGTATGGATAGCGGCTCTTCTGCGGCTAGAACTTTCATAAGAAAAGGAAGCGATGAGAAATTCTCTTTGGTTCTCTTTCCTAGCCAATAATCTGGGTTACTAGCAATCACCTCGTATAAAGATACATCAACACCAGCTTTAGAAATACTGGAACTAGCGGAGGGATGAGCTCCCATCCAAATTTCAGCTTGGTGCTCAAAATTTGAATTATCGATACCAAAGTAGTCTCGAATCGCAGTACGACTTCCCCAAAGAAAGTTCTTTACTGGGTTATTTAAAGTGTAAATCATAAAACTGACGCTCAGAAAGTTAGAGCTATGCTTTAGCGCACAGCTCTATTATTAGTTATCTATAAATACTCAGTGCTCAAAAGCTAAATTAACCTGATACTTCCTAACACTTTATCAACCAAAGCAATAGCATCTTCCATTCGTTCAGCTTCCGCATAACAACGAAGTTCAGGAGCATTACCAGACGGACGTAAATGGATGATTGTAGAGTTAGATAGCTCTAATCTTAATCCGTCAGTATTATCAATACTAACAGCATTAACCTCTGACAACCCTAGAGAATCTAATAGCTGTTTAGTGTTTTGACGACCACTTTCCAATATCGATAAACTTTTTTCAGTTGCAAAGTTTTGAATACGGTCACTATGCGTAAAGCGCTGTGGGAGATTGCTTACCAAGCTTTTGATTGATGATGTTTTCGCTAAAGAGAGCAGCATAAGCGCAGGTAAAACAGCATCTCGGGTTGGCAGTGCTTTTAGAGATTTCCCATTCACCAAAACGTTACTCCCGAGCAAATATCCTCCGTTAGCTTCAAACCCTGCAATTCTTTTATAAGTTTTGGCTAATTCGGAAAATTCAGCGATAACATAAGGCGAGCCAATTCGTGTTTTAGATACGGCTTTAAATTCAGGGGATTCAGCAATAATAGTATTGCAACTAACAGGAACTGCTAATGCATCGACTTGAAGCGCTTGCGAACAAAGTAAGCCTAGGATATCACCTCTCAACCATTCGCCGCTCTCATCAGCAACTAAAGGACGATCACCGTCTCCATCAGTCGAAAATATAAAATCCAAATTATATTTCTTCGACCAACTGCGTGCTTTTTCCTTATCAGATTCAGCAACGGCTTCAGTGTCAATTGGAACAAATTCGTCAGTACGCTCCAATGATATAACTTCAGCCCCAAGCGATTCAAAAAGTCCTTGGTAAATATCTCTCCCGGCACTTGAATGCTCATATATACCAACACGCTTCCCTGCCAGTAAATCTGCATCAAACAAATCGGTATAACGTGCTCGGTAAAGCTCTGCCGCACGGAAATTAATCGTTAACTCAGGCAGGTCATTGATAGCACTAAAGTCTACCTTCTCGGTTAAGATTGCTTCTTCATCTGCTTTAGTAATCTCTCCATCTGGACGATAGAACTTAATTCCATTGCGGTCAAATGGGATATGAGACCCAGTCACCATGATACAAGGCATATTGTCTTGCATTGCGGTAAAAGCTAGAGCGGGAGTGGGTACAACACCATAGTAAACAGCGTCAATACCTGCATCGGTAAGCGCTTGAATGACTGCTTTTGCCATAGCTGGGCTGCTAGGGCGGTTGTCAATAGCCACAGCCATTTGATTGAAAGTAAAATTGTTACGCATTGATGCCACAAATGCGTGAGTAAATGCAGCACAGACGTCCGATGTAAACTGAGTAACGAGTCCTCGCGCGCCACTAGTACCAAATTGAACGCCTGAAGCACCAAGCACTTCACTACTGATTAATTTTGTTACCATAATTTCCTATCTCAATAAGTAGTTAGTAGTCGCCGCCAAACTTAGATGCTTGCTCATCAAAGCGAACAATATCGTCTTCTTCTAAGTACGATCCAGAACGAACTTCAATAAGCTCCAAAGGCACTTGTCCTGGGTTTTCTACGGAGTGCGGAGTCCCTACTGGAATATAAGTTGACTGATTTTCAGTAAGAAGGAAAGTATCATCACCTTTTGTCACTTTAGCCGTACCTGACACGACAACCCAATGCTCAGCTCGATGGTGGTGCATCTGAAGAGCTGTCTTCTCTTTTGGCTTAACTAACACTTGTTTCACATGGTAACGCTCACCTTCAGATACCGTCTCATGAGAACCCCATGGGCGATATACTTCTTGATGCTGCTGACACTCTGCTCGGTTTTGTTGTTTTAGTTGATGAACAATCGACTTTACATCTTGAACCTTGTCTTTATCCGCAACTAGCACTGCATCTTTCGTCTCTACAACGATAAGATTTTCAATGCCAACGGTAGCAACGAGTTTATCTTGTGAATAAATATAACTATTCTGAGTCTGCTCAGTTAACACGTCACCACGAGTTGCATTGCCCTGTTCATCTTTATCATTCACGTCCCAGAGTGCCGACCAAGAACCAACATCACTCCAACTTGCGTCCATTGGAACAACAACAGCTTTTTCTGTTTTTTCCATTACCGCAAAATCTATTGATTCGTCTGGGATTTGTGAGAACAATTCGGATGACATGCGAATAAAGTCTAGGTCGTCAAAATGACTATCGTAAGCACTTTCACATGCTTTCAAGATATCTGGTCGAAACTTTGCTAACTCTTCAAGATAAGTAGATGCTTTGAATAAAAACATACCACTGTTCCACAAGTAGCTACCATCCTCTAGATATTGCTTTGCGGTTTCGAGATCCGGCTTTTCAACAAAGCTATCAACACTAAAGCCTCGACTCTCATCCGCAGCAGTAACCGTAGCACCGGTTTTAATGTAGCCATAACCTGTTTCTGGTGCATTCGCTTTGATACCGAAAGTGACCATATCACCACGTTGTGCGTACGGAATAGCAGCTTGCACCGATTGATGGAAAGATTGAGTATCTTTAATCACATGATCAGCAGCAAGAACTAACATCAAAGCATCTTCATCTGAAGTTTGATTTTCAGATAGGGCAAATTTTGCTGCTAAAGCGATAGCGGGAGCAGTATTACGCCCTACTGGCTCTAAGAGTATTCCGCTATGATTGCCATTAATACGGCGAAGCTGTTCAGCAACTAGGAATCGATGTTCTTCATTGCAGATCACAAACGGCGCATTGTGTTCTAGACCACCCATGCGGCTCAACGTTTGTTGAAGCATGGTTTGTTCACCAGTTACTGCAAGGAACTGTTTAGGATATTTTGAACGAGATAGTGGCCATAAACGACTGCCTGAGCCGCCGGCCATAATTACAGGAATAAGCATAGTCAACTCGTTGTTTTTAGTTAGATGATAGTTTTAGTTATTTTTGAAAATACCATTTAGTATGAATATGTACTTTATCACTGGTCAATAATTCATCTTGATGACACCAACGGTAACGAGAATGCTGTACATCCATGGGTAAGTTCAATTCAGAGCGAATGACAATGAGTTTGTAGGCAATCGCGACATAATGAGTCGTAAACTCATTGCCAAATACGTTGTCATCATAGAGGTGTGTATAAGGTCCCAACAGTGTTGCCTGAGAGAGCTTAAACTCATGTCCGAGCTCCTCTAAAGTTAGACGAGCAAAGGCATCTTCAAGCTTTTCATCCTTAAGAATACGTCCACCGGGAACGAACCAGAAACCTTGAGCTGGTCGATTTAAACGCTCTCCAAGTAAAACTTGACCACTTTCGTCCTCAATAACTAAGTCAATTGAAACTAATGGCGTACTTTCAATCACTTGAGAAAAACGTTGTTTGCTTAAAAACATATGCTTTGTTGAACCCCTTATATTAGCTCTACCCGAGATACTTTAACCGCGATAGTTTTCTTGATTCTCTAGGAACCACTGGTAAGTCATAGTTAAGCCATCTTCTAGGCTCGTCTTCGCTTCCCAGCCAAGACTCTTTAAACGTGAAACATCCATTAATTTACGAGGAGTGCCGTCTGGTTTCGTGGTGTCAAATTCAATTTCGCCATCAAAACCAACCACTTTTGCAACAGTTTCAACAAGTTCACGGATAGTACAATCCACACCTGTACCTACGTTTATGTGACTAAGCATTTCTTGCGTATTTTCTAGATACACCTCTTGAGCAAGATTCATTACGTAAATTGAAGCTGCTGCCATATCATCTACATGTAAAAACTCTCGCATAGGTTTACCGCTACCCCACGCAACAACCTTACTGTCGCCATTCAATTTTGCTTCGTGAAAGCGACGCAACAATGCGGGAATAACGTGGGAGTTTTGAGGATGAAAATTATCATTTTCACCATACAAATTAGTCGGCATTACCGATCGATAGTTGCGACCATATTGGCGATTATAGGACTCGCACATTTTGATACCTGCAATCTTAGCAATTGCGTAAGGCTCATTGGTTTCTTCCAAAGTTCCAGTCAATAAAGAGTCTTCACGCATCGGTTGTTGTGCAAACTTTGGATAAATACAAGACGACCCCAAGAATAGTAAATCTTGAACACCATGCAGATGTGCAGAGTGAATAATATTGTTTTGAATCGTCAAATTTTGGTAGATAAACTCAGCAGGGTACGTATTGTTAGCAACAATTCCACCAACTTTCGCGGCCGCAAGGTAAACTTGATCAATATTGTGAGTCGCAAAAAACGTCTTGACGGCTAGTGCATCTAACAGGTTGAGCTCATTACGATCTTTAGTAATAACTTCTACTGAAGAGTCTTTAGATAGTTGACGAACAATAGCTGAGCCAACCATACCTTTATGACCAGCGACAAATACTCTTTTCATACTAGTTCCGATAATATAAATAGAAAAAGCAGAGCCCAAAATGAGGAGCTCTGCAATATAAACGAATCAGTATTACTGATTAATTAGCTTTCTAGTGAGATCGCAACGTCAAATCCGTGTTCTTTTAGAACTGCGTGTTGTTTTGCTTTATCGATATCAGACGCAACCATTTCTGCACACATTTCTTCTACAGTGATCTCTGGAGTCCAGCCAAGTTTAGCTTTCGCTTTACTTGGGTCACCAAGTAGTGTCTCTACTTCTGCAGGGCGGAAGAATCGAGGGTTTACTTTTACAATGACATCACCAACTTTCACTTTTGGTGCCTTTTCTTCATCAATAGCAACCACAGTAGCGATTTCATCGATGCCTTCGCCGGAAAACTCTAGTTCGATCCCTGCTTCCTTCGCTGACAAACGAACAAACTCGCGTACAGAGATCTGCTTGCCAGTAGCAATAACAAAATCTTCGGCCAGTTCTTGTTGAAGCATCATCCATTGCATTCGAACGTAATCTTTAGCATGTCCCCAGTCACGCAGCGCATCCATATTACCAAGCTCTAGGCAAGATTCCAGACCTTGAGAGATGTTCGCAATCGCGCGAGTAATCTTACGAGTTACAAAGGTTTCACCACGGCGTGGTGACTCGTGGTTAAACAAAATACCATTACATGCGTACATACCGTAAGACTCACGATAGTTAACCACAATCCAGTATGCGTACATTTTAGCCACAGCGTATGGAGAACGTGGGTAAAAAGGCGTTGTTTCACGCTGTGGAATTTCTCGGACCTCACCATAAAGCTCGGATGTTGACGCTTGATAAAAACGAGTTTTCTTTTCCAAACCGTTGATACGAATCGCCTCAAGAAGACGCAGAGTGCCCATACCATCTACATCAGCAACATACTCTGGAGACTCAAAAGAAACCGCTACATGTGACATTGCACCTAAGTTATAGATCTCATCAGGTCCGATTTCACCAATCAACCGAATTAAATTAGCTGAATCAGTTAGGTCCCCATAATGTAGTTTGACATTGCAACGGTTATTAATCAAAGCGTCTATTCGACCTGTATTATAGGAAGAAGCTCGACGAATAAGCCCATGAACTTCATAACCTTTTTCGACTAACAACTCTGCTAGATATGAGCCATCTTGACCAGTAATTCCGGTAATAAAAGCAGTTTTTTTTGTCATATTATATTGACCTTACCTTATAGTGATGCGTATATCTTTTTTGTTTCTGTGAAACAGTTATCCCAGGAAAAACGCTTCGCGTTTTGCAATCCTGCAGCAATAACCTCATGCCGATATTTATTATTCATCAACATAGAAATAGCCTCTGATAATTCTGCTGTGTTTGTTCTTTCAAGCAATATGGCAGCATCACCTGCCACCTCTGGGATAGAAGAACAGTTAAGAGCGATGACAGGGCAACTAGCTCGCATAGCCTCTAGCACAGGTATACCAAAGCCTTCATATTGCGAAGGGTAAACCAACGCTAATGCCTTATTGTAAATTAAATTTAGATCCGAGTTAGATAAAAAACCTTTAACTTCATAACGACCTGAAAGATTTTCATTCAAAAAATCAGTTTCTTTGTCCGTTAACTTTCCACCACCAACAATAATTATTTTTACGTCTCTAATTCTACGAACAGCTTCCACTGTTATGTTAAAGTTTTTATACTTTGCTCTAGAGCCCACAAATACAACATAATCGTCGTTATTTAAGTTCAATGGATAATAGTCTTCTGAAACACCATTATAAACAACTTCAATCTTCGACTCAGGAACAGGACAGTACCTTAATAGATCATTTGCCGTATTATGTGAAACACAAATAATTTTATCACTATTCATAATAGCATTATTTTTTTGAAAGGAATGTACTTTCCTAGGCAATCCTGAAATATACTTTTCATAAGTAAAGTCATGAACTGTGGTTACAACTTTACATTTTGATGTTGGTAATCGATAGTATGTAGAATGAAATATATCATTGTTCGATAGGCTTGTGTTAAATCTTCGATATCTTTCAAATAATCTAGGAGACAATTTCGTTGCATTATTCTGCAACTCATCACCATAAGTAAAATATTTACTTTCTCCTAATTTCATTCTTTTATTTAACTCATGAAAAAGGACACTTATCCCACCATGAGATTGTATATGGTTAATAATTCCGTCATAAACTATCATTCGATCACCTTAAGAAAACCAATTAAAACACCTTTAAGACGATAGAAATACACTTTCCTGTTTATATTATTACTTAAAGAGAATAGAAGCCCACCTAAAATTCGTAACAATATATACATGTAATAAAACAGAATACGATAATTACCATCATCAAACATTTTTCTTACTAAATACCCAAAACCAATACCGTATTTATAATATTTAGTTATATCTAATATAGAATAGTCACTATCAACTACCGGATGATAAACAAATATATCCCCTACGTACACGCATTTCTTATTTCTATCAATAAGTCTATATATGAGTTCTGTTTCTTCTCCTGAACCGACCTTAGTCCCAGCACCCAACTTCTCATTAAAGTAAATTTGGTCGTGCTCAACATTTTCAAGTCGAATAAATATCCCAACTGAAATTGGATATTTAAACACATTAAACTTATTTACAACTTTGACCACTTCTACCGGGCGTCCCCCGTACGTCTTATTGTTGCTTGGGTCTAAAACATTAGTGCACAGAATATCACAATCAACATTATCTTCAAAAAAACCAACTACTTTTTCAATTAGACACTCTTCATACCAACAATCATCATCAGGAAAAGCTATAAAATCATATTTTTTTAAATCGACTTGTGATAGTGCCATATTCCTAGCCTTAGACAAAGGTATTAGATGATTAACCTCGATCGTAGTAAGGGTTATATTTTCTGAAAATTCATAACCATGGAATGGGTTACTATTTTGATTAATAAAAATCAAATCTATAAAATGATTCGAATTTTGAGCAATCATAGATACAAAAAACCTTTCTATGACATCAAACTCGATATTTGTTGTAACGATAAGACATATCTTTTTCATTTCACTACATTTCCGTTTATATCATTAAAAAAGCAAATAAATCTTGAGTAAAAATACCTATGTAAGAGAAAATAAACCATTTATTACAAACAAGGTGAATTTCAAGGATATTTCGACTCATATTAGCTATTAAGACTATAAGTATCATTGTATAGAAGAAAAGCGCTCAATGAATTTTTCGTATGAATGTTGCACTTCCAATTTACTAATGTCTGAATAAAATAAATTACTGTAATCTTCTTCATTCATTTTATTAAAGAACTCACTCACCTCAATAACCTTTTCAATAGTTATAGTGTCGAGTACGAAAACAGAGTTAAAACCTTTCCAATAATCAGATCCTGCATAAGCATTAACAATAACCGGAACACCATTATCAATAGCTTCTAAAATAATAGTTGGTAGAGCTTCTGTTTTTGAATTAATAACTAAAATTCTAGCCTCACTTCTGTCTATAGAAAAAGGTGAATTTACAAAACCAAAAAAGCCAACTCTATCCTGAATATTATTTTTCTTTACTTTACTTTCCAAGAACTCCCTTTCAACACCATCACCATATATATTTAACTTAAAATTATTTGGCAATTTAGCAAGTAAGTCTAAAGTAATATCAACCCTTTTTAACTTAGCAAGACTAGAGATTGACAACAGCGTTATATTTTTTCCCGTAATAAACGCTTTTTTTGAGACACTCTTTTTAAATTCAAAAGGGTTAGGGATAAACAATCCCTTCTGACAAGCAGGAGACGCGTTGATTCTTCTAGAGTAAGATGAGTATGATGCTTGATACAAAAGTCTATTTTTAAAACTCAGAAAATTCTTGTATTCTTCGAAATAACAGTGATTCCAAAGAAAAAACTTTTTTTTATTTGTATATATGATTTTAAAAGGTAGTACAACCAACCCTAAAATACCTTCAGTTCCAATTACCACCTTATCCGCAAGTTTTATTTTTGAATAAACTAACATTATAAATTTCAAGTATCTTAGAAAAAAAGAATAATGCAATAAAGACTCCATGTTGACCCAATCAAATTTTTCATGGCGGGAAGACACCAATTGCTCAATAATTTTTTCAGCTCCTCCACCTTTAGCCCTAATGGTTAAAATTAGTACCCGCTCCATTCTTGAATCCTCTCCAATTTGAGATCCCACCATTTAATATGATCGTAAGGGAACTTAGTTACATTTCTATCCTTAATTTTTTTAGCTGGAACACCACCCCATATTTCATAAGAGGGAATGTCTTTTGTTACAACAGAACCTGCGGCAACAACAACTCCATCAGATATGGTAATTCCTTGCTTTACAATAGCACCATGACCTATCCAAACATCATTACCAATTAAAGTTTCTTTACTTGGTATATTTAATACTCGTTTTGCACCATAATGACTATTGAATAGAATTGGGTGCGTGGTAAAAAAATCTATTGGATGCTCAAATCCACCAAGACTACAGCTTGATGATATCGATGTGAATTTTCCAATTTTTACGTTAGACAATATCGTATTTCTATTAATGTAAGAAAAATCACCAATGCTAAAATTACCATCAATATATACTCCAGTCTCTATCGTATTCATATGACCAAATTTTGAATGAAGAGGGATATCAAGAGTTTTAAGAGTAAGTTTTTTATTATTATACTTTATCTTAAAGTATAAATATTTTATAGCCTTTTTAAACATATTGTATCCAATAAAGATTTAATATTTAGACATAGTATACTTTCTTTTATCAAGCGTCTTCTCCATGCTTTATCTAAAGAGTGAAATCTACATATTGAAGTAAATGAAAGAAAATACTGAACAGATTTTGAAACACTTTGCCTTTCATATCTACTTAGTTTAAATTTATAATCTCGCTTCTTAGATAATTGCACTTGAGCGTCTTGATGATATTCAAAGGTAGACTTTCCACTATAAAAGCAATTGTGCTCTTTAAAAATCTCACTAAACAACCATATCTCAGATAAACGGAATGCATGAGTTGTTACATATCCCCTCAATACATCGGACTTTACAATCATCATATAATCAGATGGGCGGTCTTCAAATTTTACAAAATTGCAATATTCATGAATTGATTTGACGCTGAAATCAACTAAACTTTCCCCGCCTCTAAAAGTAAAGCCATACAAATCATAACCTTGTTCATTAGCTCTCACTTTTTCGATTGTATAGATAGAATTTTCCAACAAAGTATCATCGCTATCTAATAATATAATATATTCATGACTAGCAAACATAGAACCTTTCAACCTTGCTCTGACAGGTCCCCCATTATTCTCTAAATGTAAATGTTGTGATATCCTTGGATCATCTAACCATATTTTAGAACCATCTTCTACCACAATTATTTCAGGTTTGCTAAAGTCAGAAAATGCTACTTCAATAGAGTCTAGGCACCTTTTTAGCTCAGTTACTCGATTATAATTAGCAATTACGATCGTATACATTGTCACCTCTTAAGATATAAACTTGTAATATCATTTTTAATAAAACAGCACCAGAAATCACATAATTGTACTCACTTAAACTTTCCAACGTCACAATTAGATTCAATGTAATTGCAAAGATTACAGAAATTAAAATCATATCAAGAACTATAAATTCTTTTAATTTCTTTTGCATTCTTAAAGCAATTGATAAGTTAACACTCGAAATTGCCATTAAAGAAACGAATAAAAATGTGGATATTAAGATTTCAGCTGAAGATATATTTACTATATTTAGTAAAAAGGCAAAATAACCTGAAAATAAATAAATAAATAATGCTATAGTAACAACTATAAAAAACAAAAAGAAGTTAACTAAAAAAACATTCACTTCTTTCTTCATTTCAGAACTTAATACTTTTAATGTCAATAAATTTAATGGTATCACAATAAAATTAGACAATGATAAAGATAATGAATATTGAGCTAAAGAGAGTTTATCTAAAAAACCTGAAAAGTTTATATATGGCACCCTTGTCATTACTATTGAAATAATTGAAAATATATATATATAATTCACATATTTAAGCACACTCCTTAAACTAATAGTTTCATAACCAATTGAATTTTCTTTATATCGCTTGCTTAAAGATATAAAACAAAACAAAGGAAGGATAGGTGTAACAATAAAAATCAACGCATGGTAATTATCATCAATATTAATATCAAAAATATTTTTTATAGGATTAATAAGTACTAAAATCAATAGAACCATATTGCCTATTAATTGCCAAATTCTAGGGTATTCAAACATTCCCACAGAGTTCATTACTCCAACATTCAAATCATTGAATAGAGACATATAGAGAAATACAAATAGAATTGGAAGTATTAAATAATTATTTTCTAGAAAAAAAACACCTAATATTATCGTAGAAATAACAGCCATTAATAAACAATATTTATAAAGACTCTTTGGTATCTTTTTCTCTCTACTTGCCATTAGAGAGATTGCATTTGGCAAACCAAATATTGCTAAAGTTATTGCTATCTGAAGATAACTCATGTACAAGTCAAAATTGTATTTAACCTGCAAACCATATATATCAATTATTTTAATCTGAATATAATATGAAATTAGAGAGCTTAAGTAGAGCACAAGCGTTAAAGCAAAAAACTTTTTACTTTCCATTGCGATAAACCAGTCTTTTAGAATAGTAAAGAAATAAAACTATCAATATTAACCTTGATATTTCTATGAAATCGCCTCTTACCCACATAAGCATTCCATAATAACCAGTAAGAATTAGAGCCTTATCAAAGTCATCTCCTTGCAGAAACTTGTCCTCAAATTTATGTAAAATTCTGGTAACTATAAAAGGTACAATAATTAAACCTACATATCCAAAACGATAGTAAATTTCTCCGACAAAAGAAAAACCAAATCCTCCACCGGCCTCAGCCCACCCAGGATCATATGCGACAGCAAACTCTGTAGCAAGCGAATTTAAAGGTTCTACCCCCAAAGGTACAATTATGCTTTGCGGAAGAGTAGTCAATATAACCATCAATAAAGATTGTTCCAAATTACTAATTACATCTAAGTTAGAGATAATCATTGGAATGTTAGCTAATTCAATCGCCATCCTTAATAAAATTGTTACTCCTTCAGAAGATCCCCCTTCTCTTAAAGCTCCCGCAATTACAATTATTGGTAACAAAATCATTGATAAAGAAAAGCATTTTTTATAAGTAACTTTTTTCAAAACAATTAAAAAAGCCATGATTGATATGAAACTGTAGAGAAAGAAAGAGCGACTCCCGTACATAGAATAACTAATAATAATAACCAACATTATTATCAAGTAATACATTTTCTTATCATTCAAGTATCGAGAAAATATTAAAAAATAAAAGATAAGTAAGAATGGAAAGAACGAAGTTGATTTTATTGTTTGTTCAGAAGCGCTTTTATATCCAGCAATATAACCATTAGAAAGAACTTCAAGTCCTTGGCTCATATTCTGATAAACCACTAATATTGAGAATAACGAAAAAAAATATAAAACCAATTTTGAGTATTTATACTTTCTAAGTATGTATATACTTGTAGATCTTTTCTTTAAAAAAAGACTTATCACATGAAGAATTGTAATTGATAAATTCAATACCAAAAGCAATTGAATAACTACTTCACTATCAAATAAAACAAGCTCATAATCAACAAATATAGTGATAACTGGAGTAAAACCACTCAAAAAATTTATTAAAAATACAAAAATCAAACTTGTTGGATGTGATTTTAGAGCAAACAAGACAAGAATCAGGGTCAAGAAATATAGGCTCTCGAGCATTAAGCCTCCAACAATATAAAAAGTAGCCAGATTTAAAATTAAGTATTAAGAATTAATATAAGGTAATACATTACTAACAAAATTTATTTTTTGCTTTTAGATTACTTTCTGTATAATAAATATACTTTAATCCCTCTTCTTTACTAGAATATTCTTAATGAATAGAATGAAAATCCCCAACCCTAATCCTAAGAATGTACCTATCAAACAAACTAATGCTCGTTTTGGGCTGTCTTTTAATTCTGGTTTATTAGCAGGATCTATTGTTTTAAATATGAACTCATCTTGAACTTCAGCAAGCATTAAATTTTTAGTTTGCTCTTCTATCAATTTATAAAACATACTTTGCATATCCGCTACAGATGTTTTTTGTAGTTGTTTTTCTAGATAGTCTAAGTTTTGAGATGCTTCAGCTATAGTTCTTTCACGCATTACTTGGTTAATATCCTCAATTAACCAAGTAACCCACTGTTGAGCAATATTAGGAGAGTAATGACGAACAGATATTCGATACAATCCACTATCCTTGTTTTTGCTTATATTAAAAACATCGCTATTGAAAACATCATAAGCTTCTTGCGCAGTAGGTTTCGCTCCTCGTAAACCCTGCTCTTTTCGAACCCATTCATCCTTATCGCCGTTATATACTTCTTCATCGATAATTAGGTTATCGGTAGAAAGATCCCATCCTCGCGCTGCCATAAGAGGTACTAATAAGTTGTGCTTATTGATGAACCCCTCTACAAATTTTCGAGATTTCATTACTTGCATTGCTAATTCAGCTTGAGAAGTTTCAGCACTACCAAGGTTAACACCTGCCAGAGCAGCTAAACCGCCAAATTGCCCAGCCATTTTAGATAAGCTACCACCACTTGAGCTCTCTGAAGGTGCTAACAATGCATCTGCTTTATAAATATTAGGTAAACTTAACGCGTATAAAACAGAGCCAATAGCAAAAACAAATGTCGTTGCTAAGATGACCCATTTCCCTCTCCATAGCGCTTTGAAAAGCTCACGCAAGTCGATTTCATCACCTGTGGATTGCGATTGGGGCGGATATGGTAGGTAGTTTGAGTTAGGTTCTTTTTGTGGTTCCATTGGTCTTTAATCCTAAGCTCTGAGGTTCGTTATATTGGACTCAGAGATTGGTGAAATTTGAGAGATTGTTCAAACACAACCGTGCTGTGACAAGATTCCTAGTCTCGCTTCGGCTCGCTGGAATGACGGGCTACGGCTGAATAATGCCACTAATTGGTGTTCAGAGTAGTATTTGCCGTTTTGATTAATAATGTCCATAAAACTGAGCTTATGTAACTTAAATCGTTACATAAGCTCTTACTATTATTGTATTTCTAATCTTGTTTTAAGCTGATTGGAATGACATTGTCGTTCATTACTTCAACGCGTTGATCGCTACACCTGTTTGGTAAAGGATTTGCGTAGCCGCAGTCCAAGTACTTAATGCATCACGGTAATCGGTATCAATTGGTACAACAATAGTATCGCCCGCTTTTAGCTCTTCATGATTATTACCAAACCAATATCCTGATGTTGGCTTGTAAACCGAGCCGTCTGCACGTACTACGAAGATACGGTCTTCGTCTGCTTGTTTTTTCGCACCACCGGCTTTGTTCAAGTAATCATCCACATCTAGCTTGTTATCCAATAGATATGTAATTGGAACTTGAACTTCACCCATGATCGAAACCGTGTTGCGGAAGGTCGGCACAAATAGGAAGTCACCGTCTTCTAACATAAAGTCCGCAGAACGCTCATCTTTTAAAATGCGATTAAGCTGCACCACCATACGACCAAGGGCTTTGCTGCGGCTTGCTTCTTCAACAAACTTCAGTGTTTTATCTGGGTCTGAGATCACTGATCCCATATTGCTATCAGCTCGGAAGGTTTTCTTCGCTGTTTCTGCTCGCATATCTGAAGCGTATTGGTTTAGCAGCTTTTGCTCTTGAAGGCGCAAAGCCTCACGAGTAAAGATAGCCCCTTGTGGGTGTGCAAATTCGGTTAAACCGCCAGCTCGCTCTAGCAATTCACCTAAGGTTTCACCTTGGCGAACGGTATAAGTGCCCGGGAAGCGAACTTCGCCTTGCAGCGTTACTGTACTTTGCAGTTTGACGTTTGGCTTCTCAAGAATATTTAAACGGTCTCTGCCAACAATAATGGCATCGTCAGCGGTACTGCCCTTGATAGCTTGGCGCAAATCAATACGCTCAACATCAATAGAAGCGCGCTCATCTTTACTGTTGATCACTGTACGAGCTAACTCGGCATTGATAGTAAATGCGTTATAAGTTAAGCCACCCGCAGCTTCAATTAAGGTAGAAATCGTCATACGTGGGGTAATTGGGTAACGCCCAGGGTATTTTACCTCACCGAAGACTTCTGCAATTTGTGGAGCCAAACCCAAACGCGACTGCTGTTGAAGTTGTAGCAACACAGGTGCAAGCAACGTGCGGCGCGTATTTTGCTTTAATGCTTCAAAATCGTCTTTAGTGATTTCTTTGCCACGGAACACGATCTTTGGTTGCTTTGAATCTTTTTCTATTGGAGCGGCAGAAGACATCGCCACTGAAGAGCTCATGACTTCTTGCTCTTTCAATTGCTCTTGCTGTGCTTGAAGTTGAGCTTGCTCTAAGGTTTTCGCTTTGGAAACGGTTTCTTGATCCGCTAACGTATCCAAATCTTCATTATTGAAGCGGTTAAACACTAAAACTCGATCGCGAGAGTTTAGCTTTAAGTTATCTTTACTCGTCGGAGAAAGAATCGCATTAGCAAGGTTAACTTGGTAAACCTCAATATCACGTTGTGGATTAATCTCACGTACAACGATAGCGTAGTTCACATCAGCGGTAGAATTAAATGAAGTATCAACGGATTGGAATAAATCAGCGACTCGCAGACCACTCGTCCACTCAATAAAACCCGGATGGCGCACGTCGCCTTCAATTTGCACGTAACGGGTTAGCTCTTCATTTTTCTTAAGCACATTAACCGCATCACCATCTTTGACTTTAGTTTGTTGATCATGTGACTGGCTAAAGTTCAGTGTTAACGCATCGCGGGCACCTTTAGCGGCGTAACGCTTCACTTCGATTTGATCGCTATAAGCGTTAGCGGTAAAACCACCCGCCATTTGAATAGCTTGCTTATAGGTTTCACCTGGTTTGATTTCATAGATTGCAGGGCGGTTTACTTCACCATCAATCGAAATCGTGTTACCCAATGCACCGATGAAGACCACGTCTCCTGGTAATAAGCGAATGTCGTTACGCGCATCACCTTTAAGTAACAGGTCGTACATATCAAGTTTACGAATAACCTGACCATTGCGCTTAAGTTGCACGTTACGAAGTGCGCCACTCTCACTAAAGCCACCGCTATAGTAAATCGCTTGAGAGATCGTGGTTAGGGCACTCACCGTGTAAGCGCCAGGTTTGTACGCATCACCCATCACAAACACTTGCATGGTGCGCATTTCGCCCAACGAAATATCACTACGAACCCCGATCATTTGCTCTTTTACACGCTGATTTAAAGAATCACGCACGTCAGAGAATGCCATGCCGGCAACTTGAACAGGCCCAAGGGAAGGGAAGTTAATGATACCAGCGCGATTAACACGAAGGCGATGCGTCGTATTCTCTTTACCAAAGAGTTGGATAACGATTTCATCACCAGCACCTACTGTGTAGTCAGCCGGAACAGGTACGTCACTGATTGGCGCAAACGTCGTCGGTGAACCCGCAAATAGATCTAAACCAAAACGTTTTAGACCTTGATCTTCTTTTTCAGAGTCGTTTACTTTTGCTTCAGTCGCGCTACTAGCAATCGGGCGCGGCTCAACTACTTGAGGATTTTGGTAACTGCTTGGCTGAGAAGAAGCGCCGGATGGAATAGAGATACCATACTTACTCGCCAGTGCTTGTTGCTGATCAGCAGGTAAGTTCTGAAACATCTGAATTTGTTCTGGGGTTGGAGTCTGCGCATAAGTAAACGGCGCAAATAGGCTTGCCAGGATGCAAGCGCCTATCGAGAAATATCCTTTGAGCATGATAATTCGCTATTTAAAGTCGGGGGTTAAAAATCCTAGCCACAAAACTAGGCGCTAGGTCTTTAATTAAAACCGGTGTTGAAAGCCAAGAGTAAGTGCGTTCAAGCGTGCCTGGTCTTCAGATGTGCTATCAACAAACTCAAAAACAACTGCATTCTGCTTGTCCAAAGCATAATGCATACCCAAGCCAAAGCTAAAGCCTTGATCTTTATTAGGGCCTACATTTTGTTGGTCAATCTGGACACTCGAATAACCGGCAAGTCCGTAAAGTGCTATACGCTCAGAGACAGGCATATTCAACTTAATAAAACCACTCGCAAGATTATCTACTGCAAGTCCGCTATCTCGTTGTACAGAAGTTCCGTAACGTGCTTCAAAAGCGAGGTAATCATTGAAGAAGTAACCAGCTTGCGCTTGAAGAAGGAAAGGGTTTCCCTCGGTTACTGGAGAAGAGGAATGATGAAATTCAGCGTTAGAGTAACTTACTAACGCACCAGCATAAAAATCTGCTGAGGCAGAAAATGAGCACAAACCTAAGCTGATTGCACTCAACGCCCCTAGCCATGGTCGTTTATTAATCACGTAAGTGTTCCTTGGGTGTCGACTGACCGCTGCACATTATGAACGACGCGCAGTGAATGTCTGTTAACTTTTGTCAATTTCGCTTGTGCGTTTACACGCTACCGCCCGGCGGCATTACGCGTTAGCCACTGTTCGCTGATTCCCGATCTATTCGGTTTATTGATATAAATATTCTTTTTAAGCCTAACTTTTGCGACTAACCGTTCAAAAAAAACAATCTTTTATAAACGCAACACAAAAGCTGGCAAATTATGCATGTATTAGCGCAAAACGGCAAGGGGGCAAAAACGTCTCAGATTTCCGTTTATGGTTCGTAAATT
>ERZ1673961.257-NODE-257-length-24708-cov-7.761449_pt1 | contig 24708 bp, 21 predicted proteins | sample MGYA00580189_ERZ1673961 | MGnify/ENA primary metagenome ERZ1673961 (study PRJEB41334, sample SAMN05608105) | rock metagenome | biome: terrestrial subsurface; feature: shale formation; material: shale | place: USA: Pennsylvania ... | reverse complement strand
AATACCAATCGTAGTAAATAACTGGTCATTCTAGCTTGTTAAAATACTCGATAACGACGTTAAAATTTTTGATTGTAGAATAACTACTTATCGAAAAATTTTGCCTTGTTCTCAAGCCTTTTTCCTACGCTATTTCTGATCACTTACTTACTGTGATTGGTATAAGCCGTTTTTAGAGGTGATTTAATGAGTTTAGGCCCGTTGGGGATGTCTGGTGGCATGGATATTAATGCCATGGTCAGCAAAATTGTCGATGCCGAGCGTGTACCAAAGCAGCAGAGCATTAACAATGAACGCACGACGATAGATGCCAGCATCAGTGCTTATGGGCGACTCAGAGAATCGTTGGATACGATGAAAAACCTCATGGTTAACTTCCGTCAGGAAAAAGCTTTTGCTGCCCGGACGGTTGATACCACGGACGATAAAATCGTATCTGCCACTGCAACTACCGATGCTATAGCTGGTAAGTATGCTATCGATGTGTTGCAGCTTGCACAAAGCCATAAAGTTGCGTCTGATGTGTTACCAGAAGACGCAAAGCTTGGTCCGGGTAAGCTGCATATTTCGCTTGGTGACGACAGCTTTAACATCAATGTCCGTTCAAGATCTAAGCTCGTAGATGTGGTACGTAGCATCAACGGTGCGAAAGACAACATCGGCGTTCGTGCTTCGCTTATCAACGATGCCGAAGGCCCCCGCCTTATCCTTGCCTCAAACCAATCTGGTAAGGATCACCAAATTACCGTCACAGTGGACGCCGAACAAGGCAATCCACTTAAAAAATTCGCATATCAAACACTTGAAGAGCGAGTACGAGCTTTGGAAGAAGCACGTGCTGCCGCTGAAGAGGTGTTAGGTCCTTTGCAAGATCCTCAATCAGCCGAACCTGTTTTACTGGATGAAAGCGGCAACCCTCTACCTCCCGAAATGCAATCCTCGCAAGAGGAACTAGCAACTCAACAGGGGAGTGCAGTTGGTGAACCTGTTTCTGCTGCCGGCGCAGATGCTGCCAAAGCGGGACAAGATGCTCTCGATAAAGCGCAAGAACGCGCAAGTTGGCGTCCAGAGGATCGCATTCCTGGCTGGACGGAAACGGCCTCAGGCACCTTACTGGATTCATACCAAGAGCCAGAGCTGGAGCTGGACGAAAAGGCGATTGAAAAAGCGCCTGATGTTCCGGGTTGGAGCAATGCTGCATCTGGTACGCTGACCGACTCTTATGTCACCACCAAAGAAGCAAAGCAGCGGCTTGATCAAGAAAAAGCAGAAATTGAGCAGAGCATTGCTGATGAAAAACAGGAGCTTGATGCGAAAGTAAAACGTGGTGAATTGACGCAAGAGCAAGCGAAGCAAATCCATCGCGCTCAGCTTTCACCTGAAGAGCGCGAGCGACTCGAAAAAATAGACGCTGCCGAAGCCAAAATTGCTCAGGCCGAATCAATGTTCGAAGGTTATAGCGGCATGACCGAAGTTCAGGCAGGCCAAGACTCGGTCGTGTTACTCGATGGCGTTGCGAAACTCTCGAGCCACAACAACGTAATTGAAGATGCGATAGAAGGCGTAGACCTCACATTGAAAGGGAAGTCTGAACCTAATCAAGCACCGGCGGAAATAGGCGTTGAATATGACCGTCAGGGCGTTCGCAGCGATATAGAAAACTTTGTTGCGGCTTATAATTCGTTCTATCAAACCTCTCGTGCGCTCTCGAGCGTTGATCCTCTTACCGGACAAAAAGGCCCTTTATCGGGCGACAGCACCGTACGAAGTGCTGATGCCAGACTTAAATCGGTCTTTTCCGCCCAAATTGACAAAGCGCCAGAAAACCTCAAATCCCTCACTGAGTTTGGTATCACCACGACTCGTCAGGGAACGCTCGAAATTAACTACGACATGCTCGATCGTCAGTTAAATAACAACTTCAATGAACTGGAAAGTTTCTTTGGTGGTAACACTGGTTTCGCAAAGCGCATTGAAGATGCCATTCATGGCATTACCGGGGTTACTGGCAGCATTCGTACCCGCGAGAAAAGTCTTACAGAACAGAATTACCGTTTAAATGATGATCAAACGGCCCTCGATCGCCGCATGGCGAGCTTAGAAGAGCGTACTCATGCAAAATTCTCTGCCATGCAAGATGCAACAGGCAAAATGCAAGGCCAGCTAGGCGCATTAATGAGTGCACTGGGTTAATCAATGCAAAGCGAACTTATTGAAATTAACGATTTGGATCAACGCATTAGCCAAGAGCTGCAAAAAGTCGATATTAATACTGAAGAAATTCTTCGTTTGGTCGATATCAGAGAAAGCTTATTGCAAAACTTGCTGTCAGTGGTTCAGAAAAACCCATTGGTTAAGCAAGACGTCGAGTGGCAAGACTTGCTTGCTCGTACCCAAAGTATTGTTGAACTGATGCAATCAGAGACGTCAAAAGTTGGAAAAGAGTTGCATAAATTGCGCTATGGCCAACGTTCGCTTCAGCAATACAAAAAGTTTATTTAGAAAGAGGATTACTATGCGCGGATCTTTGCAAGCATACAAAAAGGTATCAGTCGACAGCCAGCTAAGCGCGGCTTCTCCGCACAAAGTCATTCAAATGCTAATGGCGGGAGCAATTGAGCGTCTTATTCAAGGTAAAGCAGCGATGCAAGCTGGCAACATACCAGTAAAAGGTGAGCGTTTGGGTAAGGCATTAGACATTATCATTGCGCTGAGAAGTTGTTTGTCAATGGATGATGGTGGCGAGATTGCCTCAAACTTAGATTCACTTTATGAATTCATGATTACGCAGATTTCTGCGGCAAATCACCAAAATGATCCGCAACTTATTGATGACGTTATCGATATTATTCGAGAGATAAAATCAGCGTGGGATCAAATTCCGGCAGAGTTCCACAACCTAACGGCCGAAGAGGTCGGTATTTAATAAATAAAACAAATCGTTATATTGACTTGAATATATATTGAGCTCCTAAGCAACAAGTTGTGCAGCAAGGTCACAATCACGCTTAGAGCTCTCGATTGCTTGGTTGCCTTATTTTTATATTCAAATAAAATAAGCGCCATTAGTAGCCCTAATGGCTTTTTTTGTTGCTGATTTCCCCTTTGTCTCTCGTGCATTGAGTGTGGCGTTCCCGCCTTTCTGAACACTCATTTGAGCTAATCAAGGTTTGGCCGCAACACATCCAAAAATAAAGGCAATCATTCTTAGTTATGCAAGGTTTGGCAAAACTGCTTGTAATTGATGACGATGCTTCAAGTCGTTTAAATTTAAGCAATATATTGGAATTTGTTGGAGAAAGTTGCGAAGCGGTCAGTTCTGATCAGCTAGGTGATGTTGATTGGTCTGAACTCTGGTCTGGTTGCATTATCGGCAATATTTCTTCAGCTTCAGCAGCGACAACAGTCATGGCGCATCTTAGCGATGCTTACCACATTCCATTGCTCGTAATGGGGCGCTTATCGCTACCTGTTGATGACTTGCCAAGTTACGTTGGTGAGTTGGAACTGCCTTTAAATTACCCTCAACTTAGTAACGCCTTGCGTCATTGCAAAGACTTCCTGGGTCGAAAAGGTGTGAACGTGATCGCAAGTGAGCGCAAAAATACACTTTTCCGCAGTTTAGTGGGTCAGAGTCGTGGCATTCAGGAAGTTCGTCACCTTATTGAGCAAGTCGCCAAAACCGAAGCTAACGTTTTAATCCTTGGTGAGTCGGGTACGGGTAAAGAAGTAGTTGCACGTAACATCCACTACCATTCCACGTACTCTAGTGGACCATTTGTGCCGATTAACTGTGGTGCGATACCTCCTGAACTTTTAGAGAGTGAGCTATTTGGTCATGAAAAAGGTGCTTTTACCGGGGCGTTAACTTCGCGTAAAGGTCGTTTTGAATTGGCTGATGGCGGAACCTTATTCCTCGATGAAATTGGTGATATGCCAATGCCAATGCAGGTGAAGCTACTTCGTGTGCTTCAAGAGCGTTGTTTTGAGCGAGTGGGTGGTAACAATACGATTAAAGTGAACGTTCGCATCGTAGCTGCGACGCATCGCAACCTCGAGAGCATGATCGAAGAAGATACCTTCCGAGAAGACTTGTTCTATCGCCTCAACGTATTTCCAATTGAAATGCCCGCGCTGAAAGAACGTAAGCGTGACATCCCTCTGTTGCTGCAAGAATTGATGGCTCGTCTGGAAGCCGAAGGTGGGCAGCCTATCTGCTTTACTTCGCGCGCGATTAACTCTTTGATGGAACACGACTGGCCGGGGAACGTGCGTGAGCTGGCAAACCTGATCGAGCGCATGGTGATTCTTTACCCGAACAGCCTGATCGATGTGAATCACTTGCCGACGAAATACCGTTACAGTGATATCCCGGAATTCCAGCCTGAAGGGAATCCTTTTGTCTCAGTCGAAGAGCAAGAGCGTGATGTCTTTCAGGACATCTTCTCCGGAGATTTCAGTTTTGATGAACTCAATGAGTTAGAGAGCAACGCAAATGCGCCGCAGGAGCTTCCTCCTGAAGGCGTCAACCTAAAAGAGCTATTGGCAGATCTGGAAATCAACATGATCAGCCAAGCGCTTGAAGCCCAAGGTGGTGTTGTCGCACGAGCAGCCGATATGCTGGGAATGCGCCGCACGACTTTGGTTGAGAAAATGCGTAAGTACAACTTGCAACGCTAACTCTGCACGCCCAATGAGTGGTTTTCTCCAAGACAAAACCGCTCAAATTCTTATGTCAATTTGGTGTCAACTTATTGTCGCTAATATAAGCTGTTGATAAATAGATTAAAATAGCTTGGTATGCTTATTGCTTACTAAGCTGTTTTACTATTTAGTGGCGATATTTCGACAGGCAGTTAATGGAAGATAACACCAACCAATCCCATTTAGACTCAGTAGAAAACCAGGTCGAACGTTATAAACAGGTTCTGGATGTGATGCCTGCGGGAGTCATCCTGCTCGATACGTTCGGTGTTGTGCGCGAAGCGAACCCTGAAGCACACCGCATTCTTGAAATACCCTTGGTCAACGAAAAGTGGTTTAACGTCATTCAGGCAGCATTTGACCCGCGTGAAGATGACGGCCATGAGGTCTCTCTGCGCAATGGCCGCAAAGTGCGTTTGGCGATTTCTGCTTCTGAAACGGGTCAGCTCATCCTTATTACTGACTTGACCGAAACGCGCTTACTTCAATCCCGAGTGAGTGACTTGCAGCGCTTATCGTCTTTAGGACGTATGGTGGCTTCTCTTGCTCATCAAGTCAGAACGCCTTTATCCAGCGCAATGCTGTATGCGTCAAACTTGGCTGCGCCGAATCTTCCTGCGAATACGAGAGATCGATTTCAAAGTAAATTGATGGATCGACTGCACGATTTGGAAAAGCAGGTTAACGATATGCTGCTCTTTGCCAAAGGTGGCGACAATAAAGTCATTAAGCCATTTACGATTGCTCAGTTGGTTTCTGAATATCAACCAATGGTTGAAGCTGCCTTAAAAAACAACAACATTGACTACTTTCTTGAAGTAGAGGAAGAGCAAACTGACCTGCTTGGAAATGCTAATGCGATTGCATCTGCCTTGAGTAACTTAGTCATGAATGCGATTCAGATGTCAGGTAAAGAATCGCAAATTGATATTTTCTTCCGCCCGGTCAACGGTGAGCTGCGCATTTCTGTGCAGGATAACGGACCGGGTGTACCTAAAGATCTACAAAGCAAAATCTTAGAGCCATTTTTTACCACCCGTTCTCAAGGAACAGGGTTAGGTCTTGCGGTAGTTCAAATGGTTTGCCGTGCCCATGACGGTCGATTAGAGCTTATTTCTGAGCAGGGTGATGGAGCCTGCTTCACCATGTGCATTCCGCTAGAGCGAGTGCAAGCAGAAGTGCAATAGTCGCTTCTGCCAATAAGGAGAATCAAAATGGCGCAAAGCAAAGTGCTGATCGTAGAAGATGACGAAGGTCTGCGTGAGGCCCTGGTAGATACTCTGGCTCTGGCAGGCTATGAGTGGTTAGAAGCGGGCTGTGCAGAAGAAGCTCTGATTAAGCTGAAATCAAACACAGTAGACATTGTCGTCTCTGATGTGCAAATGGCTGGCATGGGCGGTTTGGCCTTGCTAAAAAACATCAAACAGAACTGGCCAAATCTCCCTGTTCTGCTGATGACGGCGTACGCGAATATTGAAGATGCGGTCTCAGCGATGAAAGACGGTGCGATAGACTACATGGCGAAGCCATTCGCACCTGAAGTGTTACTTAATATGGTCAGCCGTTACGCGCCTATCAAAAGTGACGATAGTGGCGATGCAGTGGTTGCAGACGAAAAAAGCCTGAGACTGCTAGCGCTGGCAGAACGAGTGGCGCGTACCGACGCCAACGTAATGATCCTAGGCCCAAGTGGCTCAGGTAAAGAAGTCATGTCACGTTACATCCATAATGCTTCAAGCCGAAAAGATGGTCCTTTTGTCGCGATAAACTGTGCTGCCATTCCAGATAACATGCTTGAAGCCACGCTATTTGGCTACGAAAAAGGTGCTTTTACCGGTGCTGTTCAAGCGTGTCCGGGTAAATTTGAACAAGCGCAAGGCGGGACGATTTTGCTGGATGAGATCAGCGAAATGGACCTCAACCTTCAGGCCAAGCTGCTGCGTGTACTACAAGAACGCGAAGTCGAACGTTTAGGCAGTCGCAAGAGCATTAAACTGGATGTTCGAGTCTTGGCAACCAGTAACCGCGATCTTAAACAATATGTGTCGGAAGGTAACTTCCGTGAAGACTTATATTACCGCCTTAACGTTTTTCCAATTGCATGGCCAGCGCTGTATGAGCGTAAAGGGGATATAGAGCCACTAGCCAAACATCTGGCGGAACGTCATTGCGGCAAGATGGGTATGCCTGTACCTAAAATCTCGGCATCTGCGGTAGATAAACTGCTCAACTACCCTTGGCCGGGTAACGTGCGTGAACTCGATAACGTCGTTCAGCGTGCTCTGATTCTGAGTGAAAATGGCGACATTGATGGCGAACATATTTTGCTCGAAGGTGTCGACTGGCAAGACGCGAACAGCCTGCAACGTGTGGTGCAAAATGCACAAACTTTGGTACCAGACGTCAAGCCCGTTGCTCAGGCAGAAAGCGTGAGTCGTATTGTGTCTGGTGGTGAAGGGTTAGGCAGCGAGCTACGCGACCAAGAGTATGCCATCATCCTTGATACCCTGGTTGAGTGTAACGGTCGTCGAAAAGACATGGCGGATAAACTTGGTATCAGTCCACGCACACTGCGCTACAAACTGGCTAAGATGCGTGATGCGGGTATCGACATTCCCAATTAGTTCTGCTGAGTTTAGCGGAGCCTTTTGCGTATAGAGTCACAATGCTTGGGCAAAACCAAACAAATCATTACCGCCTTATGGCACGTTAATTGCTTCGATAATGAACAATTTTATTAATAGTCAAAGATTTGGCTCCGGGGTGGTAATGAAAATTGATGGTATTCAAGCAGATATGCGCGCCATGATGGTAGAGGCAACGAACACGGCGCCTGTGGCAACAGGTGCCAAAGTTGGTGCCGATTTTGGTGATCTCCTCACATCCGCTATCAATAACGTAAATTCACTTCAAAAAGCCTCGGGTGATCTTCAAACCCGCTTTGACCGTGGCGACGCCGATGTTTCCCTTTCAGACGTGATGATTGCCCGAAACAAATCCAGTGTGGCGTTTGATGCCACAGTCCAAATCCGCAATAAGCTCGTCGAGGCCTACAAAGACCTCATGAATATGCCAGTGTAATTTAGGTAATCAGTGTGGCAGACAAGTCTACAGATTTAACCGTCACTGATGGCGGTGCAGATGGTGCGCTTATTGCGAACTCTGAACTGGATGTGGAAAGTCAAAATCCAGATTTGGAAGAGCGCAGCGCGTCAAAACTAGATATGGCCGTAGGCGATCTTGACTTACTTCGTCAGGTCGTACTGGTGTTGTCCATTTCCATCTGTGTTGCGTTGATCGTGATGCTATTTTTCTGGGTGAAAGAGCCAGAAATGCGTCCTCTTGGCGCATATCAGACCGAAGAACTGATCCCGGTTCTGGACTATCTTGATCAGCAAAAAATTGACTACAAACTGGATGGTAATACCGTCTCGGTTGAAGCGAGTGATTACAACTCGATCAAACTTGGTATGGTGCGAGCGGGGGTCAATCAGGCTACAGAAGCTGGCGATGACATTTTGCTGCAAGACATGGGTTTTGGGGTTTCTCAGCGCCTGGAGCAAGAGCGTCTGAAACTCAGTCGTGAGCGACAACTTGCTCAAGCGATTGAAGAAATGAAGCAGGTTCGCAAAGCTAGGGTGTTACTGGCTTTGCCTAAACACAGTGTTTTTGTTCGCCATAACCAAGACGCTTCGGCCTCCGTTTTTCTGACTTTATCCACTGGGGCTAACCTCAAGCAGCAGGAAGTCAACTCTATCGTCGACATGGTCGCCAGCGCGGTTCCGGGAATGAAAACCTCGCGTATCACCGTAACGGATCAGCATGGTCGTTTGCTGAGTTCAGGCTCTGAAGATCCGGCGTCGGCTGCTCGTCGAAAAGAGCAAGAGTTGGAGCGAAATCAAGAACAAGCGCTACGTGAAAAAATTGATTCCGTGTTACTGCCAATTTTGGGTATCGGCAATTACACCGCGCAGGTTGATATCAAAATGGACTTTAGTGCGGTAGAACAAACCCGAAAACGTTTTGATCCAAATACGCCAGCGACACGCAGTGAATATGCACTGGAAGATTACAACAACAGCAACACGGTAGCTGGGATTCCAGGCGCTCTGAGTAACCAACCGCCAGCCGATGCGTCGATCCCACAAGATATTGCTCAGATGAAAGATGGGTCGTTATCAGGGCAAGGTTCCGTGCGTAAAGAATCGACACGTAACTTTGAATTGGACACCACCATCAGTCATGAACGTAAACAGACTGGTACCGTTGCGCGTCAAACGGTTTCTGTGGCAATCAAAGACCGCCGAGAAGTTAATCCAGACACCGGTGAAGTCACTTACACGCCGATGTCTGAACCCGAAATTAATGCGATTCGTCAGGTGTTAATTGGCACCGTCGGTTTTGATCAGTCGCGTGGTGATTTACTCAATGTATTGAGTGTCAAGTTTGCAGAGCCCGAAGCGGAGCTGCTTGTCGACCAACCAATTTGGGAACATCCAAACTTTAACGATTGGGTTCGCTGGTTTGCCAGCGCCTTGGTCATCATCGTGGTGGTGTTGGTTCTGGTTCGCCCTGCAATGAAGAAACTGCTTAACCCAACCAGCGACAACGAAAATGAAATGTACGGCCCGGATGGTATGCCTATTGGTGCGGACGGTGAAACCAGCCTGATTGGCAGTGACATTGAGAGTAGCGAGCTGTTTGAGTTTGGTTCAAGTATCGACTTGCCGAATTTACACAAAGATGAAGACGTACTGAAAGCGGTTCGTGCGCTGGTGGCAAACGAACCAGAACTGGCAGCTCAGGTTGTGAAAAACTGGATGAATGAAAATGGCTAACGATATCGTACCTCAAGGTGAAAATGGCGCAGGCATGCCAGTGGAGTTTGATGCATCAACCATCAGCGGTGAAGATAAAGCCGCCATTTTGTTGTTGAGCCTCAATGAGCAGGATGCGGCGGGCATCATTCGCCACCTGGAACCAAAACAGGTACAGCGTGTTGGTGGTGCGATGGCTCGAGCAAAAGATCTGAGTCAGGAAAAAGTGTCTTCTGTACACCGAGCTTTTTTGGAAGATATCCAGAAATACACCAATATCGGTATGGGCAGTGAAGATTTCATGCGTAATGCGTTGGTAGCCGCTCTGGGTGAAGACAAGGCGAATAACCTGGTTGACCAGATTCTGCTTGGTACGGGTTCAAAAGGTCTGGATTCCTTAAAATGGATGGACCCACGTCAAGTTGCAAGCATCATTGTCAATGAGCACCCACAAATCCAAACCATTGTTTTGTCATATTTAGAAGCGGATCAGTCGGCAGAAATTCTGTCACAGTTCCCGGAACGTGTGCGTCTGGACTTGATGATGCGTATTGCCAACCTAGAAGAAGTTCAGCCGTCGGCGTTGGCGGAGCTGAACGAAATCATGGAGAAGCAGTTTGCTGGTCAGGCTGGCGCGCAGGCTGCCAAGATTGGTGGTCTGAAGGCAGCCGCTGAAATCATGAACTACCTCGACAACAATGTCGAAGGCATCTTGATGGATCAAATCCGAGATCAGGACGAAGACATGGCGACGCAAATTCAGGATCTGATGTTCGTGTTCGAGAATCTGGCGGAAGTCGACGATCAGGGTATTCAGAAATTGCTGCGTGACGTTCCACAAGATGTACTTCAGCGAGCACTGAAAGGTGCCGACGATTCTCTGCGTGAGAAAGTATTTAAGAACATGTCAAAACGTGCGGCTGAGATGATGCGTGACGACATTGAAGCGATGCCGCCAGTGCGTGTTGCTGATGTGGAATCAGCGCAGAAAGAAATTCTTGCGATTGCACGTCGTATGGCGGATGCGGGCGAGCTCATGCTCTCTGGCGGCGCAGACGAATTCTTATAATCTCTTTTGCCCTGCTATTTTCCTACCGCAGGGCAACTTCAACACAAATCAAATATGCATAGGTAACCCATGGTTGGCGATAGAAAACGTGGATTTATTCGTCCTGATGAAGATGATGCGATGATCGAACCGCAACGCTGGGGGCTGCCTGACTACGGTGAGCCAAAAGCCAAGCAAGCCAGACAAACGGCGTTGAATTACGATCCGGGCTGGACTCCAAACTTTGATGAGCCAGAAGAAGAGCAAGTTCTTGAACTGACCGAAGAGCAGATTGAGTTGATCAAGCAAGGTGCTTATCAGGAAGGGTTGCACCAAGGTCAGGAGGCGGGCTTTAAACAAGGTTACGATAAAGGCAAAGAAGAAGGTTTGCAGGCGGGTCATGCTGAAGGTTTAGAACTCGGTAAAGCTGAAGGTGTGAGTGCCGGACAAGAGTTTATTCAGCAGCAGGTGGAAGTATTCATGAATCTGGCTAATCAGTTCGCACAACCTCTGGAGCTGATGAATGCTCAGGTTGAAAAACAGCTGGTGGACATGGTGCTGTGCCTCGTTAAAGAAGTGGTCCACATCGAGGTTCAGACCAATCCTCAAATTATTCTCGATACGGTCAAGCAGTCGGTTGAAGCACTGCCTATCTCCGGTCATCCCATTACGTTACACCTGAATCCGGAAGACGTGTCCATCATTCGCTCTGCATACGGTGAGCAGGAATTAGATTGTCGTAACTGGACGCTGGTTGCTGAGCCTTCACTCAATCGTGGTGATGTGCAGATCGCAGCAGGTGAATCGAGCATTAATTATCGTATGGAAGAGCGGATTAAAAATGTACTGCAGAGCTTTTGTGGCGCAAACCGTCACCAAGAGGGTGAGTAACCCATGTTAGCGCTGGCGGACCGTCTCAAAAACTACAAAGTCGAAGGGTTGACCACAAGACCGGTGGCATCTGGCAAGCTTGTTCGTGTGGTCGGTTTGACCTTAGAAGCGACAGGATGCCGGGCTCCGATCGGCAGCTTATGTCTGGTCGAGACCATGTCTGGGCACATGGAAGCTGAAGTGGTGGGCTTTTCTGGCGACAACCTGTTCTTGATGCCGAGTGAACAAATCACCGGTATTTTGCCTGGCGCAAAAGTAACGCCATTGACCAGTGACGCAGGCTTACCGGTAGGAATGGAGCTACTTGGGCGTGTTATTGACGGTGTGGGTAATCCACTTGATGGACTTGGCCCTATCTATACCGATCACCGTGCTTCATTTAATGCAGAGCCCATCAACCCATTGGCGCGAAAACCGATTTCAGAACCTCTCGATGTGGGGTTAAAAGCGATTAACGGATTACTGACGGTTGGTAAAGGTCAGCGTATTGGTTTGTTCGCCGGCTCTGGTGTGGGTAAATCGGTCACGCTGGGCATGATGACCAGAGGCACTACGGCGCAAGTTGTGGTTGTAGGGCTGATTGGTGAACGTGGACGAGAAGTTAAAGAGTTCATCGAAGAGATCTTGGGTGAAGAAGGGCGTCGTCGATCTGTTGTGGTCGCAGCGCCTGCCGATGCTTCTCCACTGATGCGTTTAAAAGGCTGTCAAACCGCGCTGACCATAGCAGAGTACTTCCGCGATCAAGGATTGGACGTGCTGTTGCTTATGGACTCTTTGACCCGTTTTGCTCAGGCGCAGCGTGAAATCGCCTTATCTGTCGGTGAGCCACCTGCAACCAAAGGTTATCCGCCATCGGTGTTTGCCAAATTGCCGGCATTGGTCGAGCGGGCGGGTAACGGCGGCGCAGATCAGGGCTCAATCACTGCATTTTTTACCGTTCTAACCGAAGGTGACGACCTGCAAGACCCGATTGCCGATGCATCTCGTGCGATTCTTGACGGTCACATTGTGCTGTCTCGTGAAATGGCGGATGCGGGACACTACCCGGCGATTGATGTCGAGAAATCCGTCAGCCGTGTGATGCCGCAAATCACAACCGAAGAGCACGTACTGATGTCGAAAGCCGTTCGTCAGGTGCTGTCGATTTGCCGCAAAAATCAGGACTTGGTTTCGATTGGTGCTTACAAACCGGGTACCGACCCTGCTATCGACAGTGCGTTTACGCTTAAGCCGAAGTTAGATGAATACTTGCAACAGCGTATGAAAGAATCCGTCCCATACGACATGTGCGTCAACATGCTGAGAAGTATTTTAGGTGGGTAATCGCTATGAATAACGCCATGGAGTTTTTGTTTGATCAAGCAAAAGAGCGGGAAGAGCAAGCCGTATTGGCTTTGAATAAAGCGCGTGCTGAGTTAGAGGATTACTACCGTCAAGTTGAACAAATTGAAAAGTATCGACTCGATTACTGCCAGCAGTTGGTGGACCGGGGACAGGCTGGATTAACGGCAAGTCAGTATGGTCATTTGAATCGATTTCTTACTCAGCTGGATGAAACCTTGTCTAAGCAGAAGCAAGCGGAAAGCCACTTTAAAGAGCAAGTCGAAAACGGCAAAGAGTACTGGCTGAAAATGCGTCAAGAGCGCATGTCTTATGAGTGGATGATTGAGAAGCGAGCTAAAGAGAAACAAGCCGAAGAAGCCAAGCGTGAGCAAAAGCAAATGGATGAATTCTCGACGTTGCTCTACAGCCGTAAGGTCAAAATGTTCTGACCATTAATCAGAGAGCTTTTGCACGATCACTTTGATGTTCTTTCAGCGTCAGGAAAATTACGTTTTGTATTGGCGTGATTTTTGCAAATTCACCTTTTAATAATTCAACTTACCTCTGACATGTGATTTGGCTGAGCGAAGTCGTTCAATGCCAAAAACGAGAATGTTTATATGAATGTGAATTTGTCTAATGTTGCTGCGACCAGTAAGACCTCGGTGTCTGAGGTTGGCGCAAAAACGTCTACAGAAGGCTCAGAAAGCAAAGGTTTTATGGAAACCTTAGCTGGAGTATTCGCAGATTCACTCAAAGTTGAAGTGACTGATGAAAAATTGACGCCAGATGTACCTGAAGCTATAGAAACGAGTGATAACGCTCGCGCTTCTTCCGTGGAAACCTCTGAACCAGAAAGTGAAGTTGAAGAGGCCGTTGTATCTGAAGGACAAAGCGAAAATCAGTCAACAAAAGCATTGTTAGAACAAGATAATGGGCAGGCAGAGCCTGAAGAACAGGTAATGCCGTCGGTAACGCGCGCGAGTGGAAGTCAGGAGATGGCCACTAGCAATCAGGTCGCACCTACAAAACAAGCGCCGTCTGATCTTGAACAGACCGTCGTGGAGACAGGCAAGCCTGAGCCGAAAATTGCCAAAAGTGATGAAGTTGTCGACCTTGATGTCACTCGTTCTATGGACGAAGGACAGCAACTGCTCGGACGAATTGAACAAGCGAATCAAGCCCTGAACTCTGTCAATCAAGAGCTAGAGCGTGGCAAGGTTTTGCCTCCCAAGACGATTGATATTTTGGAACACGTTGGCAGCAAGAACGCTAAACACCCAGAGGATTTAGAGCTCGTTGAACCTTTTGAGCCTGTTGAAGGTGTCGAAAGTGTCAAAAAACTTGTTGCTGAAGATGAACTGAAGCCCGCTGTCATTGAAGCAAAAAATCATGTTTCTGATTTGGCTGGTGGGAAAGATGGTTCTCCTTTGAGCTCTGAGCCTGAAACAACACTGGAACCAAATACCGTCAATATCGAGGCTATGGCGTACACAGCGAGTGCTATTAGCAACGATGAGCTAGGTGTCATGAGTGCGAATGCAGTTCAGCGCGTCTCGATTGAAGAACTTGAAGTTATCGACACCAAACTGGCTCAGGGTAAACCACTGACGAACCAAGAGTCTGACATTATTGACGGTTTGAAAACGGGTGCCGTTATCGCGGAGTTATCCGACGGTGAACTTTCTCAAATAGTGGCTTTTCCAAACGAAGTAAAACTCGCAATATCAGAGCCACAAACGGCGCAGCACAACGTAACGCGCCACCAGATGAACGTTTCGACTCAAACACCGCAAGTGGCAGCTCAAGAGTTGAAAGCCTCGGTTGGACAAGTACCAACGCAGGTGGCTGAAAAAGCCGTATTACCTGCCATGCCGGAAGGGCTAACGACGGCTACTGTCAATCCTGCTATTGGGCAGACGCTGGCAAATACAGAAGCCAGCCACAAAGCGATGAACTCAGTATTAGTGACCGGAATCCTCAAAGCTACGACGGATATGCAGGATAAAACCGAGCCACAGCAGGGGTTAGCTGGTCAGTTGCAAGCCGCTGTCAGTCAGCAAGGCGTAACCACGTCACAGCAAGCCCGAATCGATGCCGCGCAGCAAGCACAATTACCATTACAGTTGACCAAGGAGTTGGCTAACGATCAGGTAGCAGAAAAAGTGCAAATGATGATGTCGAAAAACTTGAAGAACCTTGATATCCGCCTTGATCCGCCTGAGCTTGGCCGGATGCAGATTCGCATGACAATGAACAGCGATTTGGCCAATGTGCACTTTACGGTATCCAATCCGCAGGCGCGTGACATCATTGAACAAACACTGCCTCGACTGCGAGAAATGCTTGCCCAGCAGGGTATGCAGTTGGCTGACTCTTCGGTTCAACAGCAAAATAGTGGCCAGCAGCAACGTGGATATTCTGCGGCGGAGCAAAATAAGCAAGGTGGCTTTGGGCGAGGTTTCTCAGGTCAGACTGATGAAGACTTTGATGGCGGCGTTGAACTTAATGTGAATGTCACCTCGCCGCGTGATGGGATTAGTTTCTACGCATAACATGATTGAATTTGGATGATGAGAACCAATATGGCCTCGTTATCCGCCAGATTACATAAAACAAAAATAAGAGAAAAGAATGGCTGAAGAACAGTTACAAGGGGTGGGCGCACCAAAAGGCAAAGGCAAGCTACTGATTATCATCGCAGTTGTGGTTCTTTTGTTGGGAGGCGGTGCAGCTGCGTTCTTTTTCATGGGATCGGATGATTCGGAGAAGTCGAGTAATGCGGAACCGCAACAAGCTCAAGTCGCCGCAGCCGAAGTTCCCATTGCGTATGTAAATCTTCCCCAGCCGTTTGTTTTCAACGTGACAGGAGACAGCCGCGACAGACTGGTACAAATCAAAGCTCAGTTGATGGTACGTGGTTCAGAGAATGAACAACTGGCACGTTATCATTCGCCACTGATCGAAAGTTCACTGTTGTCGACGTTCGCTTCGGCAACCGTAGAGCAGTTGCGCTCGCCAACGGGACGAGTGGAGTTACGCGATCGCGCGTCTGAAGATATTAAAGCAGCACTGAATGCCGCTGTCGGAAAGTCAGTGATTGAAAAAGTACTGTTTACAGATTTTGTTATTCAATAGGTAAAACGTGACCGATCTATTAAGCCAAGACGAAATTGATGCGCTATTGCATGGCGTTGACGATGTTGATGACGTTGACGATTCCATCGATGACGATCCCGGTGGTGCTGTCAGTTTTGACTTCTCATCTCAAGACCGAATAGTCCGTGGTCGTATGCCGACGCTCGAGCTTATCAACGAGCGTTTTGCCCGACATATGCGTATTAGCCTGTTCAATATGTTACGCAAAACGGCAGAAGTGTCGATTAACGGCGTTCAGATGATGAAATTTGGCGAGTACCAGAACACCTTGTATGTTCCAACCAGTTTAAACATGGTTCGCTTTCGACCGCTAAAAGGTACTGCGTTGATCACCATGGAAGCGCGCTTGGTATTTATTCTGGTAGAAAACTTTTTTGGTGGTGATGGTCGATTCCACGCCAAAATTGAAGGCCGCGAATTTACGCCGACTGAGCGACGCATTATCCAACTGCTATTGAAAGTCGTCTTTGAAGATTACAAAGAAGCATGGTCGCCAGTCATGGGCGTGGAGTTTGAATATTTAGATTCTGAAGTCAACCCGAGCATGGCCAACATTGTCAGCCCAACAGAAGTGATTGTGGTCAGTTCTTTTCACATCGAAGTCGATGGTGGCGGCGGTGATTTCCACGTGGTCATGCCGTATTCCATGGTTGAACCTATCCGCGAACTGCTGGATGCCGGTGTACAGTCAGACAAGATGGAAACTGACGTTCGCTGGAGCTCGGCTCTGCGCGAAGAAATCATGGACTGTCCGGTTAACTTCCGCGTGAACCTGCTGGAAAAGAACATTTCACTGCGTGATCTGATGGAGCTGCAACCCGGAGACATCATCCCGATAGAAATGCCGGAGCATGCGACCATGTTCGTCGAAGACTTGCCGACCTATCGAGTAAAAATGGGACGTGCAGATGACAAGCTGGCGGTACAGATATCACAAGAGATTGAGCGACCTCACGTCGTGAAAACCGATTTAGCTTTCTTGAGTAAAGACATTATGTCTGAACTTGAGAAGGACAACCAAACAGAAGATTAAGACACCTTACAGGGCTCCTATGTTGAGGGGGCAAGTAAGGAAAAGCACAGGATAGAAAAATGGAACCAAGTGACGATCAAAAACTAGCGGACGAATGGGCAGCCGCTCTGGGTGAGGACCCGTCTGCACCGTCAATTGATGTAGATGAAGTATTGGCAGCACCTCTGGAGGAGCTGAAAGACACCTCAAGCCCAATATCTGATGATGAACGTCGTAAACTCGACACCATCATGGATATTCCGGTAACGATTTCTATGGAAGTAGGTCGTTCACAAATCAGTATCCGCAACCTGCTGCAATTGAATCAGGGCTCAGTGGTTGAACTGGATCGTCTGGCGGGTGAATCACTGGATGTGTTGGTTAATGGCACTCTGATTGCTCACGGTGAAGTGGTTGTGGTCAACGACAAGTTCGGTATCCGTTTAACAGACGTGATCAGTCAGACTGAACGAATTAAGAAGCTTCGCTAATGAGCATTGGTTCAAAAAGATGGAAGCAAATAGCTGGCGCGCTGAGTTGCACACTAAGTGCGCCACTGGCTCTGGCTTCTTCTGCTTCGATGTCTGCGCCAAGCAGTTTTGATTTGCTGACGACACTCGGTTCACTGGTGCTGGTTATCGGGGTGATATTGCTGCTTGCCTGGTTGTTGAAGCGCATGCAAGTGCCAGCATTCGGGCAACAAAAAGGCTTAAAAATCGTCAGCCAGTTACCAGTGGGAACCAAAGAGCGAATTGCAGTGATTCAGGTTGGTGAAGAGCAATTTTTAGTCGGCATCACTAGCCAATCTATCCAAACGCTTGCCAAGCTCGAGAAGCCTCTCAAAGAGGAAGAGTTGGCGAATACTGCTTTTGCCAATCAATTTAGTCAGCTGATAAAGAAAAATGACAAACGCTAACCCAATTCGTCTCATCATGAGCACCTTTATTTTTCTGGCGAGCGTACTGTTTTCTTCACTTTCGTTTGCTCAGGTGGAGGAGTCTTCACTGCCTGCTAATTTGGCAGAAGGGAACAGCGTAACCGTTCAGGCGATGCAGACTGATACAGGCGCTAGCCGCACGATGTCGGTCACCAATAGCGGTGGAATACCAGCGTTTACCATGACCACCAATCCGGATGGTAGCGAAGACTATTCCATCACGCTGCAAATTCTCGCCTTAATGACTATGCTTGGCTTCTTGCCAGCAATGGTGATTTTGATGACGTCATTTACGCGAATTGTCGTGGTCATGTCGATTCTTCGTCAGGCGATGGGCCTGCAACAAACGCCTTCCAATCAGGTGATCATTGGTATCGCACTTTTCCTTACCTTCTTTGTGATGTCACCGGTGCTGAACGAGATAAACGATACCGCCATTCAACCTTATTTGAATGAGCAAGTGACTGCCAGAGAAGCGTTTGATGCCGCGCAGGTGCCAATGAAAGCCTTTATGCTCAAACAGACTCGAATTAAAGACCTAGAAACCTTCGTCAATATGTCGGGCGAGCAGGTGACAAACCCAGAGGACGTCTCCATGGCCGTACTGATTCCGGCTTTTATTACCTCTGAGCTGAAAACCGCCTTCCAAATTGGCTTTATGTTGTTCTTGCCGTTTCTGATCATCGACCTTGTCGTCGCTTCAGTACTTATGGCGATGGGTATGATGATGTTGTCACCGATGATTGTATCGTTGCCGTTTAAACTGATGCTATTCGTGCTGGTGGATGGCTGGAATTTGATACTGTCGACGCTCGCTGGCAGTTTTGCCCTGTGATTGGCGCGGAGTAGAGGATAAGACATGACTCCAGAAATGTTTGTCGAGCTGTTCCGCGAAGCACTGTGGATGGTGCTGATCATGGTCTGCGCCATTATCATACCAAGCCTGCTCGTGGGTCTGATCGTGGCCGTTTTTCAGGCGGCAACTTCAATTAACGAACAGACCTTAAGCTTTTTGCCTCGTTTGATCATCACTTTACTCGCTCTAATGCTCTTTGGACACTGGATGACACAAATGTTGATGGAGTACTTCTACGGCTTGATTGAGCGCCTGCCTCAAGTGCTGTACTAGGGACGAGCATGGAATACCCGTCTGGTATCATTTTAGAGTGGATTGCCAACTATTTTTGGCCGTATGTCCGTATCTCTTCCATGTTGATGGTGATGACCGTTACCGGGGCACGTTTTGTGTCGCCTCGAATTCGTCTCTACCTGGGGCTCGCCATTACGTTTGCGGTCATGCCTGCGATACCGACTGTTCCACAAGATATTGAGCTGGTCTCATTTCGCGGTTTTATGACCATTGCCGAGCAGATGATTATTGGCATTGCGATGGGCATGGTGACTCAATTCATGATTCAGACCTTTGTCTTGTTAGGTCAAATTCTTGGCATGCAATCCAGTTTGGGCTTTGCGTCGATGGTTGATCCGGCTAACGGACAAAATACCCCGTTGCTCGGTCAGCTGTTTATGTTTTTAACCACCATGTTCTTTCTTGCCACAGACGGGCATTTAAAAATGTTGCAGCTGGTGGTTTTCAGCTTTAAAACACTACCTATCGGCTCTGGCACTCTAACGGCAGTGGATTTCCGTGAGTTGGCGGGGTGGCTGGGCATCATGTTCAAAACGGCATTAAGTATGTCGCTATCAGGCATTATTGCTTTACTGACCATCAACTTATCGTTCGGTGTGATGACACGCGCCGCGCCGCAGTTAAACATCTTTTCACTCGGCTTCGCGTTTGCTTTGATGGTCGGTTTGTTAATTTGTTGGTACATCTTGGCTGGCTTGTACAGCCATTACGAGTTGTACTGGGCTGTGGGTGAGGAGCAGATTTGTCGCCTCATTCGCCTGGATTGTTAGGAGGCTGGTTTGGCAGAGTCAGACGGTCAGGAACGCACCGAAGAAGCCACGCCCCGACGGTTACAACAAGCCAGAGAAAAGGGGCAGGTTGCTCGGTCTAAAGAGCTTGCGTCAGCGTCGGTATTGATAGTTGGGGCTATTTCGCTGATGTGGTTTGGTGAGACATTAGCACGCGCGTTATTTTCCATAATGAGCCGTCTGTTCAATCTGACCCGTGATGAAATTTTTGATACCGCTAAGTTGTTCGATATCGCGTTAGGCGCGATGACGGAACTGTTTTTTCCACTCTTCCTGATTCTGGCCACCTTATTTGTCGCCGCGATGATAGGTGCTGCGGGTGTTGGTGGCATCAGTTATTCTGCCCAGGCGGCCATGCCTAAACTGTCAAAAATGAACCCGCTTAGTGGCCTTAAACGTATGGTTGGCATGCAAAGTTGGGTTGAGCTGATCAAATCGATCTTAAAAGTCGTATTGGTGACCGGATTCGCTATGTATTTGATTCAGGCGTCTCAAGCGGACTTAATTCAACTCAGTATGGACGTTTATCCGCAGAATATTCTCCATGCCCTCGATATCTTGCTGAACTTTATCTTACTGATCAGTTGCTCGTTACTGATAGTGGTTGCCATCGACATTCCTTTTCAGATTTGGCAACACTCCGATCAATTGAAAATGACCAAGCAAGAGGTCAAAGATGAATACAAAGAGACAGAAGGTAAGCCTGAGGTTAAAGGTCGAATCCGTATGTTGCAGCGGGAAGCAGCACAGCGCCGAATGATGGCTGATGTGCCTCAAGCGGATGTTATCATCACCAACCCTGAGCACTTCTCGGTTGCGCTGCGCTATAAGCAGAAAACGGACCGTGCCCCTGTGGTTATCGCCAAAGGCACCGACCATATGGCAATGAAAATCCGCGAGGTGGCTCGTGAGCATGACATTACCATAGTCCCTGCGCCACCATTAGCTCGTGCGCTCTACCACAGTACGGAACTGGAGCAGGAGATCCCGGATGGTCTGTTTACCGCAGTGGCCCAAGTACTCGCATTTGTCTTTCAGTTAAAACAGTACCGTAAGCGTGGTGGTCAGAGACCTAAGCTTCAGGACTATGATTTGCCTATCCCACCGGAACATCGTCACTAGACGTAGTAGTGCGTCAAATAAAAGTTCTTTGATTCAATGATTTGTGACCTGTTGAGCCTTTAGTCATTATTTTGGCGTAAATAATGGTACGCAGATTGCTAAGAATGATGTAACTATCAACAATTCCTAAACTTTTAGGCTAAAGCCGTCGCGCATAATCTCGTTACCAACGCGATGCTTTCACTCGATTGAGATACCTTGCAGTATGAAGTTAAACCTGCCATTTGCAGATAAATTGCCACGAATTCCTCAGCGTGAAATGCCAGCGATTGGCGCACCTGTTATGGTCTTGGCCACCCTTGCAATGGTGGTGTTGCCGATACCTGCATTCCTGCTGGATATGTTTTTCACCTTCAATATCGCGCTATCTATGGTGGTGTTGTTAGTGACGGTTTACACCCGGCGTCCGCTTGACTTTGCGGCATTTCCTACTGTCCTGCTTATTGCAACACTACTGCGTCTGGCACTAAACGTCGCGTCGACGCGTGTCGTATTGCTGCATGGTCATGAAGGCGGAGATGCGGCAGGTAACGTTATCGAGGCGTTTGGTAACGTGGTAATTGGCGGCAACTACGCAGTTGGTTTGGTTGTTTTCCTCATCTTGATGATCATTAACTTTATGGTGGTCACCAAAGGTGCCGGTCGTATTTCAGAGGTAAGCGCTCGCTTTACTTTGGATGCTCTACCGGGCAAACAGATGGCGATCGATGCTGACTTGAATGCGGGTCTAATCGATCAGGAACAAGCGCGCGTGCGCCGTTTTGAAGTGACCAAAGAGGCGGATTTTTACGGCTCAATGGACGGCGCATCGAAGTTTGTGAAAGGGGATGCGATTGCTGGCATCCTGATTCTGTTTATCAATATTATCGGTGGTCTTTCTATCGGTATGGCGCAATACGGTTTAGGTTTTGGTGATGCGATTGAAATCTACACGCTGTTGACCATTGGTGACGGCCTTGTCGCACAGATTCCGTCACTATTGCTGTCGATTGCCGCTGCAATGATGGTGACGCGTCAGAACACGGATGAAGACATGGGCGAGCAGTTGGTGTTCCAAATGTTCGATAATCCCAAAGCGTTGATGATCACTGCAGCGATTCTTGGTGTGATGGGGATCGTCCCGGGCATGCCACACTTTGCGTTTTTATCGTTAGCCGTTGTGGCAGGAGCGGGCGCTTACTTTATCGATAAGCGTCAAAAACAGAAAGCCAAAGAGCCAGCTTTACCCGCGACAGCCGATGAGGGTAATGAGCCATCTTCACAACGTGAGCTTTCGTGGGATGACGTTCAACCCGTTGATATTATTGGCTTAGAAGTCGGCTATCGTCTGATTCCGCTTGTTGACCGTGACCAGGGGGGGGAACTGCTGGAGCGTGTCAAAGGTGTGCGTAAAAAGTTATCTCAGGACTTCGGTTTCCTCATCCCCGCCGTCCATATTCGAGACAATCTGGAACTGACCCCAAATAGCTACCGTATTACCTTGATGGGCGTCGCGGTAGGTGAAGCAGAAATCCGTCCGGACCAAGAACTCGCGATTAACCCCGGGCAGGTTTACGGCATGATTGATGGGGAACCAACCATTGATCCGGCATTTGGGCTGGAAGCCGTATGGATTCGTGAGGAGCAGCGTGAGCATGCTCAGGCTCTGGGTTACACAGTGGTGGATTCGTCCACGGTACTGGCAACGCACCTCAGTCAACAGCTGACCAACAATGCCTCGCAATTGATTGGTCATGAAGAAGTTCAGAACCTGATGGAAATGCTGGGTCGAAGTGCACCTAAGCTGGTGGAGAATTTTATACCCGATCAGTTACCGCTGGGTGTGGTGGTGAAAGTACTGCAAAATCTGCTTAACGAAGCGATTCCAATTCGAGATATCCGTACCATCGTGCAAACCTTGGCGGAGTACTCTAGTAAGAGTCAAGAACCTGACATTTTAACGGCGGCCGTTCGTATCAGTCTGAAACGGTTAATTGTTCAGGAAATCAATGGCATAGAGCCTGAATTGCCAGTGATTACGCTAATTCCTGAACTGGAACAGATATTGCATCAGACAATGCAGGCATCGGGCGGCGAATCTGCAGGTATTGAACCTGGGCTTGCCGAACGACTGCAGTCTTCACTGAGCCAGGCAACACAAGAACAAGAATTGAAAGGTGAACCTTCTGTTCTGTTAACTTCTGGCGTTCTGCGCTCCACGTTGGCTAGATTTGTGAAGAACACAATCCCTAATCTTCGGGTACTTTCCTATCAGGAAATACCGGATGAGAAACAGATCAGAATTGTGCAAGCCGTGGGTAATTGATTCTCACGCCTTTTTAATGGATTGATAGTTTGAAAATAAAGCGATTTTTTGCCAAAGACATGCGAACAGCGCTGCTCCAAGTAAAAGAGGAGTTGGGTGCGGAAGCGGTAATCATGTCGAATAAGAAAGTGGCTGGCGGGGTAGCTATCGTGGCTGCCATCGATAGTGAATCAAACTCGTCTTCACCACAGGCTTCTGCGCAACCTAATCGCGCTACCTCTCTACCTAATCGCTACAACGAACATCGTCAAATGTCCTCTTCAGCGGCTGAGCGCTTTCAGGAACGCAGCTTAGAAGAAGATAAAATCAGCCTGCGTAGCAATAAAACGGATTCTCACGAAAAATCAGGCTCAATGACGCAGCGTTTTGCGAGCATGCTTAAGCATTACAGTGGTGGTGCAGAGGACCCGGATGAGTACGTTGCTGAAAATGAAGATTCACTGTCAGCACTCTTAAAGCGCCAAAACAAGCAACGTGACGAATACAGCCAAGAAAGAGCTGCGCCTTATCAGCCCGATTCTCCGTTGGCGAAGCTGATCGCTCAAGACGATCGCTTTGAACGTCCAAAGCCAAAACTCGACCCAACACGCTACGATCGCCGCAGACCTTCAGATGCCCGTGATGACTCACCGACAGAGCTGGAAAACATGCGCGAAGAGATGACATCAATTCGACGTCTTTTGGAGCATCAGGTTTCTGGGTTGATGTGGCAGGAAGTAGAGCGCCGCGAGCCGTTAAGAGCCATGCTCATCAAACGATTAGAACGGATGGGCGTGTCTCCTGAGCTGGCGGATCAAATGGCGTGTTATATCCCAGAAGATACCAAACCAGCACGAGCATGGAAGGCGCTACTTTCTCTCGTCGCGGACCAAATCCATATTCCAAAGCAAGATATTTTAAAGCGCGGTGGAGTGGTTGCATTGCTTGGACCAACAGGCGTCGGTAAAACCACAACCGTAGCAAAGCTAGCGGCCAGGGCTGCGATGGAATACGGTGCCGACAACGTGGCACTGGTGACTACGGATACTTATCGTATCGGTGCACATGAGCAGCTCTCAATTTATGGAAGAATTATGGGTTGTCCCGTAAGAGTTGCTAAAGATTCTAAAGAGTTAGCCGATGTAATATATCAGCTACGAAACAGAAGATTGATTTTGGTTGATACGGCAGGGATGGGCCAACGAGATGTGAGGCTGACCGAGCAACTCGACACCCTGATGCAAGAGAGCGGGGAAGTGATTCACAGCTACCTTGTTTTGCCCGCTACCGCACAACGCCGCGTTCTGCAAGAAACACTGGAACACTTCAGACGCATCCCACTGTCAGGTTGTATAATGACTAAACTTGATGAATCCCTGAGTCTAGGGGAGTTCATCAGTGTGGTGATTCAAAATGCACTGCCAGTGGCTTACATCGCTAATGGTCAGCGCGTGCCAGAAGACATTGTGATAG
>ERZ1673961.256-NODE-256-length-24783-cov-6.921830_pt1 | contig 24783 bp, 21 predicted proteins | sample MGYA00580189_ERZ1673961 | MGnify/ENA primary metagenome ERZ1673961 (study PRJEB41334, sample SAMN05608105) | rock metagenome | biome: terrestrial subsurface; feature: shale formation; material: shale | place: USA: Pennsylvania ... | reverse complement strand
GAAAGAGATGGTGCTCAATGACCTGCGCCACGGCAAAGTGAGAGTGGTGCAGTAAGCCACAAAAAAGGGAGCCGAAGCTCCCTTTTTTTACGTCTGAATCAGATACCGATATCTTCTTCGTCGAGTTTCGACGACATCTGAATTTCGTACTGGTTAAAGGTAAACACCGAAGGTCCGTGGACACGTTTGGTGGTTACCCGCTCGTCACCATACTGAATCGTCACGTGCGTAAACACTTTCCCTTTGGCTTCCACCGTGTTAGTTTCCAGCATCTGCTCAAATTCTTCATTAAGCATTTCCAGCGCCATTTTGACCTTTTCCATTCGGTCTGAAGTTTGCGCTTTCTGCTCGTCAATGGTGTGTTCTTCTTCCTCGGTGCGCTGCGCTTTCGGCCGTTTTTTAAACTCCAGCTCACGGCGAATCACATCCATCGTCTCTTCCTGAGTGAGCTTGTATTGCTCTTTGTGTTTTGCGATACGCTCTTTGTACCAACCAAAACGGGCGAACGCCTCGATATTGGTTGCGGTATCGCCCTCCACCCCAAGATTGAAACAGACAATTTTCCCACCCACTTTGGCGCTACCGCCACTGAGCGTTCCCTGTTTTTCTGAACCATCAAGCACAATCAGATCTGCGCCACAACGCACATCATTACTCATACTGTGGACGGCTAATTGAATGTTTTCCGAAGCTTGTAGCGCAGAATATTGCGCGTAGTTGGCTTTGATACTGCCGCCTGATTTGACCACGCAGCTCTTATCTTCACCATCCGTGACCGTGTGGCCGATGATGCCTTTACCGACTTCAATATCGCCCTGAGCCTGCACATCTGCCGATTCAACAAAACCACCGATGGTCACCGACCCCGTTGCGCGCACGATCATGCCCGGCTCCACATCACCTGCGATCACCACACAACCTTTGAATTTCACGTGCCCGGTCGCGACGCTGACGTTGTTAAGACACAGCGCGTTATCAACATCGATGGTCTTGCCTTTGATGATCGGCATGCCGGATTGGCTGGCTAACAGAAGGTTGGGATCGTCAGGCGAGATGATGGTGCCTTTTCCCGCGACCAGCGCGGAATCGTTGCCCGGTTTGGGTGGAATAATCTTGCCTTGAACAGTGAAACCGGGTTCGCCTTTGGTTGCCGGCTTACGGCGCATCACGGCCTCGTTTTCACCGACCGTAATGGTTTCACCGAGGTTACGCATATCAATTTTTTCATTGCTTTTGCGTTCTTTGGGCGCCAGTACGCGCTTAGTCACATCATCCACCAGCGGAATAAACTGAGCATCCTGCCCATGCACGGCTTCTTTGCCTTGCGCCACAGGTTGAGTGAAGATTTCGCCGGGCTTGAGTGTGTTGCTCATTAACAACACTTTTTTCAGCGCCAGCTTGTTGATGCCTTTAATGACGTGTGACTGAGCCAGCGCATGCACCAGTTCGCTGCCATGTAGTCCGCGGCCGCCGTATGCGCCCGTCACCACCATGCTGGCCAACATATCCTGTTCACTGAGCACCACTTCAACCACGGCATTGCGCATTTCAGCAACCACAATCCCTTCGTAAGCCTCTCCCTTCAGCTCTCTGGCGCAATTAATAAACCGGGTCACCGAATCATCCAGCACCCGATATTTTCGCGCACCAATTTCCGCTAACGCTTCTGCTAATCCTGCTGCCGAGAACGTTTTGTCGATCTCCTTACCCGCAGGCAATTGAGCGACAACGCTTTTTTTGTTCTCAGAGAGAGTAATGAAATCCTTCCACATACTGCACAACCTTACGGCATTCCTGTCGTTTACAGCACAGTGTATAAAAAATGATACTGAGTCGAAATAATTCGATGTTCAAATTAAGGCTTACATCACTTCTGGAACTAAAGTCTCTCGCTGATGAAGAGGTTTACAGTGTAAATACTTAACCGATGGCAGGAAAGGTGTGCGACTCATTGAATACATACACCGCATGCACACTTTTTCCGTTGTTGGAGTAATGCAGAGATTCACACAACTCCGACGCCAGCAGTATTCCTCGCCCATAAGTCACATTCGAATCGGTCTGGCTACTTTGCTGACACTCAAAGCCTTTACCGCTGTGTTCCAACGTCATCTCAATACGACCTTTGGCCGGCTGATAATCGACGTTCAGACGAATCCAGTGATACTCGGCAAGTGATTTCAACTTCTCTTCGCGCATCTGGTAATAGTGGAAAAAGCCGTCCGGATCCTCTTTCATGTCCGATTTCAGTTCCAGCAAACCATGTTCGATCGCATTAGAAAACAGCTCAGACAATATCGAGCAGAGCAGATCCAAATGCGCTCCGCCAAGTACCATGCCTTTGAGGAAGTTACGAATCTCGTTCATCACCACCACCTCTTTCAGCACCGCCGCCGGAAAACTGATTTCGCTTTTCACCGGAACATTGCTCAGAAGCAGAGGCTGCGCGAGCTGAACCTGACTGCTGTTGGTAATCGGAAAAACCATGGTGAGAATGGAGAGATCATCCCGCGAACCTGCTTTGGCAAACAGTTTGACCTCTTCATACAACGTCGGGATAAGTTCGCCTTGCGGCACACGCATCAGCAGCGCTTCCAACCGCTCTTCTCCGAACCGTTCCCCCACCGCGTTTTCTGCTTCAGTGATGCCATCGGTATAACCGACGATACGCTGGCCGGGTTCCAGTTTGAAATGTTGCAAATCGCTTTCGAACTCGTTGGATTTCAACACGCCAAGTGGCATGTGTGTCGAGACCAGACGTTTCACCACTCTACCTGCGTCATCGAGAATATAGCCGTCCGGTAAACCTCCGCCCCACCAGGAGACTTCAAAGCCGTTGGCGCGCACTTCAAACACGCTGGCCGCCAGCATCATACCGGTCGGCAAAAAGCTTTCCAGTGAGCGGTTGAGCTCGGTCACCATTTCCCCCAGCGATAATCCTCGTGCCGCGGTGGAGAAGAAGGTTCTCGTTGCCGGAATAGTCGAAATCGCAGCGGGTAAGCCGCTGCCTGTCGCATCCGCAATCATCACGTAAGCTCCGCCATAAGGGCGGCTAGCTGCCACAATTAAATCGCCGTTAAAGATGGTCGACGGCGTTGAGATGTATTCAATGCCAAACAGGTGCTCAACCTGCGCGCTCATCTCTTCCATCAGGTTAGAGAAGATCGATTCCGAAATCGCGTAGTCGTACTGCACCTGTTCACGAAAATGTTGCAACTGATCGCGCTGCTCGGTGACCTCTTTGTGCATCTTCACGGTGCGGTAATGGGCCTGAACTTTGGCAATCAACACATTGCGCTCGACGGGTTTGAGGATGAAGTCATCGCCATACGTCAGACAACGCTCAAACGAATCGTGATCATCGAGTACGGTCAGAAAGATTATCGGAATGTAGTTTTCCGGGAACGCACGACGAATGTCCTGCGCCGTGGTAAAGCCGTCTTTAATCGGCATCATGACATCGAGCAAGATCAGATCCGGCAAGGTGTCCATCTGCTGCATTGCTTCCACCACACCCTGACCATTAGCGAACACATCGATCTGGTCAGCCACATGCGCCAGCATAAAGCGGCACAGTTCTCGGTTGGTGGCATGATCATCCACAACCATCACACGCATGGTAATGCCTCATCGCTTATTCAATGGTGAACTTCTTGTCGAAGCGGGAAATCAACAACACTTTTCGCACCTGCGGCAGCGTGTTTACGATACGTATCATGCCGTCCGGTTGCTCAAGATAGTTTTTCATGTTCAGCAACATACCCAGCGCGGCGCTATCGATGTAATCCACTTTACGCAAATCGACCGTGAAACGGTGATCGTAGCGTTTGGCGTAACTGCTGCGAAAATCTTGCACCAGGTTAAAACAGAAGGTGCCTTCCACCGAAATGGTCACGTGTTTGTTGTTCGTATCGATGCTGGTTTCAATTCCCATGCTCGCTCCTTAGAAAAGTTCTACTTCGCCTTCATCCATACAACTTTGGTTCGCTGCAGGAGCACTGCGTTTAGACGAACGTTCTTGCAGGTGCTGAATTTGCTCGGTCACCTCGTTGAGCTCCTGAGTGTTACGGCGCAGCACGCCCAACAAACCGACCGCCTCTTCCAGGTAGTTCAGCGAATCTTGCGCATAGTCGCCCTGCTGAATCACGATATCGGCAAACTGCAGCGAACGCACTCCGTCACTTACGTGCTTGACCAAGGCTTTCCCGAGCTCCTGAATCTTCTGCACTTCACGTTCAATTTCGGTATTGACCTGCTGCACGCCATGGAGCATGTCGTCAACTTTGTGTTTAGAGGCTTCCACATGCGACATGTCTATCGACGCCATCTCGCCCACGGTTTTGTTGGCCTCTTTCACCGTTTGCTGCGCAATCTGGATCTCTTTTTCAATCTGGCTATTCAGCTCTGACGCTTTGACGGAGAGGTTTCGCACTTCCTGAGCAACCACGGCAAACCCGCGCCCGGCTTCTCCTGCCCTCGCCGCTTCTATCGCGGCATTGAGTGCTAACAGATTTGTCTGTTCGGATAAGCCTCGCACTTGATCGAGCAGCTTAAACACCACATCGAGCTTATTCGACATATCGCGAATACTGGTCACCGCTGAGGTACTTTTCTCCGACACATTCAGCAACGTTGATACGTATTCGTTGATGATGGCTTCGGTACGCGGCAGCACCGTCGTCAGGCTGTATTCGCTGTTCTGGTTAGCGAGAAGATTGTTCACTAAAGTGCTGGAAATGGCCGACTGCTGCTCACTGACAGTTTGCAGGCCAAAAAAGCTCTCGTTAAGAGTCTCGACCGACTCATCAATGATGCGATGCTGTTTTTGTAACGGGTCGCGAATGCGATTGAGATTAAGGGTGATCACCGATTCCAACTGTTCGGTTTGGGCGTTGTCCGCAGCAGGAACCACCGCCTTCTTCGCGACGTTTTTCTGAGGCGCAGAGACGTTGCCTGACTCCGGTTGTTTTGCAGACAACATCAGCCACGGCAGAGCGGCGGCTGCAATCATTCCTATCACCAGCCACGCCGAGTGAACCTGAGTCAGCAGTGCGCCCAGTAACACCAGCTGCACGAGTAGAATCAGCCCTTTCTTATTCATGGTTTTTCTGTTTTCCATACCGACTCCTTGGTGAGAAACTCAACGCTGAATTTTGTGTAGCTCGACTTGTTCGCAAATCCATTGCGGCACCGCGTTCAATGAACGCACATCCTGCGCGCCGCCAAGTTCAACCGCGACTCGCGGCATTCCCCAGACGACGCTGCTCTTTTCATCCTGAGCGACAGTCGGGGCGCCTTGCTGACGCATTTTCAACATGCCACGCGCACCATCCTGCCCCATTCCGGTCAGAATGATGCCAACTGCCCGATCGCCGACCACTTCTGCCACCGAATCAAACATCACGTCCACTGATGGTTTGTGACGATTCACCGCAGCGCGATCATCCAGATCCGCATACAACTGCGCACCACGTTTGATCACCACCATGTGGCGATCGCCCGGCGCTAGGTAAGCATGCCCTGCTTTCAGCGGCGTATGGCTACTCACCACTTCGTGAACGCTGATTGCACTGTGTTCATCCAGCCGTTTGGCAAAGGACGGTGTAAACATCGCACTGATGTGCTGCGTGATAACAATCGGTGGCAACGTAGCGGGCAGCGCCGATAACACACTCTTGACCGCTTCCGTACCGCCTGTCGACGCGCCAATCGCCAGCAACTGAATTCGTGTTTCATCTGATGTCCGTAACACGGGCGCAGACACCACGGATTTCGTCACCGACGCCACATTGGCACCGGCCGCCATTTTGATTTTCTCGTTGACCAACGCTTTGTAGTTGACCATATCGGCGGTGTTTTCCACCGACGGCTTAGGAAAATAGTCCACCGCTCCCAGTTCAAGCGCTGTTAATGTAGGCTCAGCGCCGTGTTGCGCCAGCGTGGATATCATCACTACCGGCATTGGCCGAAGGCGCATGAGATTTTTGAGAAACTGTACGCCGTTCATTCTCGGCATTTCAATGTCGAGTGTCAGTACATCCGGGTTGTAACGTTTGATCAACTCGCGTGCCTGATAGGGATCTTCGGCACTTGCGACCACTTCCAGATCCGGATCCGATTCGATTAACTGAGTCAGCAGCGCACGAAAAACCGGAGAATCATCCACGACCAACACTCTGATCTTTTTACTCATTCAAACAACTCCACCGCACCCGTTTGGGTGTGCGTCTCTTTGTCCAGTTGAACAAAATAGCGTTCTTCATGACGGCGAATGTTGGACACTTCCGCACATGGAATGCGCTTGATCCATACCCGGCCGCTTCGTGGGTCAAACAAGACCCGTCGCGGCTCAGTGCCACCCAAATCCTGCGCTTCGACTTTTAATTGTTCGCGTTGCACATACGCCATCACAAACTCGACGTTTTTGATGCCAATCAGCGACTGAAACCCCATCAGTTGCGCACCGCCAAACAGCTTCACTTTTATACGGCGCCTGTCAGCGCCCTGGATAATCAGCTGGTTAATCAACAGCTCCATCGCATAGCATCCATAACGCGAAGCGGTGGAAAGCAGCTCCTGCGGTTTCCAGTGATGCAGCTGCGCAGAGGTATCAAATGGCAGAAGAAAATGATTCATCCCGCCGACCTGCGCTTTTTCATCCCACATGCATGCTGCCACACAGGAACCCAGACCGGTGCAGATGATCTCGGCCTGGTTGGTCACATACACGCCACCCGGCAATACTTTCACCCAAGGCATGTTGGGCTTGAGATTTGGAAAACGATCATGATTGATGTTGTCCATTTTTATCGTTGTCGATGTCGGGTTATCCATTCTTCCGCCCTACATTTTGACGTAGATCGTCTGACCTAAGTGGTGAAACAGCGGACTGCAACGGCCGACGCTTTCCGAATGGCCGAGAAACAAGACGCCACCGGGTTTTAAGCGATCATGAAAACGGGTGATCAGCAGTTCTTGGGTCGGCTTATCAAAATAGATCATCACGTTACGGCACAAGATCAGATCCAACTCGTTCGGCAGCGACCAGTGATCCATCAGATTCAGCTGTTGAAAATGGACAAATTGCTGCAAACGGTTCGCCACTTTGATCTTGCCACTCTGCTCCCCTTTACCACGCAGGAAACACGGTTTGAGATACGGCTTAGGAATGCTGGCCAGCGCTTCCTGCGAATAGACGCCGCGTTGCGCGTGATCCAGCACTTGTGTATCTAAGTCGGTTGCCCAGATATTGACAGATTCAGCGAAGTCAAACGTGCCGGACATCAGCAGTGACGCTGCGACACTGTATGGTTCTTCGCCGGTAGAGCAGCCTGCTGACCAGATGTTGATGTTGTGGTTGTTAAGGCTACGCCACCCTTCAACCACCACTTTTTCAAGAAACTCAAAGTGGTGGTATTCGCGAAAAAACTGGGTTTTATTGGTGGTTAACGTATTGATGAAATGGATGCACTCCTGTTCATCTTTTTCAATTAACGTCCGATATTCCGCAAAACGCGTCAGACCACGGCGGCGCATCTGACGACTGATGCGCCCATACACCATGGTCCGCTTTCGGTCGGACAGATAGATGCCCACCCGTTTGTGCATAAACCACTGGATGAACTTGAAGTCCTTGTCCGTCAGTTCAAATTCTTGTTCATTCAAAGCCAACATTGTTGGAGTCCTTTACTAAAACTCTTCCCACTCATCACCATCGTCTTTCACATCGAGTCTGGCATTTGCGACTTTTCCCGAAGAGCGCAAGTCACTGACATTGCTACGCTTCGACTGCATGGGTACCGCAGGCGGCGCAGACTTTCGCGTTTCAAAAGTGGTGATGTTGCTGTCGGTGGTAAAGTAGTTCATCAGATTGAGCAGCTCTTTGCCTTCATCTTTCAGCGACTGACTGGCCGCCGAGATCTCTTCAACCAGCGAGGCGTTTTGCTGCGTCATTTCATCCATTGCTGTCACCGCGCGGTTGATCTCATCAATCCCTGTCGACTGCTCGATACTGGACGATGCTATCTGGCCAATCAGGTGCGACACTTTGCTGACGGCTTCCACTATCTCGTTGAGGGTCGATCCGGACTCATTCACCAGACGGGAACCCTCATCCACTTTCTCGACGCTGTCTTTGATAAGACCTTTGATCTCTTTGGCCGCCGCCGCACTGCGCTGGGCGAGGTTGCGAACTTCACCCGCCACCACCGCAAAACCTCGGCCTTGCTCGCCTGCTCGGGCTGCTTCTACCGCCGCGTTGAGCGCCAGAAGGTTGGTTTGGAAGGCAATCTCATCAATGACGCCGATGATGTCCGCGATTTTCTTACTTGCGGTGTTGATCTCGCCCATGGCGTTAATCGCTTGGCCGACCACTTCGCCACCGCGCGTCGCTTTCTTCGCCGCATCGGCAGACACGCCGTTGGCATCTTTCGCATTATCGGCATTCTGACGTACCGTCGCGGTCATCTGCTCCATGCTGGCTGCGGTCTGTTCCAGATTGGAAGCCTGTGCTTCCACGCGCTGACTGAGATCGTTATTGCCTTCGGCAATTTCCGTCGACGCGGTCGCAACGCGCGCCGACGATTTGGTGATCTTGTCGACCATGTTGCGCAGGTTGGTAATGGATGTATTGACCGCTTCGGCCAGACGCCCAAATTCACCCTGATGTTCATGAGGCATTTGGTTGTTGAGATTCCCCTCCGCCACCTGACTCATCACATCAATACATTGGCCAAGCGGTTCAACCAACGTATCCAGCAGGTTATTGATGCCATCGCCCAGCTCGCGCATAAAGCCGCTGTAAACCGATGTATCAATCCGTTCATGCAGTTGACCATCAATCGCTTTCTGAATCAGGCTTTCGACCTGACGCTGACCATCGCGCTGCTCTGTGATATCGATCCACTGTAATGCCGGACCAATGTAGTTGCCTTTCGCATCACGCATCGCGATACAAGTGAGGTTAAATTCCAGCGATCCCACTTTGATGTTGGAACTGAACGGCAGGCGATCCGGGTTGCTGATGATGCTGCGTTGATGGGACGGGTTTTTATGGAATGTATCGATGCTGCGCCCGACCAGTTTGCTGACTTCAAAACCCGGAAAGGCCTGAGCCAATTCACTTTCCCGGCTACGCAGCAGTGCGGAAAGCGACGGGTTGAGATATTGGATGATGCCTTCCTGATCAGCCATCATCAGGTTGGTGGTCATGCCTTCCACCGCGGACGCCAGACGGCCGATTTCGGTCTCTTTGGCCCGCTCTTCCGTCACGTCACGCCACTCTAGCGTGTTGCCAATGTACTTGCCATCCAGATCGAAAATCGCCGCTACATTGAGCTCGATTTTCAGCGGGCCAATGGTGATGTCGGTGCTATAAGGCAGGTTGTTCGGATCGCTGAGCAGCTTGCGCTGATGCGCCGGATTACGGTGAAATTCATCAATGCAGCGTCCCATCAGCCAATCGGATGAAGCGGTAAAACCCGACCACACTGTGCGCAGCGTAGCTTCATGCTTACCAAACAGCGTCAGTGTTTCTTTGTTGATGTAGGTAATGTTGAAATCACGGTCGATCATCACCATCGCAGTCTGCGCTTGGTCAATCGCCGCTCGCAGGCGAGCCACTTCATGTTCCTGCTGGCGCGCCGCGGTCACATCTTTCCACTCCAGCGTGTTGCCAATGTACACGCCGGTGCCATCAATGATGGCACCGACATTGAGCTCGATTTTGACCCCTTTGATATCAATCGTCGTTACGTAAGGAAGATTGGCGGGAGTCGACAGCATCTGCCGTTGATGTGCGGGATGAGCATGAAAATTGTCTATGCTGTAGCCCATGAGGAACTGCTCTTCTGCGCGAAAATTGGGCCACACAGACTTAAACAGTGCTTCATGATGTTTAAGCAAATTCATCGATTGCTTGTTGAGATAAGTGATCTTGAAATCCCGGTCGATCATCATCAAAGCGGTCTGAGCGGCGTTCAGCGCAGAAAGAAGCTGCTGATTGGAAAGCCCCTGCTCTGCTTCATCTTCCCGTTCGTCCAGCAAAGAATCCGTAGCCGGTGCGACATAGCGCTGTTGTTGGGGTTTACGATTCCAAAATGCCATGAGTGTTCCCTCACATGATTGCTTCTTCAATGGTGTGGTGATTGAGTTCTGTCACGTCAAACAGCGACTCAATATCAATCAAAATCAAATGACCGCTTTTCACCGCGGCAATGCCTTTAATAAACTTTTGCTTGGCGACGCTGGACAAATGCGGCGCCGGTTTTATCTGTTCAGGATTGAGTTCATACACTTCCGCAACGCCATCCACGATGAGCCCTAGCGGGTGTTTATCACTGTCGTTGAGTACCACCACCACGGTCGTGGCCGTGATTTGCGCGGCAGGCAGATGAAAGCGCATCCTCAGATCCACAATCGGTACGTATTCTCCACGAATATCAAGCACGCCAACCATGTAGTCTGGCGAGTTAGGCACCGCGCGGACTTCGTTCCAGCCACGCACTTCGCGCACATCCAGAATTGGGACGCCGTATTCATCCTCATCCAGCACAAAGCTGAGAAACTCTTGAGTCGCCATCACGCCTCCTCACCCAAAATGCGCGCCATATCCAGCAGCGTATCGGTATCCAGCAGTGACATCACTTCTTCACCCACATTGAGTAACCCTTGCAGATAAGGCGCCACCGATGTCTCGCCGATCGCCGGGTACAAATCGTTATCGCCCTGCCCAATCACATCGCTGACCGCATCGACAACCAACCCCATCAACCTTGACTGGTCACCCACTTCACTACGCAGCACCAACACAACGGTCGTGGGCAGATAGTCATTCGAACCGATGCCAAACCGAAGACGTAAATCCATGATCGGTACAATCATGCCGCGCAGGTTAATCACACCTTTGACAAAATGGGGAGAGCGAGGAATCGGCGTCGGATGTTCCCAAACGCGGATCTCTTCGACATCGCGAATGGCCACGCCGTACAGCTCGTTCGCCAGACGGAAGCTGAGAAAATCTGCGCCACGTGACGCATCGTCGTGACTGGCCATCAGTGCTGCGTGCACCATGGATTCATGTTGAAGCGGATGTGCGTGTTCGATATCCATTCGTCGCTCTCCTTAACTACTAGGCCGCCATGCCTTTCTGACCACCGAAACTTCGGCGTTTTAAGTAACTGGTGATGAGTCCCTGAATATCCAGAATCAGCGACACGGAGCCGTCGCCCAAAATGGTCGCACCAGAAATACCCGCGACTTTGGCGTAGTTGGACTCCAGACTCTTAATCACAACCTGTTGTTGGTCGAGCAGTTCATCCACCAACAAACCGACCCGATTCCCTGCGGCTTCAACGAAGCAGAGTAACCGTCGCCCCAGCGCGCCGCTGTCACCCATTTCCAACTCATCCTGAAGGCGTAGAATCGGAATGTTTTCGTCACGCAGGCGATAGAGTTCAACGCCACCGGAGGCGAGTTTGACGCAGGATGGATTGATTTGTATCGATTCGATGATCGTCAGCAGCGGAATGATGTAGACTTCGCTGCCAACCTTAACCAACTGGCCGTCGAGAATGGCCAGTGTCAGCGGCAAGCTGATGGTGAAATGGCTGCCTTGCCCGAGGTGAGATTCCACTTCAATATGGCCGCCCAGCTCTTCGATATTGCGTTTCACCACATCCATGCCGACGCCACGACCGGAAATGTCCGACACCTGATCGGCGGTCGAAAAGCCAGGAGCGAAAATAAGATTAAGCACCTGTTTGTCTGAGATCTCTTCACGGCGCGAGTCGGCAGGCAGCACACCTTTCTCCACCGCTTTGCGCCACACGCGGTCGCAATCAATGCCGGCCCCATCGTCTTTCACTTCGATGATAATGGAGCCGCCCTGATGATAGGCATTCAGTTCGATCAGCCCCATTTCCGGCTTACCCGCATCAAGCCGTTGCTGCGGACGTTCAATACCATGGTCAATACCATTCCGCACCAGATGCACCAGCGGATCGACAATGCGCTCCAGTACGGTTTTATCCAGTTCGGTATTTTCGCCCTGAATCTGCAAGTCGACTTTCTTCTCCAGTCGCCCGCACAAGTCACGAACCAGACGCGGAAAGCGGCTAAAGGCAAAACTCATCGGTAACATGCGAATATTGAGCACATTCTCTTGTAAATCTTTGCTGTTTTGCAGCAGTTGCGCGAGCCCCGCTTGTAGCTTCTCCAGCTTATCCATCGAGAAATCATTGCCGATTTCAGTCAGCATCGATTGAGTGATCACCAGCTCACCGACCAGATTAATCAGGCTATCGACTTTATCGATATCCACCCTAATCGAGGTGACGCTCGATTCCGCTTTCGCTGCTTTGGCTGGTGCTTTCTCTTTCAGTTCAGATTCTTTGCTGTCGCTCAACGCAGGCTTTATTACCAACGGCGGTGAAACTTCTTCAACTGGCGTAGCGTCCTGAATGCTGATTGGCTCTTGCACCGCAATAGGTTCGGCAACAACATTGGAAGGGGCACTCGTTTCTGCACTGGATGCAGCAGCACGTTCGATGGTTAACTCACATTCGTCTTCCACCCATTCGAAAATTTCACGAATCGCCGCTTCATCCACTTCGCCACTGACGTCAGCATGCCAGGACAAGTAGCAGAGTTCCGCTTCCATTTCGAGAAGCTCAGGCAAGGCCTGACTATCCGCCTGAATGTTACATTCTGAGTCGAGTTCATACAGTTCACGCAGAATCCGCAATGGATCATTGCCACTGAAAAACAGCTCACGATGAGGAACAAAGGCAATGCGCCAACGGCCGGTTTGCGTATCTGACGTTTTGGCGGCTGCGAGATCCGCACTCTGGGTTGGAGAAGAACTCCCCAGCGGCGATGAGGACAATAGCTGTGCAAGCTGATGACTTACCGAAGCTTTCAGGTCAAGATCGACATCCGAACCCGTTTCATGTCCAGCCAGCATATCGCCAATAACGTCGCAACTTTTCAGCAGAACATCCACGCTGGTGGCCGACAATTCTGCTTCGTGATTACGAACTTTATCGAGATACGCTTCAACGGAGTGAGTAAACTCGCTGATATCGAGCAAATTGAAGGTAGCAGCGCCACCTTTAATGGAGTGAGCGGCGCGAAAAATGGTGTTAATGGTTTCGTGGTCTCCATCCTGAGGGTCAAGATGGAGCAACACATTTTCCAGCACTTCAAGATTTTCACGACATTCTTCGTAAAACATCTTGCGCAGCTGTTCCATGTCTAAAGCCATATTCAGTCCTGCCAATTGACGTTATCGATATTTCAACGCTTCAAAGTCGAAGTAAAATTACAGCACGCGTTTTAGAGTTTTTAGTAACGTATCTGGGTTAAAAGGTTTCACCAGCCAGCCAGTCGCCCCCGCTAACTTACCTTCTTGTTTTTTCTCCATGCTGGTTTCTGTGGTCAGCATTAAAATCGGAATGAATTTGTATTGAGGATTACCACGAATGGCTTTCACCAGTTCGAAGCCGCCCATGTTGGGCATGTTGACGTCGGAAATCACCACATCAAATTTCGTGCTCTGCGCTTTGGTCAGCGCTTCACGACCATCATTTGCGGTTTCCACCTCATAACCAGCATCCATTAAGGTGTGGCTGACCATCTGACGAATAGAAATGGAGTCATCTACTGCGAGAATTTTTGTCATCACGTCTTCCTTGTTACATCCTGAGATTCCATAAACCTGTGCTTCAGGCCCAGCACCTCGATGCCTTCCTGCAACACTTCAGATATGTTTTCTAAACGAATGTCTTTTTCCGCCAAGCGAGCAGATTCAAAAAGTGACACCAGTAGCTGGATACCAGCGGCATCGACTCGCGAGACACGAGCCGCATCAACGACAATCTTGCTGTCTTGTTGCAGCCATTCCAGATATTGGAGTTTGCAATCAACCACATTGCTGATGTCCAGGCTCTCATTTAAGGCGAACATAAGCAGATTTCCTTGTCATTGTCGGATTGAAATTAGGTTTGTTTTTTCCTCATGTCAGTGTAGGAAGGAATAGTTAATTAGCAAATTGCATAATACAGATTCATTTGTTCAGTGAATGCGACTTTTGTATTAGACAAATTCTTAAGTCATTCAATAAGAAGGGAAATGTCGAAGAGTTGTAGAAAAGAAAAAGTCCTACTTAGGTTCATGTTCAAGTAGGACTTTTTTGTCATTCGGAATTTCAGTGAAGCATTTACAGTGTAAATCAACCTATATCAAACCGATCTCACTCCGGCGTTTTACAGTGTAAATTTGTCAGTAACTTAGCGAGAGATGTTCTGATTTCCTGCTCCACTTGTTTGCGTCCGGCTAAGCCGAACGCTTTGGCACATTCTTGCCATGTTCTCTGCTGTAATACTTTTGCAATCGATAAGTCTGGCACTTGTTGCCATTGTTCTTGAGTTAAACCCAGCAAAAGTTGTTCTATCCAGGCGCCCACACTTTCAAAGTTGGCTCCGCCATATGAGTATTGTTCCAACAACCCAATCGGAATTTCGCCCGCTTTCGCTTCAGAGGACGTAGACATCAAACGTCGCACCAATGCGGGAGGTAACGTACGCAGCGTATCTTTCAGTTCATAGAGAAAATGAGTTTCGAACTGAGAGGACGCTTCTGCCGTCCATGGTGCGTTGGCACTCTTAACCATCAACAGAGAATAACATCCGCTTGCTTGATCACGCTGCGACCCCATTTTCATCGCTCGAAATTGATTACGCTGCCAGAAATGAACCAGTTCATCCGTTGCGCCAAAACTCGTTGCGAAATAATCGGCATGATGGGTAGTAAAAAATTGCGATAGTAACTGCGAGCCAATACCTGAATCTTGCACCTGAGGATGAACCGCAATACGCATCACGCGCAAACAAGTTTGCGACGCGGCTTCGCTGAACCCAAGTTGATTCGCGAGAGTTACTGGCGCCAAGTGCCCTTTCGGACGGCGTTGACCAAGTTGAATCTGTTGTACCAGTTCAGCGTCCAGCCCACCTTCGCGCACAGCAAGAATACATCCCACCACTTGCTTGTTCGTTTTGGCGATAAAGACACTCATCGCGTCATCGCCAAGAAGGTGAAATAAATCATTCGGCGACGTTTGGTAATGGGCGTTCACCAACAACGAAAAAATTGACTCCAGCAACTCGCGATCGGCCAATAGTTGTTGCTTGGAAATCGACTGGTAGGTCAACGCCGCGATGTCGAGAGCATCGGGCAAAAATTCAAATTCATAATCGAGTAAAAACGCGCGCCGATGCCATGCTTCCAGTGGATCGCCAAGGTTCCAGCGTATTGGTTGGTCAAGATGAAGTGCGCGTGTTTGCGGGCGCTCTTGCTGTAGCCACTGTTGAAACTTGAGCGTAAATCCGCGCCCACACCCTTCGTAACCATGAATGGTGGTAGAGAAAACGGCGCGGTGGTAATGAGAGACAAATGCCATCAGAAATGGCAATGGCAGCGCAGCCGCTTCATCGACCAGCAACAGATCACACTCAGGCAGATGGGCAATGATGTCATCCGGCGCCATAAAACGCAGCCGTGACTCGCCAAAGCAAAGCTCACCTTTATTCATCTGTGCCTGCGGAAGAAGACGGAAAGCATGGTGAAATACCGGCGCGACGGCGCTCAGAGTCGGCGCCGTAAGAACAATATTGAGTGAGCGCGACTGCATCAACTGCGCAGCGGCAATGCCCAAAGCACTGCTTTTCCCCCTCCCCCGATCAGCAGTCAGTACTAACGGACGTTTGCGATGTCCTTCAATAACACGCACGATTTGCGCCACGGCGGCAGTTTGCTGAGCAAATGCATCCACCTCTAACGGCAACTCAACAGCAGGGATAACGGGTATCGAGGTCGGAGTTACTACGAGCAATTCAGATAACGCCGCAGTGAGCCATTGCTGCGCGGGATTCTCATTGCACGCATCCGCGCCGATCACCAGCAGCATACCTCCGCCAACCAATGTCCCCAGTGCAGCACTGAAGCTGTTGGCATCAAACTCATCACTGACATCACAGATCAGCAGCTGGCATTCGCGTCCTAATAACAACTGGCCTTTCTTCGCGGCAACATGCGTTACCCCCGAGCTTGGCTCTCCCCCCAACTGAAAGACTGCCGCATGCGCATTTTGCTGATTCAAAATTTGCTGCACCAATGCTTGTTGCCAATCCGACCCACCTTGCAGACGGATGCCAAAACGACAACGTTGCTTCGCCGCCAATTGCTGAAGCTGTTCAAAGAATTGCAAAAAGTTTGGAGTTGAATTTGCCATAAAAAACCGTGATTTGTTGCAGTTGCACCATGGTAGCACAGGCATGCATCCGCGCCACATTCCGTCGTTATTGGGCTGCGTCCAGTTGCACCAAATCAGGCAATTGAAGGCTAAAAACTTTTTCCATAACGACAAATTATATTTGCTTTATTGAGAACTTAATTTCACTAATTATGCAATCGAAATCCAGCATGGTGCTGGCCTTAAGGAATCAAAATGCAATGAAAAATTTCATCAAAGGATTGGTACTTGCTGCTGCAGTCGCCTCTTCTCAGGTGAGCGCAGAGACGCAAACACTGAATGTTTACGCTTGGGGCGGTTATCTGCCAGAAGCTTCTCTGAAAAAGTTTGAAGAACAAGAAGGCGTAACCATTAACTATTCAACCTTTGAGAATAACGAGTCAATGTACACCAAACTCAAACTTCTTAAAGGTACTGGTTATGACGTGGTGTTCGCATCTGCTTACTTTATTGAGAAAATGGGCCGTGAAGGTCTGTTGGCAGAACTGGACCACGCACAAATCCCGAACATGAAAGATGCAATGCCTTCTCTACTCGGCCAGGCTCACGATCCTCAGAACAAATACTCCTTGCCTTACATTTGGGGTGTAACAGGTCTGAGCTACAACGCATCAATGATTCCTGAAGGCATCACACACTGGAAAGATTTGTCGGATCCTAAATACGCTCAGCAAGTCATGCTGATTGACGATATTCGTGACGTATTCGGTATGGCGCTGATACTGAACGGTTACAGCATCAACACCAAGAACGAAAAAGAGATTGAAAAAGCATACCAATCTCTGTCAGCTCTGAAAGACAATGTCCTGCTGTACAACTCAGATGCACCGCATGTTCCGTACGTATCCGGAGAAGCGGCGTTGGGTATGCAGTGGAACGGCAACGCGTATCAAGGCCAACAAGAGATGCCTGAGCTGAAATTCGTGATGCCGGAAGAAGGTGCCGTTTTGTGGATGGACAACTTCACCATTCCTTCAGGCAGTGAACATAAAGCGCTGGCGCACAAGTTCATTAACTTCATGTACCAGCCAGAAAACCAGGCCGAAATCGTTAACAGCTTGGGTTATGCTTCGGCAACCAAGGGCGGTCGTGCTCTGCTGCCTGAAGCGCTGCGTAACAACGCGACTATCTTCCCATCGGACGAAGATATGGCGAAAGGTGAATTCATCAATGATGTGGGCCCAGAAGCGCTCGCTATTTATGAAAAATACTGGCAACGCCTGAGAAACCAATAATTACGATAAGCAATAAAAAAGCCCGCTTCGGCGGGCTTTTGTTTAACTCAATTTTTGTTCGACGAAGGCGAGAATCTCTTTCATCAATGCATCATCGACTTTCTTCAGATTCAGCGCCAGATTCGAACCTTTACGGGAATAACTGACGCGCCCTTTCACCAAGTCAACTTTGTTGTTCACAGCGCGCTTTGGCGGTACCAGTTCTGCAATCCACTGTTCAATGGTTTCGGTCACTTCTTTGGTGATACGAGCCACGCCCTGTGATTGGCAGCGCTGCCACACCAGACCTTCAGCCTGGTGACACTTATTCAGCAGTTCAGATTGCTGATCCGCACTCAAATCGTTGAACTGCTTGTGCAGTTTAACGATCGTTGGACGGCCCAATTCCACCACGTTTGGGTAAGCTTGCAGTAGCTCAAGCGGCAAAGCGGCGGCTTTCAAAGCGCCACTGACGAGCGCTTCGCTGCACTGGAACATCTTCGCCAGTGCTTTTTGGTCTTCCGCTTCCCCGCTGTCGAGTTTGGCCTGCATTTCACGTCCTTTCTCATACAGAGACAAAGGTTTGTGCGCATTAGCGACATCCGACAGGAACTTCGCGTGTTCACCATTGATGTTTTCTGCTACGTAAACCAGAAACTCTTGATTGGCCAGAATACACGACTTGCGGCGACGGCTACCGTCGAGTACTTCAATTTTGCCATCCGCCGTTTTACGGCCAACGGCTGGGTACTGCTGACCACGTTCGCGCAGTGTGCTCAACACATCCGACAGCGCGTGTTCATTCAGGAACGCTTGCTCACGAGCGTTTTCCGCAAAGACGGTGGTACGGGTGGCCACTTCCGAAGCCGGAATACGCACCAGTTCAAACGTCACCAGTTCTTCACCTGCGACAGACAGCTCAATCACTTGAGCCTGAGCTTTAGCAGCCGCGTGCGCTTCCTGAGGGGTCGATGCACGACGCTTATCCGCTTTGCCAAAAAGTTTTGCGTTCAGATCAGACGTTTTAATTGCCATGTGTTACTTACCCCTGATTAAGTGAGTTCCAGTGTGAATGAAGTACGCGTTCCAGTTCTAGCGCGCTCTTTTGCACCGCATCCTGCGCGGTCGCCAGTGTTTTCTTACCCCCTTCAAAATCGCTGGTGGTTAAGTCAAACACGGTGCTGTAAGTATCCGCACAAGTCTCAAACGCCCGGCTACGAGGAATCGTCGCCATCATAACCTGGTCACCCAGCAAATAGTTCATTTCGGTCAGCACCGATACCTGCTTCTTGTTATCGTCTTCAAACATGGTTGGCATCAGACGGACAAATTCCAGCCCTTTCCAGTCTTCCGGGAACATCTCGTACACCGTTGGCAAGTGCTGGAAGAAGTTCACCGTTGAAGCCCAGTCCAGACGTTTCGCCGCACATGGGATTAGCAGAGCGTTTGACGCATACATCGCGTTCCACACCAGCGGGTCAACGTGGGGACCGGTATCGATCATGATCACATCAAATTCGTCGGCGATTTTGTCAATCAGCTTCTCTTTCAGCAGTCGCACGATATCCAGCGACTGGTTCTGAGAGAGATATTGCCACGCTTCTGCGTTAAACATCGCATCTTCTGGGAATGCGGAAATGGTTTTCAGATTCGGATACTGAGTTGGCAGCATCACGTTCTTTTCCAAAAACGCCTTATCCACTTCGACATCTTCCGGCACGTTGTCCAGCATGATATCGACTGCGGAATAAATGTTGCTGTGTTCGGCAAGGCTAATTTGTGGGTTTAAGAACAAACGCAGTGAACCTTGTGGGTCCAAGTCAATCAGACAGATGCGGTAACGCTTGTCGAGATTCAGCGCCAAGCAAGCCGCCAAATGCACGGCCGTCATCGATTTACCGGTGCCACCCTTCTGGTTTTGCACATTGATAATCCAAGGCTTGTTCTCGGTATTCTTTTTGCGCTGATGGAATTTTGGCACGCCCGCCGCATCCATTAGCATGTGCGCTTCCGCCAGAGAAATGGAGTAATGGTTCGCGTTGTTTTTAGTAAACTGATGTCCCGCTTCTTCCATCTTGGCGATGGCTTCATCAAGTTTACGACGTGTCAGCCCGGAACGGGTTTCCATCAGGGCTTTCGACATCGGCGGGAAATGCTCATCGCGACGCTCTTCCAATACAATCTCAATACGGTCAGCTTGCACCTGTTGGGTCAGTTCTGCGAGCGTATAGAGATTATCTATGGTTTGTTCTCTTTTCATAGCCAAATTCCGTAATTAGTGCCAATCAGCAAATTGTACAGCAATATTAACCATATACAATAAAAAGGTGAACAATCACTTTTAGATTAAAATCACATTAAATAGATTTTTAACATGAAATTCATTGAATCATGAACAAGAGCTGAAAAAACATTCAATAAAAGGGCAACAAAAAGATGTTCGTTCTTTATCAGATTTAAAATGTCACAACGTCACTTATTTACAATGTAAACCTGATTTTTTCTAAACACGATACGCAATGACAGAATGTCATTCCGGAACGATTAATTCCATGCGATAAATTACGGCCTCTGTCATTTCAATCTCGATTTCGCAACACTCACTGCATTTCATCAACATTTTCACCATTGAATAACATTTTACTCAAAATGCACTGTACCACCGCTGGGGCGCCAGATTTACGAAAGCATGATCAAGGAAGCAATGATGATCATGCTTCCGCTGAGAAATCGCGAATAAGGAAACATGATCAAGGTAATTTCATACTCGCTAACATTGCTTTAAATGCCAGAGTGAAAATGATCTTAGATCGGATCAATGATCAAGAGATCCACTGTACCGGAAGCATGTAAAATCAACGACGATTTACGGGCAATGTCAATCAGAGTAGGGGTTGTGGCTGATTGAGCCCTCAATCGCCATTCATTAAGCTGCAATTGAATTGACGCACGATTGGCAGCGATTACCATGATCATGCTTTCGCCAGCACGTGGCAAAAGCCTTTGATACCGCAATCGGTGTTAAACGTGTCATTCAATTAAGAGAACGTCCAAATAGTAGCCAAAACAGGTCTATTTTCTATATTTCTTGATCATGCTTCCGAATCGTTAACCACAGCAATAGAGGGCACAAAACAAAAAGAGGACAAGAAGGCGTGCAGATGATTCAAGGGATTGTGGATAAGTTGTGAGTGCACCTTGATCATCGTTTGAGAACGCTGTTGATCATAGATTCGAGGATCACATGATCATGGTTCGGAATATTTTTGATCATGCTTTCAATGAGTTAATGATCATCGTTTCAGAAATACCATGATCATGTTTTCGGAGAGCATTTTTAAAAGTCATTTAAAAACAGTGCATTACAGAGCGATTTAGCCTCAGATCATATGATCATATTAATCACTCTTAATCATAATAATCAAAAAGATCAGTTATTTAAAACCAACAATTTTTTCTTTATTTATGATCTCTTTTTCTTTATTCTCTTGGAACTATAGCGATATTACGGCCAGTGTGATACGGATCTAATAATGACGTCAGAAGAGAAATTGCTGATTAAGGCACCCAGAAGCCACAAAGATGGACACCTCTTTGAAGTTTCTGAAACTGCAGTAGATTGGATAGAACAATATCAGCATTTTAAAGGTGTCACGAAGAGTATTGTAGAACTCCTAAACTTAATTTCTCTGCGTGGCTTTCGTAGCAAGGATGGCCTGGTATCAACCACAGAATTGATTGATGCAACTGATGGCCAGTTGACACGTGCTGCTATCCAGCAACGGTTGAGAGCCGCTGTATCGATCGGGCTGTTTAAGCAAATCCCAGTACGCTTTGAGGAAGGCTTGGCGGGCAAAACCATGTTGCACCGCTTCGTGAACCCGAACCAATTGATCTCTGTGCTAGGATCCACCAGCTTGGTGACGGAATCAGTCAAGCAAAGCGAAAAACGCAAGCGTTCTAAAGCATTAGCGCAAACTCAGGTAAATCAACGTTTGTTGACAGAACATGGGTTGAATACACCACCAGCCATGAAGGATGAAGCCGATCAATTTGTGGTTTCACCAACCAACTGGGCCGGAATTATTGATCAGGCATTAGCGCCGCCTCGCACTCGTAAAAGCTATCAGAAATCCATGGTATCGATTTCAGGCACTCGAGCAGTGATCGAGACACGATCATCGAAAAACATCATGACAGTCGATGATCTGATGACCTTGTTTGCACTGTTTACGCTTACGGTGCAGTACCATGATCATCATCAGGAAGATTACCAGCTCAACGCCAGCCACGTACCCAACAAGACACCGCTCTACATCACGGACATCTTGTCGCTGCGCGGTAAAAAGGACAGCGGACCTGCTCGTGACTCGATTCGAGACAGTATTGATCGTATTGAATTTACCGACTTCCAGTTACATGAACTCACCGGGCGTTGGCTGAGTGAAAACATGCCGGAAGGGTTCAAGAGTGATCGTTTCCGTTTTCTCGCACGCACGATCACGGCATCAGAAGAGGCACCAACAGAAGGCAGTGATGGCGAGATCAAGATCAAACCAAACCTGTATATTCTGGTCTGGGAGCCTTCGTTCTTTGAAGAGCTGATGACGCGTGATTACTTCTTCCTGTTCCCGCCAGAAATTCTGAAGCAGCATACGTTGGTGTTCCAGTTGTATTCTTATTTCCGAAGCCGCATGTCACGCCGCCACACGGATGTGATGCTGCTTAGTGAGCTGAATCAGAAACTGGCTCGCAACATAGAATGGCGCCGATTCTCCATGGATCTGATTCGAGAACTGCGCCGCTTGTCTGATGGCAAAGGCAATGACGATCTGTTTGTCGTAAACCTGTGGGGCTATCACCTGACGATCACCACCATGATCGACAAAGGCAAGCTGACCGACTATCAGGTTGATATTAAGTGCGATGTGGAAGAGGTGCTGCGCTATTCACGTGCGAAAACCACCAATGCCGGCAAACGTAATATGGCGCCGACTTTGCCAAACCCGCTGCGTAACGAGATGGTGTCCAAGCAGAAGCTGGAAGAGCTGTCAGAAATCATCGATGGTGAATTTGAGCCCATTCAGCGCAAATCACCGTCACCGCGCGGAAAATTGGGCCGTCGCGTGAAGCTGCGTAAACACCTGGTTGAGATCAATGCAGACGAGATTACCATCACTCTATCTAAATACACCTCACCAGAGGCTCTAGAACGCGGTATAACGGCTTTGGCGGCGATGACCGGGCATGCCCCTTCCTCAATCCGTGAAGAGTGCGTAGAGCTCATTGACAAGCTTGATTGGCTGCGAGTCGATGAAGATGTGATTCCGTACGAGACGCTCAGCAAGATGATTGAGCTGTATAATTCGCAAAATGAGAGTAAGCATCTCTCCATCGAGCGCCTGATTTCCGGCTTGGCAGTACGCCGCAAAGTGTGTAAACAAGTGCACGAAGGGCATCTGGATGAATCGGTATTCCGGGCGCTGGATGAAGTGGCGATTGGTATTTGAGCCGCTAAACAACACTTTTAGAACACAACGTTGACATACATCTGACAATGAATGGGCGGGCCTTGCGTAAAGTTAAACCCGAATAGACAACCTTTTGTCCTATCTGATGAATTAATAGATTGGCTCATATTGTTACATTCATTCTGAATTAGTTTGCGAGTTCTTCCTGAGAGCTCGCTTTTTTTTCGCCTGAAATTCAGATTCTTACGATCAATTCTTTTCATTAGCCCTTGATCATGCTTTCGGATCACCACCAGTTCTGTGAGGTATGCTCTTGATCATGCTTCCATTCAAACTGCTGCATCAGTCTCACATGCGCTTCGATCAACTCTCGCGATCGTTGATGCCAGCCCGTTTCAGGCTGATTCTGACAGAGTTCGAGCAACAACACCGTGAGGCGGGTGAGCCGTATCAGACACCAATCGCGAACCTGCCTGGAAGTATTGGGCGTACAGACGCACAGCTGCAACTTGGCTTGCACGAAGCTAATCCAGGCAAAGGCCTGTTCTGCGGAATCAGGAAGGGCTTGCTGGTAGAGACGAATACCTGCGTCGAGGAAGCAAGTCAGCGCCAAAGGTTGATCGCGAAAGCTGCTGTCGGTGAATACTTCGTCTGGTGTTGCCAGCAGCAACGAGATTAAGGCATCACCTTGATCATTGTTCCGAATTCGCTGGATGGATCGGATCGCGTCAATCCACTCTTGTGCACCCATTTAACGTTGTCCTGCTGTCACTTTTTAACAGTGTGGTTAAGAGGTTGGCAATGAGCAAGAATCGAAAAAGATGAGCGCTTCAAACCTGCAGAGCAGCTGTGCGATAAATAGCCATTGAGGCCTGATGACACAAGGGATAGCGCGACAAGAATTGAGAGATTGATCGGCTTAATTTTTTTGCGAGAATTTTTTAAATGTACTTCTACACTGTAGGTAGAGCAAAAGATAATTGAGCTATTTATTGATTAGATTTCTGAACTATCGTCGAAATCACATTCTGGCTCAAATCTGCTTAACAAGGTTTTGGCGCTTTGCTACAGATTACATGTCCCTGGCATGGTTTGTTCGGAGGTTACAATGTCCATTAATTCAATTGACCATGATGAAATGACTAATATCGCAAGCAGTTGGGACTTCACGGAAGAAGTTGAAACACCACGCCCAATGAAAAATCTAAAATCTGCGGAAGCTCGTCGTCGCATTGAAACACTGCGAGAGATCCGAGAAAGCGGGTTGACCATTGAGGAAGCAAAGGAATTAGGTCTGCTTCACTGAGAAGTGCCTATTAGGCGAATTGAGAAGGGTGGCGAAAGCCACCCTTTATGTTTTTAACGCTTTTATTGATGAATGCTGATTAAACCGACATTTTGACTCTTAATTTTTCCTATTCCTATGCTATATTTCGCCCCACGTTTTTATCGACTGTGGGCTTACTAATGTCTTTCAACCTCGCATTGCTGGATGCTGCAGAGAAAAACAAAATAGAACTCGACAAACAGGCTTCTTTTTTAGTTTGGAAGATGAAGCAGGCAAAAAGTGGATCGGAAGAGATCACTAAGCAGCTAACCAAGCTTGTTTCTGCACAAGAAAAAGAGTGGTTTCAACAGTCGGTAGACAAGTACAAACGAGTGATGGGCGTGGCATAGCGCTTGGCTCTCAGCAGAAGCGAAGGCTATCTGCTAAAATCCGTCGCATAAAATTTGAACTAGAGAGAACATCCCGATGGGAAGAAGTTTTGAAGTGCGCAAAGCCTCTATGGCG
>ERZ1673961.255-NODE-255-length-24786-cov-5.265052_pt1 | contig 24786 bp, 16 predicted proteins | sample MGYA00580189_ERZ1673961 | MGnify/ENA primary metagenome ERZ1673961 (study PRJEB41334, sample SAMN05608105) | rock metagenome | biome: terrestrial subsurface; feature: shale formation; material: shale | place: USA: Pennsylvania ... | reverse complement strand
TTTGGAACCGGTTACAGAAACCGGTTCCATTTTAAAATTTACTGATCTAGAATGCGCTTAAATTGACTATGATTGATTCAGATTTGTTCATAGTTGGGGTCGGTGGATTCGCTGGCGCGACAACCTCATCAACACCAATAGAACACGGCACAAAGGGGTAACGAAATGTCACAACAAGGTTTTCCAAACGATTTTCTGTGGGGCGGCGCGGTCGCAGCGCATCAGGTTGAAGGCGGCTGGAACAAAGGCGGGAAAGGCGTCAGCGTCGTTGACGTGCTGACCAAAGGCGCACACGAAGTACCACGCGTGATCACCGACACCGTGGAAGCAGACCAGTTTTATCCTAACCATGAAGCGGTGGATTTCTACGGTCACTACAAAGGCGATGTGGCGCTGTTTGCAGAAATGGGCTTTAAGTGCTTTCGTACCTCGATTGCCTGGACACGTATCTTCCCGAACGGCGATGAAGAAACCCCTAATGAAGCGGGCCTGCAATTCTACGATGACCTGTTCGATGAACTGCTGAAATACGGCATCGAGCCGGTGATCACCTTGTCGCACTTTGAAATGCCGAACCATTTGGTCAAGCAATACGGCAGTTGGCAAAACCGTCAGGTGATGGATTTCTTCGTCAAATTCAGCCAAACCGTAATGCAGCGTTACCAGCACAAAGTGAAGTACTGGATTACCTTCAATGAGATCAACAATCAGCGTAACTGGAAACTGCCGATTTGGGGATATTGTAATTCGGGCATGATCTACGCCGACCATGAACATCCGGAACAAGTAATGTACCAAGTGCTGCATCACCAATTTCTGGCCAGCGCCAAAGTGGTCAAACTGGGCCATGAGATCAACCCGGACTTTAAGATCGGCAGCATGATCCACATGATGCCGCTCTACCCGGCGACCTGCCGTCCGGAAGACATGCTGCTGGCGCAAGAGTTGATGCGCGAGAAATACCTGTTCAGCGACGTTCAAGTGCGCGGTTACTACCCAAGCTACCTGCTGAAAGAGTGGCAACGCAAAGGCATTCAGGTGGAGATGCGCGACGGCGATGATCAGATTCTGCGTGACGGCTGCGCTGATTATCTGGCCATCAGTTACTACATGACCAACATCGTTTCCGCGCAAAAAGATGAAGACGGTGAAACCACCTCGCTGTTTGAAGGCAGTCGCCTGAACCCCTATCTGCCTGCGTCGGACTGGGGCTGGCAGATTGACCCGGATGGCCTGCGCTTTGCGTTGTCTGAGCTGTACGAGCGTTACCAAAAACCGATCTTCATCGTCGAAAATGGCCTTGGCGCCGTCGATCAGGTGGAGTCCGATGGCACCATCAACGATGACTACCGCATCAACTACCTGAGCGCGCACATTCAGGCGGTGAAACAAGCGATCAGTTACGATGGTGTCGAGGTGATGGGTTACACCCCTTGGGGCTGCATCGACTGCGTCTCGTTCACCACCGGCGAATACAAAAAACGTTACGGGTTCATTTATGTCAACCGCCATGATGATGGCAGCGGTGACATGGCGCGTTCGAAGAAGAAGAGTTTTTTCTGGTATCAGAACGTGATCGCGACTAACGGCGAAAGCCTGTAACCCGGCTGGCCAGCAGATAACTGTTTCAATCTGCTGGTGAAGTTCGCTAAACTCGCCATCCGGCCAGAGAATTTTGCTCTCGCCGGATGGTTTAATTAAGGAGCAGCGATGGCCACAATCAATGATGTATGTAAAGCCGCAGGTGTATCGAAAGCGACAGTGTCACGTGTTTTGAACGGCAGCGGACAGGTGAAAGAAGCCACCCGTCAGGTCGTGATGAAGGCGATGAGCGATCTGGGCTATCAGCCCAATGCACTGGCACAAGCGCTGGCCACCAATACTTCTCACTCCATTGGTCTCATCCTGCCACAATTTCAAAGCAGCTATTTCGGTAGCGTGCTGCATCACGCCGAACAGGGCGCGCAGCAGGCGGGCAAAAAACTGTTGGTGGTCAACAGCAAAGATACCGCAGACGGTGAACGAGAAGCCGTCGCGACGCTGACCAACCAACGCTGCGACGCCATCATGCTCTACAGCCGTCATCTGTCACAGGATGACCTCGACCAGCTGCAACACTCCATTGCCGTCCCTTTAGTGGTGATCAACCGTCAACTCTCTATCGATTCTGTTCCCAGTTTTGGTCTTGACCAGTGCCAGTTGGCGACCATTGCCATGCAGCATCTGCTGGATTTGGGCCATCAACGCATCGCATGTATCACCTCGCCACTGCAAAGTGAAACGGGCCGATTACGTTTTGGCATCTATCAGGATATGCTCAATCGACATCACATTGAATGTCAAAACGAATGGGTAGCAGAAGGCAACAATACGCTGGAGCGCGGTTATCAGGCAGCGCAAGAATTGCTGGCGCATGGCTGCTCGTTTAGCGCCATTTTTGCTTGTAACGATGACATGGCGATTGGTGCGATTCGGGCGCTGCACGATGCGGGCCTGTCGGTGCCACACGATGTGTCGGTGATTGGGATTGATAATGAACCAGCCGCCGCTTATGCCATTCCGAGCCTGTCGACCGTCTCTCTGCCGATCACCAAACTGACTCAGGACTCGGTTGCACTGACGATTGCTCTCGCCAACAAACAACAACAGGCACCGCAGCATCAAACCTACTGCGGTGAATTGGTGAGACGCGAGTCAACCCGCGCAGTAAAGTGAGTGAGTTAAGAATAAATCGAAGCGAGCGCCCTGCTCGCTTCTTTGTTTTCACTCAGGATGACGCGTGGCATTGCGCCAGCGTGATGACGCGCTGTTCATCCCAGAGATAATGCACCTCAAACACCCATGCGCCGCCAGCCAGTTCTGCCGCGCGCTGCACCAATTGCAGCGTCAATCGCCCATTCTCTTCATCCCATGTCTGCAAACACGAATCGTGAAAATCAAGGTATTGCCCCACGCGAGGATACAGCGCTTTGAATAAGCTCTCTTTGGCCGAAAACAGCGTGGTGACGCACTGCGCGGCATTGAGAGATACCCGGGCCAAAATGGCCGCTTCCTGCGCAGTCGCAATCGTGCTTTGAATGGCGGGCAGTGAACGCTCATCAATCCGGCTTTCCACATCCACGCCAAGCAGCAACGCGTCTGCGCCACTCTCGACCCGCTGCGCTACCGCCAGCGCGAGGTCTTCGTTGTGTGAAATCGAGCCCACCACACCTTGCGGCCACCGCGGCGCGCGATGCTCGCCCACTGCCAGCATCTGCGGCGGAACGCCAGCCGCTTGCAGCGCATCACACGCAGCAACCCGGCCCGCGAGAAATTCCGCTTGGCGTTTTGCTACCGCGCGCTGTAAATCCTCTGGCAGCGTTAATCCATACGGCATTATCCCGTGTGACGACGGCTGGTGCGAGGCATAACGTGCCGCCTCAAACTGGCGCAAATGCAACGTATACCCGCCCACCTCACGTTGCATCGGCGCGCTGAGAAAGGACTCATTCATGCCGTTTGCGACCGCGCGGAATCACCAGCGGCGTGTGGCTGACCGGATCTTCAATGATCACGCTTTCCAAACCAAACACCTCACGCACCAAATCCGCACTGATCAGTTCGCTCGGATTGCCTTCCGCGATGATTTTGCCATGTGCCATCGCAATCATGTGGTCGGCATAACGACACGCCTGATTGAGATCGTGCAGCACCGCGATCAGCGTGTGGCCGCTGTTGCGGTTGAGATCGCGAAACAGTTCCAGCAGCTCAATCTGATGAGCGATGTCGAGATACGTCGTCGGCTCATCGAGCAGCAGCAGCGGTGTTTGCTGCGCGAGCACCATCGCAATCCACACCCGCTGACGTTGACCGCCCGAAAGTTCATCCACTTGGCGTTCGGCCAGCGCGTCAATGCCCGTCACCTGCATGGCCGCGCGCACCGCGCGTTCATCGCCCAGACTCCATTGGCGAAACAGTTCCTGATGCGGATAACGCCCGCGCGCCACCAAATCGACCACACGAATGCCATCGGGCGCCGTGGCGCTTTGTGGCAACAGTCCTAACTGGCGCGCCAGCGCTTTGGTCGGCAGCCCATGAATGTCGTGCCCATCGAGGCAGACCTGCCCTGCTTTGGGCTTGAGCAAGCGGCACAGCGTGCGCAGTAAGGTCGATTTTCCGCAACCATTAGGACCGACAATGACGGTAAACTTGCCATCAGGAATGCGTACATCAATGCCATCAAACACGGTGTGCCCTTCGTAGCCTAATCGCAGGTTACTGCCCGTCAGGCGCGCTTCAACTTCGGTGTTCATGCGTATTCCTTTGTCATCCATTCACTGTTAAGCATTGACCAGTTCGCACAGTAAGGTTTGTTCAGCGTTTGGCTCGGCAAAACGTGCCAACATGCGTTGCGTGGTTTCGGTCAGGGTTTTCACCTGCGCATCGCCATATTGATCGCTGCGATAACTCATCAATACGCGCACTCGGTCTTCACCACCAACGCGCTCTTCCATCACTTCAAATTGCAGCCCAAGCGCCGACTCGCTTTTCTCCGGGTCGACCTGCTCAAAACGCACCGCCTGCTGCGCGCTCACCAGTTCGCCGTGCAGTTTGTTTTTGGCATGCAGTTGAATCATCACCTCAAACAGATGATGTTTTTCGGTTCGCTCGCCAAGCAACGCATCTTCAACCCAATCAATCGGTACATCGGAATAATCCAACGATTCGTTGATGGTGTTTTTCACCTGTGCGATGAGCTCTGCCACCGACTCGGCGCGATCAAAATGCACCACATGCATCGCCAGCGTGGTGAAATAACCCACGGTATCGAAGAATTCCGCATCCAGACGCCCGGAGGCCGGCGTGCCGACAATCAGTTGACTTGGCGCGCCCAGTTTTTTCAGCGCCAGCGAAATCGCCGCATACACCACGTTAAACAGCGACGCGCCCTGCTGGCGTGCGAGCTGATTGAGTCCCAATGCCACGTTGGTATCGAGTTTAAATTCCACCCAGCCGCCGACATCGGACGGCTCAGCATCCGGCTGATTTTGCAACTCTGGCAGCAGCGGCGCATTCAGCGGCACACCGTCAAACTGCTTCAGCCAGTAGGCTAAATGCGACTCATCAAAACCCTGCTCATGTTGGCGGGCGGCGTATTCACTATACGGCAGCGGCTGCGCGCGCCACTGCGGCGTGGATCCTGATGCGCGAGCCTGATACGCCTCACGCAAATCATCCATCAGCACGTTCACCGACCACTCATCCAGCACCACATGATGGAACAGGAACGACAGATATTGCAGCCCCGAGTTTGGATCGCGCACAAAGCGCAGCCTGACGGGCAGCTCACGGCTCAAATCAAAGACATGGGATGCTTCCTGATTCAGCGCGGTTTGTCGCTCGACGTTGCCGGTGTCTTCTGAGCGCCAGAACCAGCGATACTGGCTGAGATCAGCTTCCGGCACCACATGTTGCTCAACGGTATCGCCCTCGGTCACAAAGCGAGTCCGCAGCACCGAATGACGGCGCATCACATCTTCAAACGCCAGACCAAACAGCGTTTCATCCACCGGGTCTAAAAAGCGCAGCGCAAACGGAATGTTAAACAGTTCGTTGTAACCAAAGGCCGCGTACGCTTTCCACAACGATGCCTGCGCAAACGACAGCGGCGCGTGATGGCGCATCGGTTGCACCTCATTTTGCGCTTGAACAGGAAGCGAGTGGCTGTGCGAAATCGCGTGTTCTGCCAATCCCCACGCCGTCGGCTGGCTGAACAGATCGTTAATGTGCACTTCGACCTGATGCTCGGTTTTAAGTTGACCAATCACGCGCGTGGCGATCAGCGAGTGGCCACCGAAATCAAAGAAATCATCATGAATCGAGAAGTTGGCTCTGTTGAGTGCAGCGCCAAATGCTTCGGCGATCAACGCCGCAATGCGTTCACGTTCGCCGCGCTGCGGAGTGAGATCATTCACCACCGATTCCGTTGGTGTCGTCGTTACGGCAATATTGATGTCATGGCCGAGCGAAGCGGTAAACTGCTCCAGCAGCCAACCGGCGATATAAGGCGAGAGACGCTCGCCGGTGGTCAATTCCAGCAGCAGCTTGTTGTCGCAGCTGATTCCCAGTGCCAGTACCAGGTCAAAATCACAATGCAGCGGCGCCAGACGTACGGTTTCCGTCTGTACTTTTCCCAAGCGCAGATGCACGGCCGGATCGACGCTCCAGGTAACCAAGATCGCCAAGTCATCCGGGTTAGCGAGACCGCAAGCGTTCGATTCACCGACTCGCCATTGGTTTTCGACGTTATCGAACAATGTCTTCCGAGGTTGATTGGCGGTATCGAGCGTGAGACGCAATAAGCCACTTTGCACTACGCTGCCGTTGAGTTCATGATGGCGCTGAACCTCCTGTTTGGGCGCAAACACCGTTTGCTGCGTTTTACCACTCAGGCGAGCTATGAAACGGGCGAACTCGGTGACGGCCGCGCACAGCATCACGCCGTGATCAAGACTTGCCTGCGCCCCTTTATGTTCGGTCAGTTGCGTTAACGCATGCACCGGCAGCGATACAAGCACTTTTTCTGCGCGACGCTGGGTGGTTTTGATTCGTTCGCTGCCTAACCATTCGATGCTGCTGCGCGCTGAACTCTCTCCGGCTGCGAGCCATAGGTAGGCCGAATTTAATGGTTGCTCGCGCGAATAAAGCGGATGCGCCAATGACAACTCAGTTTGATGTGACTGCGTCCAAGCCTCGGCATTGAGTTCGCCCTGATAAAAACTGCTCAGTGAGCTAAGCAACGTTTGCCAGTTGATGTTGTGCGCGAGAATACGGTGGTGGCGAGCTGCCAGAATCAGTTCATCGCCAAGCAGTAAGCGAAATTGCATCGGCGGTTCGAAGGCTAAATCGATGCGTTCGTTTTGCCAGTTAAGCAAATGCTGCACCGCTTCGGTTCGGTCAGCGACCTGCACCAACTCCACTCGCTGGCCGGGCGACGTCGAGAACAACTTGATCAACTCAAACTCATCATTGAGCAGGTAACGCACATTCAGGTCTGGCAGTGATTGCAACATCGACTCCAGCGCTTCAAGCAACAGAGAAAGATGCACGTCGCCACTCAAACGAAACGCACTCAGCCATTGATGCGAACTGTCGCCACACTGCTCATGGTGCAGCCACACCTGCTGCTCAAATTCACTGAGCTGGCGTTGCTGTGGGGCGCTGTCTGCCGGGCGCTGAGGCGCAAAAGAATGGTATTCACTCATGATTCGTTCCTTGTAACTGAGAGTGGTCATCGGTTGGGGATTTAAGGGCGCGTTGAACCAGCGCAATCCACTCATTCAATGTCGGTCGAGATGCGAGAGGAAGATAGCCGATATAGCTGCCGCACTCGGCGCTGAAACGTTCGCTCAGGCGCAGGATCAGCAGTGAATGCAGGCCCATTTCGTAGAGGTTGGTGTCAAAATTGAAGGCATGAGAAGGCAGCGCGAGCGCTTGAGTCACTTCGTTGATCACCAGTTGTTTTGCATCGACCATTGTTGAGCTCCGAGGGTGTTAGCAAAGGTTCTCTGGTGCGCGGTTGCCAACTGCGGCTTCACTCACCAGAGGGTGAAAATAGCGGTGCCCGCTACCGGGCACCGGAGGACATCAGAAGTCCAGTTGTAGAGAAACACCCACCAGACGTGGTTGCTGGGTCACAGCGGTATACACATCGTTGTCGGTGATCATGGTTGGTTGCGTCGAGTTGAACAGGTTGGTCGCAAACAGCGTTGCACGGCCCATGCTAAAGTTGTAAGCCAGCTGTACGTTGGTGATCCAATCTGCATCGATCTTACCCATCTCATCGTTGTCGTAGTACGAGTAGTAGGTATCGGTGTAGTTAACCGTCGTACTGAACACGAAATCGTTGAAGAAGGTGTAATCCGCACCAAAGTTCATGCTGTAAGACGGCGCACGTGGCAGTTCATTGCCTTCGTATTCACTATCGCTGAACTTGTTGATCTTGGTTTTCAGCAAGCCCACCGCTGCCGACAGTTCCAGATCCGAGATTGGCAACCAGCGTGAGCTGAATTCGGCACCGTAAGTCTGGGCTTTCTCGGCGTTGATGATTTTGGTGGTACGCGCACTGATGTAGAACGGCAGTTGCAGATCATCGTAATCGTTGTAGAAGAAGTTCGATGTCAGCTCGACTTTGCCATCCAGCAGGCGGTGGCGCGTGTACATCTCGTAACTCCACACATACTCTTCATCGTAGGTATATGCTGTGTAAGGGGTATCAAAGGTCATACCCGCGCCGCCCGCGTTGTAGCCTTTGGCGACCATCACACCGACCGTGTGGTCACGATTAAGCTTCCACGCCACATCCGCTTTTGGCAGGAACACGTTGTAGGTTTCGTCAAAGTCGACTTCCACCGTTGAACTGCCGCCCTTACGGGTGCGGTGTTCGCTTTCCAGGCGTCCGGCGAGCGTCAAATCAACCGCTGACAATACCGCGTAAGTGACTTCCGCAAATGCTGAACCGGTTTCGGTTTTGTCGTCAAACGTGCTGCCGCCAAACAGGTAAACATATTCGTCTTGCGAGGAGTGGTAGTAACGCAAGCCCGCTAAACCGCGCCACTGCTCATCGTTAGTGGCAAAGTGCAACACTGGTTCAACATGGAATTCCGCACCGTCGATATTGGCGTAAGGCAAAGTGGTGGCCGTGCGGCGGTTGATGGTGAAATCGGTGTAGGCAATTTGGTTTTCAAAGCGCAAATTGCCTGCGGTTTGATATTCAAAATCCCAGATACCGCTGGTATTTTTAGTTTCGAATACCGGGCGACGTTCATCGTAACGCGCACTTTGATGTTCAGCCGACGGGATCAACGCTTCGTTTTGCGGCGCTTTGCTGTCGAAGTGGTTGATCGTCAGCTTGGTGGAGAGACCGGGCAGCGCAGAAGGCTCGTACAGCAACTTACCGCGTGCAGTGATGGTTTCGACGTCACGCGGGTCGCCAACCGGATCGTACGATGGCATATCCACGAAGCTTTCACGAGTTTGGCGGTCAATCGACAGACGGAACGCGAGTTCATTGTCGATGATCGGGCCAGACACTACAGCCGCCGTTTGTGAATAACCCTGCTCACCATACGAACCGCGAATGGAACTTTCCCACTGATAGGTTGGATCTTTCGATTGCAGCACCACAGCGCCTGCCATGGCGTTACGGCCCTGAATATAACTTTGCGGACCGCGATACACTTCAACCTGTTGCAAATCCCACAGCGATTGCGGGCCAAACGCCAGTTCATTGTAAGTCAGCGAGCGGCCATCAAGAGACACGTTCAAACGTGGACGCGTACCGTTGAGGAAAGCGTTCGCGCCGCGCGCCGCGCCAGAACCGTCAATACCGCGAATCGCAGGCACATCGTTGCCGACACCCACATCGACAATGTTCGGTGTGTTTTGCAGCAGGTCGGTCACGTCGGTGGCATTGGGCATCGAGTCGATTTTGCTTTCATCATACACTTCGACGCTGGCACTGGTTTCCTGCATCGAACGCGCCACTTTCTCACCATACACAGTGATGGTGGAAACCGCTGAAGGCTGGGTCGCGTTGGTGTCTTCAGCCAGCGCCAAAGGGGCGTGGCACAGGCTCATGATCATGCCCGACAAAATGCAAACCTTTGTATTGAGAGTTGTAGACGGTTTGTTTTATCGGACAAGGTGTGATGCTGTCATTTTTTTCTCCTTTCGTCAGCATAAACGTCACACACTCACGTCGTGTTTGCAGATCAGGTTTAAGCCCACTGCGAGGAGAAAAAGCCTGCAAGTCAGCGACGTGGATTGTTCTGTTTGAAACCAAACAGGGAGCCTACTTTAGAACTGAGAAACTCAAATGTAAAGGATTCTCATTTACATTTGATAATAATTTTCATTATTTTGTTACTTATCACCTAATCAAGAAGAGCAATCCTATAAATAAGTTAATTATCAATAATATAGTTTAATTGCGTTAACCTCTGTGAATGAACGTCACGCAAGAAATCATCACAGTTTTGGTGAACGTGTGAGCAGCCAGATCAGGTACAAACCACCGACAATACCGGTCATGCGACCAATCGGCAGTGTCAGATTAAGCGGTTGCAGTTGCGTGATGAGATCCGCCACCACCATCAGTAGCGCGCCCATCACCGCCGAGCCATACACTGGCAATTGTGAAGTACGTAACAAGCGGCTGATCAACTGCGGCGCGGCCAAGGCGATAAATGCAATCGGCCCTGCTGACCCCGTCGCAATCGCCGCCAAAATCACCGCCGCCAACAACATCACCAAGCGCACCCGCTCAACACGAATGCCCAACTGCGTCGCCAGATCGTCGCCCATTTCCATCAGGGAAAGCTGCCTTGCCAACAACATGATCAACGGCACCAAGACGATGACGCCGACCATGACCGGAATGGCGTGCGACCACGTACGCGCATGCAGCGATCCCGCCAGCCAGAGATTGGCGGTAACTGCGTTGTCGATGTTGCCTTTGACCAACATCAACCCATTGAGCGCACTGAGCACCGCACCAATGCCGATCCCGGTCAGGATCAAACGATAACCGCCGACCACGCCAGCTTTGCGCGACAGCAAATACACCATCACAGCGGTGACAATCCCACCGAGGATCGCCGCCAATGCCACCTGCACCGGCCCTTGCTCAAACAGCACAATCTGCGCAATCGCGCCGGTCGCCGCGCCGGTGGTAAAACCAATCACATCCGGCGAACCAAGTGCATTGCGCGACACCGATTGGAAAATGCCGCCCGAAACACCGAGAGCCGCCCCCACAAACACCGCGGTGACAATGCGCGGCAGACGAATATTCCAAACGATTCGTTCCTGCACCGCACTACCCTGCCCACTGAGTACTTGCCATAAGTCCGGCATCGAGATGGTGTAGCGACCAATCGTGAGTGCGTAGGCAGCAAGGCCTATCACCAACACCGTCAGCAGCAATAACCACCCCATCGACGCCGCCAAATAGCGCAGCGACCAGCCGCCACGACGCCAGACTTGATACACCGGTTGAGAACAACGATTCATAACTGCGCGATCTTCCATTTTCGAACCAACACCACAAAGAATGGCCCACCAATCAGCGCCACCATAATGCCCACACTGATTTCATCCGGATAACCGATCACACGGCCAAGTATATCCGCCACCACGGTGAGTAACGCTGCGATCAGCATTGAATATGGCAACAACCAACGGTGATCCGGGCCAACCCAAAAACGTGCCAGATGCGGCGCCGTTAAGCCCACGAAACTGAGCGGCCCAGCGGCCGAAGTCGCCGCGCCTGAAAGCACCACAATCACGCTGGAAGCCAAAAGCCACACTCGCTGCGGATTGGCGCCTAGCGCTTCCCCCAAATCTTGCCCCAATGAAACGGTATTCAGCGCTTGGCGCAGCGCCATGGACAGTGCCAGTCCGAACACCACCAACAGAGTGACCGGCCACAGCACATCGTATCCGCGACCTTGCAATGACCCGACCGCCCAGTGACGAAACTGGTTAAACACCTCTTGATCGCTGTTGACGGTGATGATGTGCGTGAGCGCGAGTAACACCACCGACAGCGCCGAACCAGCGAGCACCACGCGCACCGGATTGATGCCGCGACGCAGCCCCGCCAGCAGATACACCGCGCCACCAGCGATGGTGGCACCAATCAAGCCAAACCACATGTAACCAAACACATCGGTGATGCCAAATAGCGCAATCGCACTGACGATCGCCACCGTCGCACCCGCGTTTACCCCAAGAATGCCCGGGTCCGCCAATGGGTTACGCGTCAGTGCCTGCATCATCGCTCCCGCCACACCCAGCGCGCCGCCCACGACCACCGCCAACAGCGTTCGGGGCACGCGCAAATAGTGCACGAGCAGATGCTCGCTCTGGGTCGGGTCAAAGGCGGTGAGCGCTTGCCAAGTCACCGCAGGCGCCACAAAACGCGTGCCGATAAACACACTCAAGCAGGCGCAGCCAAGCAACGCCAACAGCAAACCCACAATGCCCCATATTTTGGCTCGATCGTGGCGGCGAAGGTTCATTCGATCAGCAGCACAAGAGATCATGGTGCAACGGGCGCTCCAAAGCGCGCGCGAATGCCGTCCACAATTTCGTGCGCGCTGAAATAATCAATGCGAAACGAATTCGCCCCCAAACCATACACCTGACCGGTTTTTACCGATGGCAAATTGGCGAGCACCGGATCATTTAAAAACTGCGGCACTTTGGCATCGGTGGCGTTAAATAAGAATGTGGTCGGCGCGGTCAATTCGGTCAGATGTTCGTAGTGAGCGCGGACAAAATCGTTGAGTCGGCTCGGCCCAGTTTGCCAAGCGGGATTGGGGCCTTCGATATCAAAACCGAGTGATTTCAGCAGCATGCCGTGTGAGCCGTGTGGCGTGGCGATGGGGTTGGTGACCCCAGGGCCGTTGTAACTGATGATGTTCGCCTGCCCTTTCGGGAGCGTCAGTGCCGCGCGAGTTTGCGCGATGTAATCATCAAACTGAGCAATTTTAGTGGCCACTTGCTGCTCAATTCCCACCACTTCGCCGATTTTCTCTGCGAGTTGTTGCCAGTTTTGGCCGCCGTAATCAAGCACCACCGTCGGTGCGATTTGGCGCAGCTCATTCAACTGACCGAGCGCAGAATCCGCACCGCCCAGCGACACGATGATCAAATCCGGTTCAAACGCATACGCCATTTCCAGATCCACACTGCCCGCCGGCCAGAGACGTTCAACTCCGCGCTGCTCGGCAACCGAGCGCCACTGCACAAAGTAGTCACCACTGGTCGTGGTGGCACTGGCAATCACCGGCGCATCGACCGCCAGTAGAGTGCCGGTGATGGACACGGAGGTAGAAAGAATACGTTTCGCGGGCGCGTTCAACGTGGTGGAGGAACCGTCAGCATTAAGGAACGTGCGCGGCCAACCTTGCGCCTGTACGGCGCTACTGACGAGGAGCGTGAACAAAAATAATTTTCTAATGATATTTATTATCATTGCGATTCTCATTACATTAATAGACTTCAATATCGCGTAAAAAGACGTTTATACCTGAAATTTATGGGAATTTTCACAGAGCGAGGTGATGGCTCTGACTAAGGGGATCTTTCACACGAGACCGACATACGAGTGCGCAATTCGGTTCCGACACACATGAGTGAGCCCTCATACTACACACAAGTTCCCCATAAGTTCAAGAAGTGAGCGTGAAAAACGCCAAGTTTGATCCTCAGCATCACGCTGAGTGGTGCTGGATTGCAACGTCATGCCCCAGCACGATCCATTCGCAATAACAGCCCAATTTAGAAGGACCCGTGATGAGTTCCCCCCAACCTTTGTGCATTGGCATGGCCTTGGCCATCAGTTGGCTCACCAAGAACGCCTGGCGCCGCGACGACAGCGGTGTCGAGCGCATGTATGACACCGACGTCTATGTCGATCTGGCCCAACGCGCCGAACGCGCCAAGCTCGATTTCCTGTTTCGCCCCGACACCCTGTTTCTCGCGACACACGCTGTCGCCACCGAACCCGGTTTTAGCAGCTTAGACCCCATGGTGCTACTGGCCACATTGGCACGTGAAACCACCCACATCGGTTTGGTTTCAACCGCCTCCACCACCTTCAATCCACCTTATGTGGTGGCGCGTCAGTTGCAATCGCTCAACTGGGTGACCCAAGGACGTGCCGGGTGGAACATCGTCACTGCGATTGACGGCCAGCAGAACTTTGGCCAGCAGACTATGTTGCCGTCCGAAGCGCGCTACCAGAAAGCGCGCGAGTTTACCGACGTGGTGCTTAAGCTGTGGGACAGCTACCCCAGCAGCGCCATCAAAGCCGATAAACAAAGTGGCCAGTACGCGGACATTGACCAGATTCAGCCCATTGCCCATCACGGTGACTACTTCGACGTACAAGGGCCGCTCAATGTGCCCAAGCGCCCCGGCGGCGACATACCGCTATTTCAAGCCGGCGCGTCTGAATCCGGACGCCAATTTGCCGCCAGTATCGCCGATGCGATTTTTGCCGCCACGCCCGATATCGATGCTGGCGTTGAGCTGCGCAACGATCTGCGTCGCCGCGCGTTGGCACATGGTCGCCCCGCCAATGCGGTGAAAGTGCTGCCGGGGTTGTCTCTCTATCTGGCCGACACGCGGGAAGAAGCGCAGGCGCTGCACCGTGAGACGCACGCCAATATCGGTAGCGAGCGCAAGTTTGCCTACGTCAAAGAAGCGCTCGGCCTTGACCTAAGCCAGCTCGCCCCTGAGCAGCGCATCACGGCCGATATGCTGCCCCACCCAGAGTATCAAGTACGCAGCCAAACCCATTCAAACTTATTGCGTCGTTTGATTGAGCGCGAATCGCCCACCGTGGCCACGCTGATCGAGCGCCCGGAAGTGATTGGGTCTGCCCACTGGATTGTGATTGGCACGGTTGATGATGCGTTTAACGCCATCGTAGAACGCGTGAACGCGGGCGCGGCGGATGGTTTTATTGCCGTTCCGGGCGGCTCATGGCAATCGGTCGATCTGTTCTTTGATGAACTGATACCAAGATTATCGCAAGCCGGACTGTTTCGTTCCGACTACCAAGGGCGCACACTTCGCGATCACTTAGGGCTGTGATTGGGTCAAATTTTGACACTGGTGCAAATGATAATAATTGCCATTATCAAATTTAACGCTAAACTTATTTGCGTGAGTGGCTGTTCTTTCGCCTCCCTAGAATCCTGAAAGAACAGGCGCTCACGCAAACTCCTCTTGAAAAGGCACAAGCTTCACGGCTTGCGCCTTTTTCTTATCACAACAATAATTCAAGGCTTTTTACATGTCAGTTACTGGTTCGGCTCTTCATTGGATGCCCCTTACTCTGCCCCAGCTCGATTTCTGGGAAGAATTTTCCCTTCACCCGGATGAGCCTCTCTCGACCGTCGCTCACTACATTGAACTCAAAGGCACGGTGAATGAAGCGGCGCTGTGCCGCGCCATTGCGCAAACCGCGCAAGAAACCGATGTACTGGCGCTGCGTTTTCGACTCGATGACGACGGCAAAACACCGTTGCAAGCCCACGATCCGGCGCGCATACCACAGGTGGAGATCAAAGATCTGCGCGGCAGTTCGCAGCCACTGGCGGATGCCAAAGCGCTCATGGATGGCGATGTGAATGCGCGCCTCAATTTGCTGCGCGATCCGCTGTCAGCGCAATGGCTGATCAAACTGAGCGACAATCATTACCTGTGGTACATTCGCGCCCATCACATCGTGATGGATGGCTTTGGCATGACGCTGTTTGAGCAGCGCTGCGCCACGCTGTATCAGCACTATTTGGAGCGCACCGATGCGGGCAAACCGTTTAACGCGTTCGTCAGTTTCTTGGATGAAGAGCAGAGCTATCAAGCCAGTACGCGCTATCAACAAGACAAAGCGTTCTGGCGCGATTATCTGTCGAACCCAGCGCAACTGACCGTCCTCAACAAGGAGGATGATTACGGCGATGAAACGCTGCACGTTGCTCATGAACTAACGCCCGCCATGAGCCACGACATTCGCCAGTTGGCGCACCAAGTCACCATGGGCTGGCCGGATTTATTGGTGACGTTGTCAGGTCTTTACATGCATCGCTATTTGGCCGACGCGTACTTGGGCCAAGGCAACGCAATGCCGTTGTGGATCCCGTTTATGAGCCGCTGGGGCAGCGTGGGCGCCTATATGCCTGCCCTGCTGGTCAACATTCTGCCGTTGTATGTGCAGGTGGAGGAAAACACATCGCTGCGTGATTACCTGACGCAGACCGGCAAAACCCTGCGCCAACTCTATGCACGCGGTCGCTATCGTGTGGAGCAGATTGCCCGCGATCAGGGCGTGACGGAAAACAGCCGTTACTTCTTTTCGCCTTTTGTCAATGTGCTGCCGTTCGATCCGCCGCAATTTGCTGGCTGTCAGGTCAAACATCATGTCATCACCAGCGGACCAGCCGACGGGTTTAACCTCACCTTCCGCGGTCAAACCAATGCCGATGGCTTAGTGCTGAGCTTGGATGCCGATTCTGCCGCGCACCCGCATGACGAGTTTGATCAGCACGCGCAGCGCGTAATGACCTTCATGCAACAGGTATTGGACGAGCGCTACCTCGACCAACCCATTTCAGCGTTGTATGACGCGATTGACCGCGCCTAAGAGAAAAAAAGGGGCGCGAACACGGCCACCAAAACATCGTAAAAAAAAGCCGCTTCAATGAGCGGCTTTGTTATTTCGACAGGGCGAAGTCATTTCGTTAACTCACCGGACAGCACGTCAACTTAGTTCGAGCAGTTTCGACACCTGCCCTGCGCTCTTGCAGCTCAGGAGCTGGCGCGGCTCTACCGATTTACCAAAGGTTTGGCTGAGTATCTCCGCCACGGCTTTCACGTGTGATGGCATTAGGCCAACCTGAATAAACTCGGCATGTTCCGTCAATGAAGCGGCGCGCTCCCCCAGTACCTGCTGATAGACATCAACGATGGACTGCCAAGGCGCTGTTTTTTCTGGCGTCAGCGAAGTGGTTTGAGACTCGCGGGAAGACCCGAATGGTGCCGTAACGCTAGCCGCCACTGTGCGCGGCGATTCATTCGCTGCCGTGAGCATGGCCAAGAGCGCGCGTTTGTCTTTCTTCCCATTGGCAGAGAGCGGGAAGCGCTCCAACGGCACAAAACGCTGCGGCAGGTGCGATGCGGGCAGCCGCTGCCCCATGATGTCACGCCACTGCGCCGCATTTTTCACAGCGCCGTCAACCGGGACATAAAACAGCGCCAAACCAACATCGCCGGAGATCGGATCGTTAAAATCAATCACGGCTAAATCCTGCACGTTCGCGACAGTCATCAGCACTTTCTCCACATCAGGCAGCGAAATGCGCACGCCGCGCACTTTGACGTAACCGTTGATGCGCCCAGCGAAGATGAGACGCCCATCGTCGCGATAGTAGCCCAGATCACCAGTTTTAAACGCGCGTACACGCTCACCGTGTGGCGTCTCGATGGTAATGAAATCGGTTTGAACCACTTCGCCATCAACCAGATACCCCAGCGACAGGTTCACGCCCGCCGTGACGATGCGCCCCACCACACCTTGCGGGCAGTGTTGGAGCTGCTCATTCACCACGTAATATTGCGTGCCCGGCAGCGGCGCGCCGTAAGGAATCACCGCGCCATCCTCGGGTTCAAGCTCATGCCAGATGCTCCAGATGGTGGTTTCCGTCGGCCCGCCGAGCGAGAACAAGCGTGCGTTGGGCAGACGTTCGCGCAGCGTCTGAATAGTCTGCGGTTTGATGTAATCGCCGCCCTGCGCAATCAAGCGCAGCGATTGCCCCTGCGAAGTCGATTGGCAGGCCAACAGCATCTCCAAAATGGCGGGCACCGAACACCACAGCGTGACGCCGTACCGTTCGACCAAGGTGTTCCAGTGCAGCGCATCCTTTTCGGCCTCAGGTTCCGGAATGACCAAGGCTGCGCCCGCGCACAACGACCCCAGCAGATCAAACACCGACATGTCGTGATGCAGCGGCGTCACCGAGAGCATGACGTCACGCTCATTCACCTGCCACGTCGCTAACGTGTGATGCAGCACATTGGCGGTCGCGCGGTTGTTAAGCACCACACACTTGGGCTGCCCCGTCGTACCAGAGGTGTAGAGGTAATAAGCGGGCGCTTCACTGTGACTGCGCGCGCGCAGCACCTCTTGGCTTGGCAAGCGCGCCGCTTTCAGCGCTGGCTGCAGCAACTCACGCATCGCGACACAATGCGGGTGTTCAGCATTTTCCACATCGTCGCTGGTCACAATCACCAGCGCCGGCTGGCAGTGCGACAGCAGATACGTTTTGCGCTCCGGCGGACTGGCGGCATCAATCGGCACCCAAATAACGCCCGACAACGCGCAGCTCAGTGTTGCGATGACATGTGCTGCGCTGCGAGGCAGGCAAATCGCCACCACGTCGCCAGCTTTAACGCCGCGCGCCTGCAGATGGGCCATCATGTTAGCGACCTGCTCTCCCAGTTGCTGATAGCTCCAGCGCTGCTCACCACAGAAAAGCGCAGTGCGCTGACTCGGCATGTCCCACAGGCGCTCCGCCAGCGTGGTCAAAAACGGCGCCGTCCCGTCATCCGAGTATTCGGTGTTGCGGTGATAGTGGCTTAAATCCAGCGCTTCGCGGCTCACCCACTGCAAACTCTGGCGTTCAATCATGCTCAGCGCTGCTCGCTTGCAACTGGTCAACCACGCGGCCACCTGCGCCTGACTCAACGCTTGCGTGACATAATCGGCGCTGATGACCAGATTTTTATGTGCGTCGTAAGCAAGGCGAATATCGAGCGCGATCTGCGGCGTTTGGGTCAGCCCATCATGCTGCTGCAACGTATTGTCGGCTCGCAGCGTTTCCCACCCCAATCCATTGGTGATCACCACGGGCAGCGGCATGGTGCGCACTGGTAACTGACTCATCAATTGGCGGTTAAGTTCAATGCCCGAAAACGCCAGATGCGCCATGCCTTCGGCTACATCGCGTTGCACACGCCGCGCTTGCGTAGCGAAGTCCGCTTCATCCAGCGCGTAGGTCAGCGCAATAAAGCTGGAGCGATTGGTCAACTCTCCGGCCAGCGGGGGCGGCGCAACCGGCAAACCGATGCACAAAGGCGTACCCGGACACCAGTTCGCCAGCGTATGCATGACCAGCGTTGTCAGCACGCTATTTGGAAACAGCCGTTCACTTGCCGCTAGTTTCAACAGTGCGCGCGTTTCGTCGCGGCTCAGCGTGACGCTTTCTCGCGCGTAACGCGGTTGGTAGAGGGTATGAAGCGGCGCTTGCCACGGTAGCGCCATCGCTTCGGTCACGCTGGCCAGCTTCTCGCGCCAGTAGGCTTGCGCCATTTTGCGCGCGTTGGCTTCTTGCTTCGGAGTGATGTGTGGCTGAGTGGTATTTTGTTGAGTGGTGTGTTGTTGAGAAAGAGGCTTCGCTGCCACCTCGCTCGTGGCACCCAACGCAGATGGCGTAGCGACGGGCTTGGGGTGATTTTCCAGCAAGCGAGCCAATAGATAGGCGATGGAATGACCATCGGAAATCAGCGCATCAAAACTGGTGAGTACGATATGGCGAAAAGCGTCAGCGGCCAGCGTGTCCGCTTCAGCTTCGGGTAGCGACACTAACCAGACTTTCCACGGTGAGCGCGCTAAATCATGCCGACTGTGCGAGGCCTGCTCGATCAGTGCCTCCGCTTGGCTTAATGCCTGCGGCCGACTCCGAGCACGCAGGTCGCAATGCTGCCAGTTGACGATTCGCTCATCACTCACCCATTGCGTGAGCGTAGTGTCGTCGATGCGAGTGCGCAGCACGGGCAGTGTGTCCACCAGTTCCACCAACCGTGCGTGCAACTGATCAGCGTCGACGGTCCCGCGATAGATGCGAAAATCCTGCATCGCCACCCCACCCAAGGGTAAGTGCTCACTGCGCCCAACCAGATACGCCTGTTGCAATCCGTTCAGTGGTGTTTGGTGAGGGCGTTGCGCGCTGCTGGACGCACTTGTCGTCTCAATACTTGTCGCCTTAATAGTGCATGGCTGCAACACACGTTCGGCGCGCTCAGCCAACTCACTCAATAGCGCTACATAATGGGTGAACAGCGACTGATAGAATTCGCGCGGCACACTGTCCGTGCGCACATCCCAGTTGATCAGAACGCCGCGCTTGTAAGGCACAATCTGCGCGTCCAGCAGCACATGCGCGCCCTGAGAACAGGCCCACACCATGTCGCCCAGCGTGTCGTGCACCCGCTGAGAATAGAGATCGCCGCCGATGTCCCAGCCCGAGGTGAACACCACAGGCGAGGTTTGCAGAGAGCCCTGCTGGCGCGACAGATCGCGCATGACATTAACGCCGCTGTAATGACGATGCTCCAAGCACGCCATCAACTGATGTTGGGTTTGTTCAAACAGCGTTAAAAGTGGTACGTTCGGCGCACAATTATCGCTAAATAGCGTTAAATTAGCAAAATCCCCCACCGTATCGTCAAAGCCTTGCGGGCGATAAAACAGCGGCACGTTGATACGAAACGCTGGCTGTTTAAGGGCATCCGCCAACAGCGCATTGAACGCACCGAGCGACACAGCGCTCAGGCTGAGGTGATGTTGGGCGGCCAACGCTTCGAGTTGCGCGCGCTGCTGAGCCGACAGTTCAAACGCCAAGCGCTCACTATGCACAGCAGCCGTATCTGGATTAACGGGATCACGCTCGGGCAACTTGGGCGCAGGCGCAATCGTGCTTTGCAGCGCCTGCCAGTAACGGCGATCACGCGCTGCCAATGCCTGCTGCGCAGAGGTCGTCATTTGACGTTGAAACTCAGCAAATGGCGCACTGCGGGCATCACTCAGTTCACCATGATAAGCCGCAACCAGCGCTTCTATCATCAGACGAAAACTTTGCGCATCGGCGGCAATCATGTCGACATCCACATGCAAACGAAAGCGATCGTCAGATAACTGAGTTAAAACAAACTCTGCACCTTGCCCTTGATTCAATGCCAGCTTTTGATGGGTTTTCCGCTCACGCATGATCCGAAGTTTTTCGTCGCAATCCGCAGCGTCGAGCGCGCGCCAATCCAACACCTGCAATGCGTGAAATTCGTTGAGTTCACTGACTGACCATTGGCCGTCCTCGCTGACCGTGACGCGCAGCATCTCATGGCGAGCAAAGAGCGTGTGAACCGCGGCGGCCAGTCGCGTTTCATCGATTCCCTGCCCTTCAAATTCGATATACAAATGGGCCGCATCGCCAGCCCTTGGTGTGGTGGATTGCCTGCCTACCCAATAGGCCGCCTGTAACGTTGTCATCTCGTGCATGATGTTTTCAACACGCCTCTTGTTGTGTTTTGATTATTTGTTAGTCACCATTATTGTTACAATTAAATACACATAATGACAATAATTATCATTTACAACAAACATCATTGACATCACTGCACGCCTACAAAGGTTATTAAAATCATTGTGTTAAAAATTCGTTGTTTGGCCCGCCTCCTCCTATTTTCTCGCCTCAACATCACATTCCAGCGTGAATCGCCGCTTGACAACAAAACCGAGCGTTGCCGATAATCGCCAATATCAAAATTGATAATAATTATCATTTGCAAAATATAGCAACGATGATTCCGCCCGTTTTACTGCCCGTCTTGAGGGGGACGAATGCAAATCCTTAACAACGTCATACGCTCAACCACTGTCGGCCAACTGCCGTTTGTCGAAACACTGCTTGGCTCAATTCCCACCAGTGCCACTCAGCAAACGCTGATTACCCAGCGCCGCCAAGCGATCGCCGCCATTCTGGAGGGCCAGGACCCGCGCCTGCTGGTGATTGTCGGACCATGTTCGATTCACGATCCGAAGCAAGGGCTTGAATACGCACGTAAACTCGCCGCGGTACAAGCCGATTACGCCGACCAACTGCTGATTGTGATGCGCACCTATTTTGAAAAGCCGCGTACGCGCACCGGCTGGAAAGGCTTGATTGTCGACCCCGATCTCGATGGCGCGCACAATATGGCTAAAGGCCTGAGCGTTGCCCGCATGTTTTTGCGTGACGTGACCGATTTAGGGCTGGCGACGGCCACCGAATTTCTCGACACCACCGTTTATCCGTACATCAGCGATCTGATTTGCTGGGGCGCAATCGGCGCGCGAACCACCGAGTCACAAATTCACCGCCAAATGGCGTCCGCACTGCCCTGCCCGATCGGGTTTAAAAACGGCACCGATGGCAACGTGTCCATCGCGATTGATGCGATTCACGCTGCGCAGGCCGAACACGTGATGAGCGTACCGGGCACTCAAGGCGCTCCCGCCTTGGTGATGACACACGGTAACCCGCACGGACACATGATTTTGCGCGGCGGCAAAGTACCCAACTATCACAGCGATGATGTGGTGTCGGTGTCGAAACAGCTGGAGGAAAGCGGCCTCAATCCGCGCTTGATCATTGATTGCAGCCACGGCAACAGCCTGAAAAAAGCGCACAATCAACTCGGCGTAGCGCAAGATATCGCGCAGCAATTGCTGGCGGGCGAAACCTGCATTGCTGGCGTGATGTGCGAAAGCTTTCTCAAACAAGGCAATCAGAGCCTGGGGAACGGGGACTTGGAGCCGGGGCTATCGATTACCGACGAATGCCTGAGTTGGGACAACACGGTTAAACTGTTGGATACGTTGGCGGAAGCAATGAATGGCGTGCTCTCGCAGCGCTATTCCACCGTCGCCTGATTCGGCAATATCACACAAAGAAAACCCCGCGAATGCGGGGTTTTCTTTGTGTGAAAGATCATCAATTGTCGAGCGTCGCGCCTCCGTCAACGCGCAAATCGTGCATGGTGATGTGATTGGCCGCATCCGACAGCAGAAACAGAATGGTTTTGGCAATGTCTGCTGGCTCTGCGATTTTCTGCAGCGGGATCCCCAGGCGATAGCTTCCCGCATCTCCGGCGATGGCATTGGCTTCGCCATAATGTTCGTTCCACAACTGCATTTGCATGTCGGTGCGTGTGGAGCCCGGGCTGACAATGTTACACCGCACACCAAACGGCGCCAACTCAATGCCCATGCACTTCACCAGCATGTGCAGCGCCGATTTCGACGCCCCATACGCCCCCATATTCGGGCGCGGCGTGTTGGCCGCGTTAGAACCGATGACCACCATCGCACCGCGTTTGGCCGCTTTCATCGACGGGCTGAGCGCCTGCATCACACTCAGAATGCCAAAGGTGTTGACCATAAACGTCTCCTGCACCTGAGCAAACGGCATGTCATTGATGGCGCCCAAATGCAAAATCCCCGCGCAACTGACCAAATGATCGATCGGACCGTGTTGCTGCTGCAGCGCCCCAATGACCGCCGCCGTTTTATCCGTTTGAGTGACATCCAGCTCGGCACATTGCAGTTTTTCCCCATACCGGGCACGCAACACTTCGGTGTTACTCAACAGGGTTTCGATACGCACATCGGTGGCCACCACGCGCGCGTTTTGCGCCAGCAAATGTTCTACAACACTTAAACCAATCCCTCTCGCGGCTCCGGTAACCAATACCATTTGCTCATTTAATGACAAACCCATCGTTATAACCTTTTATTTAGCATGAATATAGCCAGCACTTACTGACTGAACTGTGAATTAAGCACGGTAAAAACTGTGACCCTAAATCAATAATGATATTTATTATCAAATGACAATGATAAACGTTATCATTAAAAGTGTTATAACTGTATCGATTGCCAAATGAAATGGCAAATGATCTCTACCTCGGTGGTGGGCCGCTGTGCATGACGCGGCCGACCGCTGAGTCACATCAGAAAATAAGTAGTCACGTCAGAAAGTAAAAGAGGGATTCAAAATGCAACGTGAAGTGATTGGCTATACAAAAATGGAGAGCGAACTGCTGAGCGATCAGCTTGAACGCGCGCCGTTTTTCTTCGCTTCTCCTAATAATACGATGCTGGGTATCGGCATCGAGCAAGAAATCCACCAGCCTATACCCTTTGCTCAGTTGGCAGAGCAAGCGCAAACCATGCTGCAAGCCGCAAAACAGCACGAATCGGATAACCCGGTGCTGTTTGGCATCGTGCCATTTCGTGAAGAAAATCCGACCCGATTTGTGATTCCGCAGCAGCTGTTTGTCTCCAGCAGCACACGCGGCTCCGCCAACACGGCGGCCAACCAAGCGGCGCAGGCCAAGGTGATTTCCTCCCCGTCCGGACAACATTACCGCCAAGGCGTGAGCGATTTGCTCAATCTGTTCGCCACCACTAACCTCGCCAAAGCGGTGCTATCACGTGCGGTGGAAGTGGAAACCGACACCGACATTCACCTGCCGGGCCTGCTGCGCAACTTGCTTGCGATCAATGCCAAAGGCTACACCTTTGCCGCAGATACCTTGCCGGGCGTGAAGCTGATCGGTGCTAGCCCTGAACTGCTGGTGGCGAAAAAAGCCAGTTACGTGGTGTCGAACCCGTTGGCTGGCTCACGTCCGCGCTCAGCCAGTGAGGCACAAAACGACGATTCACGCCTGTCGCTGCTCAACACGCAAAAAGATTTGCACGAGCACGGCTTGGTGGTGGAAGAGGTGGAACGCGTGCTGAGTCACTACTGCCACAACCTGTATGCGCCGATGATTCCATCGGTAATCGAAACCCAAACCATGCTGCATCTGTCGACGCTGCTTGAAGGCCAAGCGAACGACGCCAACCTCAATGTGCTGAAGATTGCGGCCGATTTACACCCGACGCCAGCGGTATGCGGCTATCCGCGCGCCAATGCCTATGAAGCGATTCGCAACATTGAACAGTTTGATCGCGGCTATTTCACCGGCATGGTGGGCTGGTGCGATTCGCGTGGAAACGGCGAATGGGTGGTGACCATCCGCTGCGCCGAAGTGCAAAAACGCCAAATGAAGGTATACGCCGGTGCGGGCATCGTCCACGAATCTGTACCGCAAAGTGAACTGGATGAAACCGGCGCCAAGATGGGCACCATTTTATCCGCCGCTGGCATTCAGCTGAACGAACTCCTCACCGCCTAGGACGCCCCATGAACGCACAACGAGAATTAGATTACACCCCTTGGCCGCAGGAGCTGGCCGACCATTACCGCGCGCTGGGTTATTGGCAAGATAAAACACTGTTGGATTACCTGCTGGAAACCGGTAAGCGTTCACCGAGGTATCTTGACTTACCAGATCTGAAGAAACATATGCAGT
>ERZ1673961.254-NODE-254-length-24789-cov-14.871311_pt1 | contig 24789 bp, 19 predicted proteins | sample MGYA00580189_ERZ1673961 | MGnify/ENA primary metagenome ERZ1673961 (study PRJEB41334, sample SAMN05608105) | rock metagenome | biome: terrestrial subsurface; feature: shale formation; material: shale | place: USA: Pennsylvania ... | reverse complement strand
TCCTAAAAGAAGGTGGCGAAGTGGTGAAAGCCAAAGTGAAGTCAAACCTTCAGGCGGTTATTGGAAATGATACAAAGCTGCCTTCAAGATCAACTGGTGAGCTGATCGATGCCCTTGGGGTTTCTCCGGCCGGAATCAATCGCAATGGGGACTACGATGTGAAGGTGGGATTTGATGAGCCTAGGAGTGATGGTGAGTCAAACGCCAAGCTTGCAAACATTCTAGAGTATGGAAAATCCGGTCAGCCGGCCAAGCCATTCTTGAAGCCGGCAAAAACAGCCAGCCGGAATGCCTGTATTGAGACAATGAAAAGAAAGCTGGATGAAGAGATCAGTAAAATCTAAAAGATAAGGAGGGCGAGCGAAATGTATAACAGTATTTTGAAGGATATAGGCGAGGTCCTTGAGCCTTTGGGGATTCCCATTGAAACAGGTGTGTTCAGTAAAAAGGCGCCGGATGAATATCTGGTCCTTATCCCTATGAGTGATATCTTCGATCATTATGCTGACGATCTGCCAGGAGCAGAACTACAGGAAGTTCGCCTCTCCTTATTTTCTAAGGGCAACTACCAGGCAAGAAAGAATGAAGTGGTAAAAGCACTACTAGGAGCAGGCTTTATTATAACGGACAGAAGGTATCTCGGATACGAAGAAGATACCGGTTTTCACCACTTCGCCATTGATGTGGCGAGAGAATATGAAGTGAATTTTTAGCTGAAACAGATTCAGCGATTTTGAAGGAGGAATAGACATGGCAACAATCGGATTGGATAGTCTATATTATGCCAAGATAACAGAAGACCAAAATGGCATCGAAACCTATGGCACACCAAAGGTCCTGGCAAAAGCCATGACAGCGGAGCTAAGTGTGGAGCTGATTGAAGCGATTCTTTATGCAGATGACAGTGCTTCAGAAGTGGTCAAAGAATTTAAAAGTGGAGCATTGACACTTGGAATCGATGATATCGGATCCTTGGTGGCACAGGATTTGACTGGGTGTAAAATCGACAGCAACAATGTCGTTGTTTCAAGAAGTGAAGATGGAGGAAGTCCGGTAGCAGTCGGGTTTCGTGCCAAGAAAGCCAACGGAAAGTATCGATACTTTTGGCTTTATAGAGTTATTTTCTCAGTTCCTGCCACAACCCTTGCAACTAAGGGTGACTCCATTACTTTTAGCAGTCCCACCATAGAAGGTACTGTATTCAGACGTAATAAGCTGGATGGTGAAAACAAGCATCCTTGGAAAGCAGAAGCCACTGAGGGAGATACAGGCGTATCAGCTTCAACAATTTCAAGCTGGTTCACATCTGTTTATGAACCGGACTTCACAGCGGTGACACCGACCATTACCATCACAACACAACCTGCAGGACTAACGGACGTGACAGCAGGTAGCGTTACAGGAAGCCTTTCTGTCGTGGCTGAGTCCAACACCAGCGATCCAGTAACCTATCAGTGGTACGAGAACACCATCGATAGTACAACAGGAGGCACAGCTATTAACGGTGAAACCTCTGCCAGCTATGATATTCCTACGGATCTCTTGGCGGATACCTATTACTATTACTGTGTTCTCAGCCTTGTTGGTGCCAGTGATGTAACGACCACAGTGGCTACTGTTGTTGTTTATTAATGGGAGGGTTGATCATGGCAGATGAAAATGTAAAACTTACTGAAGCGGCTGAAGATAGAAGCGCCACGATAGAAATCGGTGGCACGGAATTTAAACTGGTACTGACCACGAAAGCGACGAAAGAAATTGCTGGACGATATGGAGGTCTTGAGAACCTGGGCGAGAAGCTCATGAAAACAGAGAACTTTGAAATGGCCATTGATGAGATCGTGTGGCTGATTACGCTTCTGGCTAATCAGTCCATCTTGATTCACAACATCAGAAATAAGGACCAGAAAAAAGATCTTCTCACCGAAGAGGAAGTGGAGCTTCTCACCACACCTTTTGACCTAGCTGAGTACAAGAATGCAATTATGGCTTGCATGATGAAAGGCACCAAAAGGAATGTAGTGAGTGAACCCTCAAAAAACGAGGTAGTCGGGTAAGTGATGAGGAGTTATTTACCCGACTGATCTATTACGGCACAGTCCACCTTAACAATAAAGAAGTCGAGGTTTGGCTGATGCCTATAGGATACCTTATGGATCTTTGGGAATGTCACAAACAGTTTATTGGCATTGCAAAACCCATACTAAACCTATCAATCGATGATGTGATTCCTGCATGGCTTTAGTCGTCTCTTTTGCGCGTATATTAAGGTATATACGAATCGAAATGATAAACCAATCTTACACTTAGAGGTTTAATGTAACGATGGGACTGTTATATTAAAAATATAAAAAGTTAGATTACGCTGACACCGAAATATGGTGTCTTTTTTCATGCCTATTGAGGAGGTGAGGCACTATGGCAGATAATTTTGGACTGAAGATTGGAGTCGAAGGGGAAAAGGAATTTAAGGACGCACTTCGAGAAATAAATAGAGATTTCAAAGTGCTAGGCTCAGAGATGAAGTTGGTCACATCCCAGTTTGATAAACAGGACAAGTCTCTGCAGGCAGTGACTGCAAGGAATGATGTCCTGAATAAAGAGATCGATGCTCAAAAGAATAAAATCAACGCCCTGGAATCTGCCCTAAAGAATGCCGCCGAATCTTTCGGTGAGAATGATAAGCGAACCAAGGCATGGCAGATACAGCTGAACAATGCAAATGCAGACCTGAACAAAATGGAAAAAGAGCTGGAAAACTCATCGGTTGAAGCCGAAAACCTAGCTGATTCTCTGGATGAATCGGGTAAGTCTGTAGATGATGCAGGAGGTAGATTCGATAAGTTTGGAGGTATTCTAAAAGGTATTGGTGTAGCAATGGGGTCAGTAGCTGTAGCGGCTGGAGCTGCAGCAATCAAGATCGGAAAAGAAGTTGTTCAGCAGTTTGGAGAACTGGAACAGAACCTGGGTGGATCAGAGGCAGTTTTCGGAGAATATGCAGCTTCTATTCAGAAAACAGGAGAAGAAGCTTACAAGAATCTTGGCGTATCCCAGAGTGATTATCTGGCCACAGCCAATAAGATGGGTGCTCTATTTCAGGGATCCGGACTTGAACAGCAGAAAAGTCTGGAACTGACTGAGAAGGCTATGCAGCGAGCTGCTGATATGGCTTCCGTTATGGGAATCGACATGCAGATGGCACTAGACTCCGTCGCAGGAGCTGCCAAGGGCAACTTCACCATGATGGACAACTTGGGTGTTGCGATGAATGCCACCAATGTGGAAGCCTATGCTCTTGCTAAGGGATTGGATTTTACCTGGGCTTCAGCTACACAAGCTGAGAAAGCTGAAGTCGCCATGCAGATGTTCTTTGAAAATACAGAACAGTATGCCGGTAACTTCGCAAGAGAATCCACTCAAACGGTGACCGGGTCACTAGGTCTGCTTCAGGCAGCAATGGGATCTTTCACAGCTGGCCTTGGAAATGCAGATGCGGATACGAAGAATCTCACACAGAATCTGGTAGATGCATTCCAGTCTGTTGTAGAGAATATCGTACCGATTTTAGAAAATGTTGTTGCTGCATTGCCGACAGCCATGGATGGTATTTTACTAGCTGTTGGTGATTTATTACCCCTACTATTAAGTACGGTTACAGACTTATTCACTCAGATTCTTGAGACCTTATTGAGTCTTCTTCCAGAGCTGATTCCAGCGGCGGTAGATGCGGTCATGACGATAATCGGAGCTTTAGTAGACAGTCTTCCACTACTTATTGATGCAGCACTGCTTCTTATAACCGCCCTGGTAGAAGGATTAGGACTGGCACTTCCTGAACTGATTCCTTCAATGGTGGAAGCTGTAATTCTCATAGCAACTACTTTGATTGAAAATATAGATCTGATCTTAGATGCCGCATTTACATTAATTACCGGACTGGCACAAGGACTACTGAATGCATTACCAGCTTTAATTGAAGCACTACCACAGATAATAGCTAGCATCGTGACTTTTCTCATTGAAAACTATCCGAAACTTCTTGAGATGGGCATCAACCTGATCGTGCAACTGGGAGCTGGATTAATTCAGGCCATACCACTACTCATAAGCAAAATACCTGCCATCATCTCGGCAATCGTTGGAGGGTTTGGAGAGGGTATACCCTCCATAACAGATATAGGAAAAGATATCATCAAGGGTCTTTGGTCTGGAATTTCTTCCATGGTGGGCTGGATAAGAGAAAAAGTTGGTGGCGCTATGAGTGGAATTGTCGGAGGCGTGAAGAATCTGCTTGGAATCCATTCGCCTTCGACAGTCTTTGCCGGAATCGGATCGAACATGGGTCAGGGAATCGGAGTTGGGTTCAGTAATGCCATGAAAAACATTGCAGCAGAAATGAAAAATTCCATCCCGACGGATTTTGATGGACTTCAGGTTGATGTCAGTGCTGTGGGGAATATTATCCCGGATACCTCTTCCCTTGCCGTAGCAGGAACAATGCCCTATGAAGGCTTGGAAGCTCTGTTTAAAGGCATGCTTGAGAAGATGGGATTCGGTGTGATGACAGGAGGAGAAGGTGAAAGCGAAGTTCTTGGTGGTGTGACAAATCAGTATAATATCACGATCAATAATCCGAGCTCGGAACCTTCCTCTGATAGTATTCGATCAACACTACTCAAGCATTCATATGGACTGGTATAGGAGGTGAACCTTTGGACAGAGAATTATGGCTATTTAATGGGATGACTCTATCGAAACATAATAAATGGGATGTTGAAGAGGTCATCGAAGGGATAGGGATCCCAAAAGTACGAGGAAGTAACCTCCAGGTCCCATTTCAGCATGGAAGCAGATGGGTCAAGAAAAGATATGATCGGCGCAGGATGGTCTTTTCCATGTGGATCAAAGGAAAAGACAGGTCAGAGTTAGATCAGAATATTGATGCGTTTATTCGAGGAATTTCAAAGCCTGGAATCCATACTTTAAGAAGGATTGGTAAAAATGGAGAAGTCAGAGAAGCACAAGGTGAACTAAGTTCAGATATCAACCTTGTCCGAAAGGCTCCGGGATACGCCAAGTTTGCTCTGGAAATTGAGCTGCCGGATCCTTTTTTCTATGGCACCGATGAAGTTATCGTTGATGAAGTCATAAATTCTAAAACTTATAACTGGACCCATGAATATGTGGGTACGGCTCCACTCATCGCAATGGAAATCGAGCTCGTTGGGCCAATGACTAATCCAATGCTTCAAAATACGAACAACGGGATATGGGTGCAGTATTTAGGTGTCATTAATACCGGGGAGATCGTTGTGCTAAACACCAGAGATTTCTCCTGCATTAAAGAAGGAGAAAATGTTATCACCACTGTGAAGCATGGCGGAGATGCATACTGGATGATATTTGAAAGTGGAACAAATAACATGAAGCTCACTACAGAAACAACCGGTGGTACCGTGGAGTTCAGGTATCATCCAAGCTATTTTTAAGGAGGACTGTATGAATATTGAGGATCGCAAAGATAGAAAAGAGCTGAAATTTATCAAGATAGTTGATGGCGTGAAGCTTATGCAGGAACTGTATGAGACCATTCCAGAACTAGAACCAGTCGTAGAAGAAGGTGAACTCATGATCAATCTACGTCTTTTCACAAGTGGTCATGAAATTACTCTTTGGGTTCCGAAGGAGGCAGATGAGCATCTCATCCGGAATATTGTAATGGAGCATAAGTATCAGAATGAGTTTGAAAGTGAGGTGAGCAAGAATGCCCTACCAGGAACTGAATCATAGACGAATCCCATATGATATTGACGGAACAGTTGTGGGCTACAACATCGGTCAAGATTATGCCAAAGGCATAACGGATTGGCTTTCAGAAAGTCAGCTTTCAGCGATAAACGATGAAGGAACCAGTACGCTATGGAAGTCCAATGAAGGTTCATATGGTGGTTCTGTACAAAGATGCATGTGGTTTTTCTTTCCTGAAGCTAGAGAAATTGAAGCGAGCAACTGGCTTGGATCATGGGTTAGAAGTCTTTTAAGATTTGAAATGCAAGGCAGCAATGATACAACCAACGGTATGGACGGAACATGGGAAACTGCAGTATTTCCTTCTGGAACACCTATGGGTTCTCACACGGTTTCTTCATGGTGGAGGCTCTATGTCAAACCTGTTTCCTTTTCAACCACCTACAAAACCATACGCATCAAATTTGAATTATATTCATCCTATGATGGAGACTCCTATTTTAGAAAAGCTCATTTCTATGGAAGAAAAGCATATGGACAAACCCCTGATGACATTCTCATCTGTAATATTGACGGCAATGAGAAAACAGCACTGTTGGATTGGGGAGACAGACCTGAAGGCACTACAATGATTAAGTCTTTCAAGTTGAAAAACGCCAGTTCAAACAGAATCGCTTCAGGTGTAAACATCCAGCTCAATCATGGTGACTATGGGCTTTCTTTTTCTGAAGACGGTCCTTGGACAGCAACGCTTGATATTGCATCGATTGCTCCAGATAACTTAAGCGCAACAATCTACATCAGAAATCTTTTAGGTGCACCTCCTCTCATACTGGGACCAAAGGCGGGAAGATGCATCATCACCGTCGGAAGCTGGACATAGGAGGTGAAATGGATGGGTATGCCAATACTGACGCTTGTTAGTCCAGAAGATGGTTTGAACTTTATTGATCGAATGCTGTTTTTTGACATAAACTACAGCGACCCAATCGATACATCTGCTGCAGATCGTGTTCTGTTAGAAGCGGATAAAGTTGCATCTTTTGATGGCTTGGATCGTAAGAGTATTGAATATGTCGATGTCGCAAGTGATTCCACAGTAAGATATTCAGTAATCCTGGAACCTGGCTTGTGGTATTGGAGAGTAACCGCTGAGAACAGTTCCGGATTGTCCGTTTCAGAAGTCAGGACTCTTACTGTTTCGAAGACCATGAAAAGAGCACTCTACCAGTATGAAAATGTGGGCAAGGCGGCAATGCCCTGGTCCAATAAAAGAACCTTATACCAATATGAAAACATCGGCAAATCGCCTATTGATTGGACTGATAAGAGAACCTTATATCAGTATGAGAATATTGCAAAGTTTGGACCCCTTTGGAGTAACCAGAGAAGCTACTATCAATATGAAAACATCACTGATGAACCACCGTTTCCATACATTTCAAGAATTTCTTCAACTCGTGGGCCTTCCGGATCCGTTCTTACACTTTATGGTAACGGGTTTGGATATTCATTTGAATCGGATGTCTCAAATCCCGATCGGTTCCTGAGAAGCTATGAGGGTTCTGTATATATCAATGATCTCATGTGCAGCATCCTTTCCTGGTCCTGGAATGAGATCGTAATGCAGCTTCCAGCAGAAGCGGAAAGTGGTCCCATAAAAGTCGTATTGTCACAGCCGACAGTCAGAGAGAGCAATGTGAAGGGATTTGAAGTGTATGCCGGAATTCCTACAGACGATATCGGCATTGAGCTGTTCATCTGTGCGAGAGAAAATCCGAACACGGTGCTCTGCCAGCTGGACGGAGCATTCAATAAGGCTCTTCAGATGGTCCAGAACAATGCCGGATCCGGCAGTTTTTCCATAAGCAGGTATGACAGGTTTGGCGGAAACAAGGAATATATCAGAGATCAGAATTTCGTGCTGGTAAAACTGGATGGAAATCCGATCTTTAAATGGATCATTGAAGCAAAGAAGCCGAATTATGTGGACACTTCAGAGCATCAGATAATTGAAGTGAATGGACGAGGCATTTTGTCGATGCTGGGTTGGGCTGTCGTTTATCCGGAAAATCTTGCAGAACCGGTTCTGGATCGAAAATTCATAGGAACAGCGAGTACTGTTCTGAGAAAACTGATTCAGGAAGCACAGGCAAGAGGCGGATTGAAAGGGTTATCCATAGGATGGGAGAATGACAAGGACAGTTTAGGGAACACCTTCACAGAAAGCATCAATCTATCCTTCAGGGTAGGGACTCCTCTAACAGAAGTTCTTACAAAGTTTACTGATGGCCTGGGTTATTTCGATATCGAAATGACTCCAGATCTGAGACTGAAAATCTACAAGAATAAGGGTGAAGATCTTCATGAAGAGATCATCTACCGACCAGGACAGGCGATCCTTAGTCATCAGAACCAGAGCGATGGAACAAATCTCGTCAATGAAGTACTCATCGAAGGAAGCGAGAAATCCATTGCCGTTGCATCTCATAGTTTGAGTCAGGCAAACTATGGCCGTAGAGAAGGATATCTCTCAGCCAGCAATCTCCTTGGAGGTCTCTCAGAGTATGGACAGGCATATCTCAGCCGAGCTGCTTTCCCTACCTGGGGCATTCAGGGAACGGTGACTACTATTACGGATACAGAAGGTAGAAAGATCAAACCGTTCGAGTCCTACCTGATCGGAGACTGGATTGGATGGCATATCCCGCCAGAAGGATCCGATGAAATTGGATTTGAAGGGATACTACGAGTAAAGGGTGTTACAGTAAGCGAGGACAATGATACAGGAAATCTGAAATACACACTGGATCTTCATAATGCGATGCTCGAGCACGAAATCAAACTGACTCAGAAGGTTGAAAGGATCTCTCAGTACAGTGGTGGAAGTGACGTCTTATCTGTTGCTCCATCCAGTAGTAGTGGATATTCCCCAAATGAGATCAATGCACTCCTTTTGAATAAGGCCAACACCATCCATCAGCATCACTTTACAGATTTAGTTGATACACCTGAGAATTTAGAACCGGGAAAGATTGTCATCGTGAATGAAGAGGGTAATCAGCTGATTCTTGATGAGAGAGACAAGCCTGAAGTGTTTTTTCAATCTGAGCTGAAAGCTATAACTGGGAGCAATTTCAAAGCTGAGATCGATGATATAACATTTGTAGGAAATGGCATAACTTTTGATCCGAATACCCGATCACTCATTATTGGTGAATCAGGTAAGTATTGCATTAGAGCCAGCCAGGTTGCATCTGTTTCCGGTGAAGCCAGTCTGTTGATCAGGAAAAACGGCTCGGGACTTAAAAGAGCAGCATCGGTTAATGGAGTCAGACTGAATCATACCGTTTCAGTTATTGAATCGTGCACTGCCGGTGATGAGTTTGATTTTTATTGGAATGGCACTGTAACAGAAGCATTTGCGGGAATGGATTCTTCCGTTTCCATATTTCGAATTTGAACATCATAGGCACAACCAGAATTTTAACAACTGGATGTGCTTTTTGATTTCAGGAAAGTGAGGATAATTATGAAAGACATTTGGAATGTGATTCAATATGCATTTGCTGGCCTTGGTGGTTGGTTTGGCTGGTTTCTTGGAGGTTACGATGGATTTTTGTATGCCCTGATCGCCTTTGTCGTCATTGACTATCTGCTTGGTGTCATGTGCGCCATAATTGAGAAGCATTTATCCAGTGATGTGGGTGCTCGGGGCATCTTTAAAAAAGTGGTGATTTTCTCTTTGGTAGGGGTGGCACACATCATTGATCAGAACATTATAGGAGATGGCAGTGCCATTAGAACTGCAGTGATTTTCTTTTATCTGTCCAATGAAGGAATCAGCATCATTGAAAATGCTACAAGACTGGGACTACCTATTCCAGAAAAGCTGCGGGATATTCTGGAGCAGCTAAAAGACGGAGGAGACAAAGATGGGACTAAGTAATTTAAAATCGAAGTTCATGACCAGAAATGATTGCTATACAGCAAGAAGAAAGATCACACCCAAAGGCATCATGGTCCATTCCACTGCCACACCTGGTGTGATGGCCGCTGACTGGTTCAGTCGTTGGAATAAATCCTACAAGGCTGGCGAGATCAATCGCCAGGTCTGTGTCCATGCCTTCATAGACGATAAAGAAGTCTGGCAGTACCTGCCTTGGAATCATAGAGGATGGCATGCTGGAGGAGATGCCAATAATACTCACATCGGTTTTGAGATTTGCGAGCCAGGTGGTTTTTCTTATTCTGGGGGTTCTACCATGGTTGACTACGATGTGAAGAAAAATGAAGCTTACTTTAGAGCAGCCTGGAAGAATGCTGTGGAGCTATGTGTGTATCTTTGTAAAATCTATAACCTGACGGAAAAAGATATTCTCAGTCATGCAGAAGGAAACAAGAAAGGGATCGCATCAAATCACTCCGATGTGGGCCACTGGTTTCCAAAACATGGGGAGAATATGGATAGCTTTCGAGCTGCAGTAAAGAAAGTACTTGATATGAAGGATTCACCAAATGTAAAAGAAGATTTTAATGCCGGGGATATTGTGGAGATCAAGGCTCCTGCAACTCGATACTATCCTGGTGGACCAATAATCCCTACATGGGTCAAGGGGACCTATCACTTAATCACTCAAACTGAGTTTAATGGAAAATCTGTGGTTAAAGGTGGGAAAGCCTGTGTCCTTCTTGGGAAGAAGATCAGTAAAGAAAACGGGGATGATTCTCCCGGGATAATGACTTGGGTGGACAAAGACTTCTTATCTATCATAAGCAAAGGTGCAGAAGCAGAACCTGAGCCAAAGGGAGATCAGAAGTATTACAAGGTTCAGGTTGGTGCCTTTAGCAAGAAAGAGAATGCAGAAGCGCTGATGGCAAGATTAAAGCAGGCAGGATTTGATGCCTACATGAAATATGATTAAGAGAAAAATTGAATGTGCAGAGTCGATGTTATCACCTTAGCATCGGCTCTTTTTTTATCCCTATATATAGTAGAAAAGACTTGATAAATAGTCTCTTCTGAGTGATATATGTAATACGCGAAAGAGCTGAAACCCTTATTTACATGTGTTTCAGGGGATTTATTTTTAACTTGGTGTTTGGATGATAACTAGAAATCTTTTGCATGAGAGACTTATTAAAGAAAGGAGGAAAAACATGGAGACCAATATTTCAAGAAAAATGCACTCTACTGGGGATGACTGCTTTAGATTCAGTTCACATAGCAGTAGACCCGTTGAATACAGTGTTGGGAACTTAGCCATTGATGGCCATAAATTAAGAGTTGCCTCATATTGTAGAGTAAGTTCAGAAGAAGAACTTCAAGTAAATTCACTGGATAATCAGATCGTGCATTACACCAACTACATCAGGTCTAATCCAGAGTGGCAATTTGCCGGTATCTTTTCAGACCTAGGAAAATCAGGAACTAGACTAGAGAAGAGAGATGGTTTTAATAAAATGATCCGCTATGCTAAAGCAGGAAAGATGGACTTAATTTTGTGTAAATCCATATCAAGATTCGCAAGAAATGTTATGGATACACTGCAGGTAGTGAGGGAACTAAGAGAGAAGAAAATCTTTGTACTTTTTGAAAAAGAGAATCTCTATACTGGAGATATGCAGAGTGAATTTATTCTCACCATGCTTGCTGCTACAGCTCAGGAAGAGAGCAGGAGCACTTCTGAAAACATCAGCTGGGCGACTTCAAAACGCTTTGAACAGGGAGAAGCAAAATTCTCTAGGATTCTTGGATATAAGAAAGTCAAGGGAGTCCCTTGGGTCATAGACCGGAAAGAAGCTTATATTGTTCAAGAAGCCTTTGAGGAATGTCTGAATGGGAAAAGCCCTACAGAAATCGCCAGAAAGTTTATTCGCAAAGGTTACCTGAAGGCAAATGGTAGAGAAGATTGGACGAATGTATCGGTTAAAGGCTTATTAAGCAATGAGCGATATGTTGGAGATGCTCTATGCCAGAAGACTTACACAGAAGATTATTTATCTCATAAAGTCATGCTCAATGAAGGTCAGAAAACGAAATACTACATCAAGGATCATCACGAGGGGATTGTTGACAGAGATACTTTTGAAAAAGTTCAGAAACTTATAAAACCTAGGACAAAAGGGGTGAAGAGAGGTCCTGTGAAGCGTTATGATTTCACAGGAAGAATCAGCTGTGGTGAGTGCGGCGGAAACTTTCATCGCTATCAGCTTAGAGGAAAAGTCACATGGAGATGCAGCAACCACTTAAAGAGCGCAAGACTCTGCAGTGTAGTTGGAATCCGAGAAGAAACTATAATGAATGCATTAAAGAAAGCCTTTATTGAGAAACATCATATTGATTCCAAAGCACCTGGTAAAAGACAACTCGTAAAACTTGAGAAAAATCTCCAGAACACTGAAGTGCTTAGGGATGGAGAACAAAATAGATTGAGACTAGAACTTGAAAAGGCGCTCTTTGCTGAAAGCATGGCAGTCCTAGAAAATACGGATGAGACAGAGCTTGTAAAACACAGACAAAGTGTGGAAAGCGCCATAGCAGAAAGAGAACCTTGGTGGGCGATGGTAGACGCAGATGATTTCTATAGAAAGGATGCGATTTCTGAACTGGAAAGAATGAAGCAATCATCAAGTCCAATAAAGGATCTCTATAAAAAACTAGAAAATCCGAAATTCTTAAGAGCCTGGATGACACGTGTAGAAGCGGAGTCATCTTTTTTATTGAAAGTAACTTGGTTCACCGGAGAGGAAACCAAAATAAATATTAATGAAGGAGGAGATGAGGCATGGCAGTAGGACCCGGACAAAGGATATCATCGTCCCGAGTAAGCATCATTCCTGCAAAGATCAGGACACCACGAAATGAGGAGCATTTTGATGGCCAAAAGAAGAAGATAGGCGTTTATGTGAGAGTATCCACAGACTCAGCCATGCAGGCGACCAGCTATGACATTCAGGTTTCATATTTTAAGGAATATGTTGAGAAAAATCCAAACTGGGAACTTGTAGATATCTTTGCAGATGAAGGTCTATCGGGAACCTCAACAAAGAACAGGACAGAGTTCAACAGAATGATAGAGTCTTGTAAGAAGAAGGAGATAGACTACATCATCACGAAGTCCATCAGCAGATTTGCAAGAAATACTCTGGACTGTCTTCATTACATCAGAATGCTGAAAAGTCTAGGCATAGGAATATTTTTTCAGAAAGAAAACTTGGACACCTTAGATAGTAAAAGTGAATTGTTCCTCACAATTTTATCATCCATGGCTCAGGAAGAGTCCCGGTCCATATCTGAAAACACCAAATGGGGAGTCCAGAAAAGGTTCCAGCAGGGGAAGCCTCATATCCCAACTACCTACTTTCTTGGGTATACAGAGGATGAGGAAGGCAACCTGATCATTGATGAGGAACAGGCCAAAATAGTAAGAAGAATATACCGTGAGCTTCTTGCAGGAAAGGGCACTCCCACCATTGCAAAAGAGCTCATGCGAGATCAGATCAGGACCGCCAGAAACAAGAAAACCTGGACTAGTGATGCGGTCTACAAGATTCTTCGTAACGAAAAGTACAAAGGTGATTGTCTAGCACAGAAGACTGTAACTGTTGACTTTCTGACTCACGAGCGGGTGAGAAACAAGGACCATCAGCCTCAATACTACATTCGAAATAATCATCCGGCTATCATAAGTGAAGAAGACTGGGAAAAGGTCCAGGAGGAGTTGACTAGAAGAAATAACATGCTGCGGGATCCAGACAATAAATATCGAATGGTATATAGTGGAATAGCTCCTTTTTCAAACAAGCTATTCTGTGGTGAATGTGGAAGGCCAGTAACCAGAAGAAGGTTAACCACTTATTATGGGGCAGAGAGAATTGAGACAAAGTTTACTGCATGGCAATGTAGAGTATCTTCCAAAAGAGATCCTGAGTTTACAGACTGCAATTGCAGTTACATTTGGGAAGAGGAGCTGGAGAAAGCTTTTATGAAGCTGCTTTATGACTTGAAAAACAACCAAGAGGACTTAATGGAGAAAATAAATCTGGCGATCATGGATGTATCCTTGACAGAGGAGGAAGAACGAAGACTGCATGAGCTGGGGAATCAAATCGATAGAATAACGGATAAGATAACTGAAATGGCATCAAGGTCCTCGGGGTCAAATGAAACCATATATGAAGCCACAATGAGGCATCTAATCTATGAGCAGGAAATCCTGCAAATGGAATACGACGGTCTTCATGAGAATAAAAAAGAGAGTGAGTACCTTAAAGAAAGTAGGAAGACCCTCATAGAAGAGCTGGAGAAAATAGAAAGTCCAAATGAGCCTTTTGACGCAGAGCTTTTCAAACAGACTGTTGAGAAAGGCATTGTGTTTCACAAGTGGCAAGTAGAGCTTCAGCTAAAGTGTGGAGCTTCCTACAAGGTGAATGTAAAGAGAAGGCCACTGAGAAGTAAGAAGAAAAAATAGATCTTAAAGTTAAATTTCCCTTGGATAAACGCCAAAAAACGAATAGTAACATAAATAAAATAAGAACTTCTTCCATTCCACAGATAGTACTTGCATTATCTCTGGACTAGAGCGATTAATAACATACCTGCTGCCTTAAGCGGGAATGTACGCAAATGGAAGGAGTTTTTATATTGGAAAGAAAAAAGGTTGAGCTTCATTGGCAACCACCTCAAAAGTTAGCCCTAGGTGAAAATGACGAGAAGCGTAGGGTTGCTGCATACTGCCGTATCAGTAGAATTGAAGACGATACAAAGCTTAGTTCTCTTGAGAACCAGATGGATTACTATTCAAAGTTAATAGTGGCGAATCCAGATCATAAGCTTATAGGGATTTACTATGATAGCGGAATATCAGGATTAACCATTGATAAGCGACCAGGGTTTAAAAGGCTTATAAGACATTGCCAAGAAGGGAAAATTGACCTTGTCATCACAAAAAGCATTTCCAGGTTTTCTAGAAACGCCAAGGATCTTTTAGAGACTGTGGAATTGCTGAAAGAGCATAATGTGACAGTCTTCTTTGAGAAAGAGAAGATCGACTCTTCCAAAACAAGACACAAGTTTTTCCTAACAGCTTTAGCGGCAGTCTACCAGCAAGAATCCCTGACCATATCAGAGCATGTAAAATGGGGGTTTGAAAAAAAGAATAGAATGGGTGAGCCAGTTATGTTAAATCAATTTGGCTACCGAGTTGTTGAAAGAAATGGGGTAAAGACCTTCAGGATTGTTGAGGAAGAAGCACAAGTTATAAGGACTATTTTTGAAGAATTTCTATTAGGAAAAACACCTCACCAAATTGGGCTGATGCTTACAGAAGAAGGTATAAAGAGCCCAGGAGGGAAAGAGCTGTGGGCTAGTGCTAGTGTGAAAAACGTACTCACAAATTCAAACTATACAGGGGACAGGCTCACGAATAAAGAAACGAGTATTTTCCTGGAGAAAAAATCAATGATTAACGATGGTCATGAAAATCGCTATCTGATAAAGAATACACACCCAGCGATTATAGATGAAGTTACCTTCAATAAGGTTCAGGAGATTTTTGGAAGTAGGCCTAAGAGGGAAAAAAGTGCGAATGTGAAATATCCACTTTCGCAAAGAATTACTTGTGGCTGCTGCGGGTGGTATTTTCATCGCTCCAAACGAAAAACAAACTCTATATGGAAGTGTGGCTTAAACTCTAAAAATAAGAACAACTGCAGTTTAGGTGTGCCTTTTAGTGAATCAACATTATTAGAAATGATGATAAGAGCGATGAAGGTCCGATATGATTTTGAAAAGCCAGGTGCCCTAAAACACATGAAAGATAACCTCGAGAGAGTTAATCAAAATGACAGGTTTGAACTTCATAGGATGAGTCATTTAATGAGCTTGATTCTAGCTAAAGAAGAGCTGGCGGAATCTGACCATAGAACGTACGAATATAAAATGGAAAGAGTCAAGGAACTTGAGAATACAATTGTTGCCTTTGAGGACTTGGCTACAAAAATTGAAGAAGATCGGATATACCGGGTGTCAGCATTAGAAAGACTTAAAGGAGTGGAGAATGTAGAAAATTTTATGGACATGGCAGATATACCCTTATTGAGAGCATGGGTCATGGAGCTATCTATCTTAACGGAACAAGACTTTCAAATTGTATGGATGGACAACGATGTAACAGAAATAGGTGAGTTTAAAAGAAGCTATGATAAAAATGCTATGGAACCTAGCAATAACAAAAAACAAAAGGCGGGAATCGAAGTAGAACATGAGGGTGCATCGAAGTTCACCATTCCAAAGAAAGATGAGTCTATAGCTAAAACAGTACAATCAAAAGAAGGGAGTGAGGAACAGGTGGAAGTGCTGGAGCTTAGAAACAAACCGCCAAATGAATTAATAAACAAAATCAAAAAGAAGCTTAAGGACGAATCACAAGGCATCATTAAAATTGAACCGAAAAAGAAAATGAGAAAAATAAGAGTCGGCGTTTATGCCAGGGTAAGTACCAGAGAACCAGATCAACTTGGTTCACTTGAAGCCCAAGTGGCATACTACACATTCGCTCTTCTTAAGGATTCTAATAACCAGTTAGTGAGAATATATGCAGATGAAGGTGTATCTGGGACCAATGCTGAAAAGCGCGCTGGATTTCAGAAAATGATAAGAGACTGCGAAAACGGGAAGGTTGACCGTATTATCACAAAGTCTATTTCCAGATTTGCAAGGAACACTGTAGATGCCCTTGATTATGTAAGAAAGCTTAAAGAACATAATGTATCCATCTACTTCGAGAAAGAGGGGATCGATACTGCCAGCGAAGATGGAGAAATCCTCTTGACCGTCTACAGCGCACTTGCGCAGGAAGAAAGTAGAAGCCTAGGGGAAAGTATCTCTTGGGGAAAGAAGGCCTATGCCAAACGAGGTATGGTGGGGCATAGCATGAGGACCTACGGGTATGATTTCAACAAAGACAGGACCTGGTACATTGTTGAGGATGAGTCGAAAGTTGTACAGTCTATCTTTGAAAGGTGCATAGATGGCTTAAGTGCAGTGCAGATTTGTAAAGACTTAACTATAGAAGGTATTCCTACCATGAAAAAGAAAGCCTCTTGGAATCCCAAAACAGTGTCTACAATCTTAAATAATATCAACTATACCGGAGATTTACTCTACCAGAAAAGATACACGCAAGATACCTTTACGAGCAGATCTAAATTGAACTTTGGACAAACATCTCAGGTACTGATAGAAGAGCATCATCCTGCGATTATTGATAAGACTACCTGGGATAAGGCCCAGTGGGCATTAGATAAGAGGAGACCTAAGAAAAGTGCTAAGGCTAAGGTTTACCATGAGCAACTAGAATTCTTTTCCAGATTTATCTGCTCAGAATGTGGTAATTTTTACTTTCATGTTACCAGAAAAACTGAGGCTGGCATCAAACATAGATGGAGATGCAAAGTGGCATTGAGAAAAGATGCTTTGATTACCTGTGATTCACCATATATTGAAGAAGAAGAAATTAAAGCACTATTCATGCAAATGCTAGCTGGCATAAAGAAGGATAAAATTTTCATATCTCAACTGAACAAGCAGATAGAGGATAAAAAACTGACTGAGAATGAGAAGATACTTTTAAAATATTATGAAGAAGAAAACCAGAAAGTATATTTAGAACTGTACAAAGTAGTAGAAGATGGAACAAAGAGTGGTGAAGATACAACTGAAATCAAAAGATATACGGACTCTATTATGGAAACCCAAGACATGATCAATGAGCTGAATGATAAAGAAGATGCTCATCGATTCTTATTAAAAGAAAAGACTTGGCTTTTCAAAGAACTGGAGAATATCGGAAATGAAGAGGGAGCGCTTTATAGGGATGACATCTTTAAGAGAATTATCAAGAATGGTGTCATCCATCCTGACAACAGCATAACCTTCCATCTGATTTTTGGTGTTTCAAGACACATAAATAGGTAAGAGATGATTGAAACCCGCTGAGTAGCCTGATTGTATTGATCAAGCCTCTTGGTGGGTTTATTTTGTTTGCAACAAACGGAGCGAAAATGAAATCCTATCTAAATGTTAGCTCGTTGCAAGTTTTTATAAATGGAACGATTTTCTTTACTTCTGAAGAATAACGTGCTAAAATTAAAAAAAGATGAATAACAACTAAGCAGAACGGGTATAATATTTTTATAAACGGAACGTTATTCTTTAAATACGAAGAAAATAATGGCAAAATTAAAAAAAGTGAGGTGAGATAAGTGGATATGTTGACTGAACTGGCGAAGTATCCGGTTTTTACAATCGAAGATGTGAAAAAGTTTGTAGGTAATGAGAAGACAGCGTATACTCAGCTAGATCGTTTGATGAAAAAAGGCCGGGTTAGGAAAGTCAGAAAGAATATCTATTCTGTGGTAAATCCTGCAACAGGGCAGCTTGTAGCAACTCGCTATCAAATCGCTTGCGCCATAACGGACACTGCATATATCTCTCATCACAGTGCTTTTGAATATTATGGGCTGGCAAATCAGGTGTTCTATGAAGTGTATGTTTCATCTGAAACAAAGTTCAATCATTTTGAATATGATCATGTAACTTATAAATATGTTGCATCTAGGATGAGTGAGGGTGTTTTTGAAGCAAAGAACACCACCGGGGTCAGAATAACTGATATGGAACGAACAGTTGTTGACAACATAAGGGATTTCAATAAAATAGGTGGCTTTGAAGAATTGTTGAACTGCCTGGAAGGAATCCAATACTTGGATGAAAAGAAACTGAAGCGATATCTTGATATATACAATATCCAGGGCCTATATCAACGGGTAGGATATCTCCTTGACCATTATCGAAAAGAGATGCAGGTATCGAAGGAATTCATAGAATATTGCAAAGGTAAAATAGGAAAAAGCAGACGGTACCTTGTGAGTGAAGTAAAGGACGACAGTTTCTATAACAGTGAATGGGAACTGATGGTACCGGAAGGGCTATTTGAATTAACGGATCAAGGAGGTGATATGCTTGTCTAATTACGACATTATATATTTAGGGAAAAAAGCTGAAGAACTAGGATTTGTGAGGGATACATTAGAAAAGGTAACCAGGCTAGCGGATATTTTGGAGTATTTGAATACAAATCCAATTCTTAAAGATAGTCTTGCGCTGAAAGGTGGCACAGCAATTAATCTTACGATTTTCAACTTGCCACGTCTTTCTGTAGATATAGATCTGGATTATTTAATCACCAACAGTAGAGAAGAAATGCTTGAAAGCAGAGAAGTCATTAATAATACAATTGACCGCTATATGGTATCCCAGGGTTACTCAAAAAATCCTAAGACGAAGAATCCTCATAGCTTGGATTCATGGGTCTATGACTACATGGGAGCCAGCGGGAATAAAGATAATATCAAGATTGAAGTCAATTACTCATTACGGTCTCACGTTCTTGAAGCAGAAGAAAGACCGATCATAACAGAGCATTTTTCAAGTGAGTATAAGGTGAAGTCTCTAGCTCCACTTGAGATATACGGAAGTAAGATGAATGCGCTTTTAAGCAGAGCTGCAGCCAGGGATTTATATGATACTAGAAATATGATTCACTATGGTCTCTTTGATGAATCGGAAGAAGAGATGCTCAAGAAGTGTGTTGTATTTTATGCAGCCATATCAGCGAGGGATAAGAACAGTATAAACAAGACTTTTGATACTAAGGCGATTGATTCAATTACAATGAGGAAGATCAAGACAGATCTCAATCCTGTCATTAAGACAAAAGATGATTTTGAGTTGGAGCCAGCAAAGAAACTTGTTAAAGAGTACATTACAGATTTGATGGTTATTACAAAGGAAGAAAAGGAATTCTTGGATAGGTTTGAAAATGGAGAATACATTCCTGAGCTGCTCTTTGAAGATGAGAAGATTATTGAAAGAATTAGAAATCATCCAATGGCGTTATGGAAAACTAGATAGTAGAAATGAAGAAACCCACCTAGAGAGAATCTAGCTTCGGAACTTTACCGAGGTTAGAGGGCATCTGAGTGGGTTGTTTTATTTTATATATTAATAGAAGAAACTCGGTTCAGTATAAACATTAGTAGGTCATATTAAGAGACAATTTCTAGCTCATCACAATGTGGTGGGCTTTATTTTTTTGCCCATTTTTAAGGTGACTGCACTATATTTGCGAGATATTATGTACTAATTTCTGCAGAATTAGCCTATTTTAGCGCAAATATGGGCAAATATTGGCCCTGAGTTATCCTTCTCGTATCATGGCGTTTATTATGCTAAGACACCCTATATGTCTTACTGGAACAAGACTACCAAGCAATGGACGGTTGTCAGCGTTCCTTGGTGGAGCTATGGTCAGCCGGAGATTCTCTATGCAGCGAATGGTGTGTTTATTGCAAAAATCGTGGGCCTTGCCAATGTTATCGCTTCCTTTGATGGCATCACATGGCATAATGCTGGATATTGTCCTGGAGCCTATAATGCCATGACTTGTGGCGCTTATGATATGGCCAGAGGGTCCGGAATCGTCAGTTGGTGGTACTACAAATCACCGGTCTATTACAGCTTTGACTCATTAGAGGAAAGAACCGCATGGACCTTGGTTGGATCTGATGGAACTTCAGTCCCCATCTTTAAATACTTGACCACCCATAAGGGAAACTTTGTTGGCGTGGTTGGAGGCGACAAATCTATAGCGATAGCTAGTTCAGCAAGTCCCGGTCTTTGGAACACGACTATACCTGAGGATGTGAATGACACCCGATATATGTTTATCAGGTCAGTGAATGATGTGCTCTTCGTGATGAAGTTCAACTACACCAATGTGGGCGGCGATTACACCTACTATGTGAAGCTCTGCGTGATGAGTGACGATGCCACCCAGATTACTGAGACGAATCTTTCCTGGGTAGGGGATCTGGCCAACAACAACATCCCAAATCCAAGGAACATCATCTGGATGGAGGACTGGGGCAAGTTTGCGCTTCTTAAAGAGAGTATGCTCTGCGTCTCCAATGATGGACTGTATTGGGAGGGAGTAGAACAGCCGGGATTTACAACAAGCCAGTATGATACCTTTGATGGTGCTATTTACATTCCCGGTGATGGGTTCTATGCCAAGGCCAGTGGCTATGTGTATTACGCACCGTATTAATGAAAACTATGACGTCCTTCACCGGGCGTCTTTTTATATACACAAATTTACGAAAGTGAGGGAAAAACAATGAGAGACATTTGGAACATTGTTCAGATGATATTTGCGGCTGTGGGTGGATGGTTGGGCTACTTTTTGGGAGGTTACGATGGGTTTTTGTATGCTTTGATTGCCTTTGTGGTAATCGACTATTTACTTGGAGTCATGTGTGCCATTTTGGAGAAACACCTGTCCAGCGATGTAGGTGCTCAGGGTATCTTCAAGAAAGTGGTAATTTTTTCTCTAGTAGGGGTGGCCCACATCATTGATCAGAACATTATAGGAGATGGCAGCGCCATAAGGACTGCAGTGATTTTCTTTTATCTGTCCAATGAAGGAATCAGCATCATTGAAAATGCCACAAGACTGGGATTACCAATTCCAGAGAAGTTCAAAGACATCCTGGAGCAGCTAAAAGATGGAGGTGATAAGGATGGCACTAAGTAATTTGAAGACAAAGTACATGACCAGAAATGATTGCTATACAGCCGGGAGAAAGATCACACCTAAAGGCATCATGGTTCATTCCACTGCTACCCCAGGAGTGATGGCCGCAGATTGGTTTAGTCGGTGGAATAAATCTTATAAGGCTGGTGAAATCAATCGTCAGGTCTGCGTCCATGCCTTCTTGGACAATAAAGAAATCTGGCAATACCTACCTTGGAATCACAGAGGCTGGCATGCAGGCGGCAAAGCAAATGATACCCACATCGGTTTTGAGATATGTGAGCCGGGTGGGTTTTCTTATTCTAAGAATCAGATGGTAGGCTATGATGTGAAGAAAAATGAAGCCTACTTTAGAGCGGCTTGGGAAAATGCAGTGAAGCTTTGTGTTTATCTCTGCAGAGAGTATGGTCTGACTGAGAAAGACATTATCAGTCATGCGGAAGGAAATAATAAGGGAATCGCATCAAACCATTCTGATGTGGGCCACTGGTTTCCAAAGCATGGAGAGAATATGGATACCTTTAGAGCTGCAGTAAAGAAGGCACTGGAGAATGTAGGTGAGGCCAAAGAAGGCTTTGAAGCAGGTGATATTGTTGAAATCAAAGCGACTGCCAGAACCTATTATCCCGGCGGTCCTATCATTCCAAACTGGGTGAAATGGAACTATCACTTAATCACCCAGGATGTGTTTAATGGAAAACCTGTGATCAAAGGCGGCAAGGAATGTGTTCTTCTTGGAAAAACTATTCTGAAAAGCACCATGGGTGAGAAGGCCGGTATTATGACGTGGGTTGATAAAGACAATCTTGAAATGGTCAGTGCTGGTGTGGAGGTCGAACCGGAGAATGAATCTGGTAATAAATACTACCGGGTACAGGTGGGAGCTTTCAATGACAAGAAGAATGCAGAGGCCCTCATGGCCCGTCTAAAGAAGGCAGGATTTGATGCCTACATGAAATATGATTAGGGAAAAATCGCAAAATTGTAGCCGGTGTTATCTCTATAGCATCGGCTTATTTTTATCTCTATATATAGTAGAAATGACTTGATAAATACTCGTTTTAGAGTGATATATAGTACACGCGGATAGCCTTGAAACCGTTGTAATGAGATGGTTTTAAGCATTATTATTTTTTACCCTTTGCATGAAAATATTCATGCCGCGTGATGCGAGATAAGGGATAAAAAGAAAGGAGGAAAAGACGATGAATCAAGCAAGAGTTCAGGTAGTACCGGTTCAGCAACCTAGCGTTTCCGTGATAAATAATGTTGATTTACACACAAGCATGGGACAGGTAAAACCACATAAACCTAGAGTGGCATCATACTGCAGAGTGAGTTCTGAAGAAGAACTTCAGCTAGGCTCCCTTGAAAACCAAATCATTCATTACACCAATTACATTAGATCAAAACCTGAGTGGCTTTATGCAGGAGTCTATTCAGATAAAGGTAAGTCAGGAACGGATATGTCCAAGCGAACAGGCTTTAATCGGATGATTAGAAAGGCTATGAATGGAGAAATTGATATTATCATTTGTAAGTCTATTTCTAGATTTGCCCGTAATGTTGTGGATACGCTGGATATTGTGAGACAGCTTACTGAAAAGGGCGTCCAGGTCATCTTCGAAAAAGAGAGACTGAACACCAAAGACATAACCAGTTCACTACTAATAAAGATTTTGGCCACATTTGCAGAAGAAGAGAGCCGGAGTACTTCAGAAAATATTGAATGGGCTTTGAGAAAACGGTTTGAAAGAGGTGAGGTGGTTGCGGCTCAACTCTTTGGTTATAAGACGAAGAAAAACAAGGAGTGGGAGATTGTTGAAAAAGAAGCGGCCATAGTAAGAGAAGCCTATGCAATGTTTCTTTCTGGCTATAATCTGACAGATATTGCTCAGCATTTCATTCGTAGAGGATACAAGAAGCGCTCCGGAGAGATTGATTGGACATCTTCTAATATAAGCAGCTTTCTTACAAACGAAAGATATTGTGGAGATGCTCTTAGCAGAAAAACATGTACTTTGGATTTTAGATCTCATAAGACAGTAGTCAATAGGGGACATAAGCCTCAGTATTATGTTGAGGACCATCATGAAGGGATTGTGCTAAAAGAAGATTTTCAAAAGGTCCAGGAGATTATGAATGAGAACAAAACCACCCAATCAAATAAAGGAAGATACAAACGCTCTGCTATTACCAGCAGAATTGTCTGCGCCAGCTGTGGAAAGAACTATCATCGCTTCGGTCAGAAGGGGAAAATAACCAGATGGCGATGTTCGTCAAATGCAAAGAGCGGACTTTTATGCAAGGCTCAACCTATTGAGGAGACTAAGATAGAAGATCTTCTCATAGAAGGCTTTGAAAAACGTTATGGCATGGATCAGAGAACAAATGATGGCTTGCTGATTAAACAGCTTATAAAAGAGTTATCAAGTGCAGAAACCGTAAGAGAAAGAGAGCAAAATCTGTTGAGGGTGGAGCTTGAAAAGTGCCTGATTGCTGAAAACAATGCTATCTTAAAAAATCTAGATGTAGAAGACATCAAGGCTAAAAGAAAAGAAGTCGAAGAAACAATCGCTGAAAAAACAAAGTTATGGGAGGCTTTTGACAAAGACCATGTCTTTAGAGAAGCATCCTTGAATAAGCTTAAAACCCTAAAGGGTTCAGATAAAGCCATTTATAAAATACTAGATATCTCTTTTATAAGAGCGTGGGTGATTCACATTACAGTGGAGTCACCTTTTTTATTTACCATTAAGTGGATTGATGGAGAAGAAACCGTTGTCGGTCAATTTAGAGGAGGAATGTACTATGACTCAAAATAGAAACTCTTCAGCGATGAATCCTCGGGTTCGGGTAATCCCTGCGAATATGAACATGCAAAGAAGAGGGGAAGGAGAAGAAGAACCAAAGGTTAAAGTTGCCGCCTACGCAAGGGTATCCACCCTTGAAGAAGAACAGCAGTCAAGTTATCAGCTGCAGGTTTCCTACTTTGAAGAATACATTGAAAGAAAACCGGACTGGGAACTTTATAAAGTGTACAGTGACGAGGGTGTAACAGGGACGAATACAAAGTACCGAACCGGCTTTAACCAGATGATTAAGGATGCCAAAGAAGGGAAATTTGACTACATCATTACCAAATCCATCAGCCGATTTGCACGAAATACTTTAGACTGTCTGACCTATGTGAGGATGCTTAAAAACCTAGACAAACCTGTGGGAATTATATTCGATAAAGAGGGAATTAACACATTGGATTCCCAATCAGAAACGATTCTGGTTGTCATCGCAAGCGTTATGGAGGAAGAAAGTAGAACCATAAGCGCCAATGTAAGCTGGGGTGTTCAGAAGAGATTTTCAAGAGGAATACCACACATAC
>ERZ1673961.253-NODE-253-length-24806-cov-35.204436_pt1 | contig 24806 bp, 16 predicted proteins | sample MGYA00580189_ERZ1673961 | MGnify/ENA primary metagenome ERZ1673961 (study PRJEB41334, sample SAMN05608105) | rock metagenome | biome: terrestrial subsurface; feature: shale formation; material: shale | place: USA: Pennsylvania ... | reverse complement strand
ACCTTCTACAGTAATCAGTTCACCATCCGTGCCATGCATTGGTAACGTCATACTAAAGTCTCCATTGAGGAATAGACTGCAAGAAGATTGCGCCAGAGAGTCACGCTCGTACTTCATCATGCCGTTGAACTGATATACACCTTCCTCGTCCACCTTAAGCACAACCGAAGCGTTCACTTTCGTATTCAAGGTAATTTCCTGTTCAACGGAATGCGTTTCTTCACTTGGTTGCTCAGTTTGTGCAATAAAGGTTTTGATTGGCTCGTAAGCTTTCAGCGGTCGTTCCATGACTGGAGCGGCCATTATGAAGCGACAGATATTCATCGCAGAGCGCTGCAACTCACCAATGGTCAGCGTGCCGTTTTCTAGCGCTTGTAGCGTGTCATCGCCCATCGAGTTGCTCTCTGCACCATCATTCTCGACCACCATGTAAAGATCGTTTTGTGCACGCACCATAAATGAAGTAAAGGTTTTACTCTCTTCACCCGCTTCGATTGGGTCATTCATCTTCGCCCACCAATCCGTCATCACAATGCCGGTGTAGCCCCACTCATTACGTAGAATAGTGGTGTTTAAGTCGTAGTTGGATGCCGCCCAATGCCCATTCACTGGGTTGTAAGACGTCATGATGGTGGTCGCATTACCTTGCTTCACTGCCATCTCAAACGGCTTGATATGGATTTCACGCAGTGCACGCTCAGACATGATGCTGTCCACATCCACACGAGCGGTTTCCTGATCGTTCGCCGCATAGTGTTTGATGGTGCCCGATACGCCTGCTTTGCTTAAACCACGAGTCTGCGCTGCCGCCATTACGCCCGTCATAAACGGATCTTCAGAGAAGTACTCGAAGTTACGTCCATTCAAAGGGTGACGATGAATATTAATGCCAGGGCCAAGCAAGGTATCAATGTGGTTGGCACGCAACTCTTCACCAATCAGGAAGAAAAGCTCTTCGTTTAGAGCAGAGTTCCAAGTACAACCAAGCAAAGTGCCAATTGGTACCTGCGTTGCCTTGTGTCCACTGTCCATACGAATACCTGACGGGCCATCTGCTGCCGCTGCCGTTGGAATACCAAGTTCAAACAGGCTGTCCGACACACCACCAAACGCGGCGGCCGTTCCCGGCGTCACTTTCGGACTGCACATACCTTCACCACGAACGATAGTGGCAAGTTGCTCCGGTGACATCTGCGCAACAAAGTCCTCTAGGCTCGCTTTGCCTTGTTTCACATCCATCAACTTAATGCCTTGATTACCGGTCAGTTCGAACGTGCGAGGCATATTAGCTTGGATACGCTCAGCTAAAGAAACGCTGCGTTGTGGCGTCATTTCATGGCTCATCGCATACGTGCCATTGTCGCTCTTTTGTGCAGGCTTCATGCGTTCAAATTCATGGATTGGCGCGCAAGCTTCACTCAATACTTCAACGACTAATGTGTCATCCAATTGGAACGTCGCCGCAACTGGCTTAGCGTGACGTACACTTTCACCAATACAGAACTGGTAGCAACCTGCTTCCAGCACATAACAGCTGCGATGTCCGGTCGCGCCGCTGTCATCGTAAGAAGCGAGCAAAGCAACAGGTACTGAGATACGAACCAACTCACTCGCGCCAGGCTTAAGTGTTTGTGTTTTCGCAAAGCCCGCCAACACGCGAGCAGGTTTACCTAGCTTGCCTTGGGGCGCTTCAACATAGAGCTGCACCACTTCTTTCGCAGCAAATTCAGAGCCAACGTTGCTTACTTCAACATCAAAGTGCAGCACAGCGTCTGCGCCTTGCCCTTCAGTTGTGAACTCGACCAAATCACGGCTGAAATCGGTGTACGATAGGCCAGCGCCAAACTCAAACTGCACCACTTCAGGATTGAAGGTTTCAAAGTAACGGTAGCCCACGTAGATATCTTCAACGTAGATGTTACGGTCTTTACGCCCAAAGTTCGCCGATGATGGGTAATCAGCAAGATCGTAAGCAATCGAATCGGTCAAACGTCCACTTGGTGATTGCTCGCCAGAAACGATATCCGCCAAACCATGACCGCCTTCCATACCCGCAGCCCAACTGTAGAGCACACCTTTGATGGATTGATTGCCTTCGATGGTGTTTAACCACGCCATGTCCATGATGTTGGTGACGTTCATCACCACAATCACGTCGTTGAAGTAGCGATTGACCTTGGCGATCATGTCCGCTTCTTCTGTAGTTAAACGGTAGCTGCCCGGCTCGTTGGCGTTGTCTTGGTCTTCACCAGCGGTACGACCAATAAACACCATGGCTTTGTTGGAGCTCAATGCCGCTTTGGCAACAAGTTCATCAGTCAGTGGCATTTCCTGTTGGAACCAAGGTTCCGCCGCCCAGCCACCGCCGCCATCGTCAAATGGGTGCTCTGCAATCCAATCTTGATAGACCGCAACCAAATCTTCATTCAAACGGACCTTTGCATTAGCGCGCAACCCGTCTAGCGCACTGATCGCGTAGGGCACATTCACTGCCCCGCCCGAACCTGTGCCGCTGCGGTGAGTATCAATTTGGCAGCGACCAAACAGAGAAAGAGTGTCTTGCGCGGTCAGAGGTAAAACTGCGTCATTATTTCTGAGAAGTACAATCCCTTCTGCTGCCGCTTGTCGGCTTACAGGGACGAGGTTCTTTTGCGCTTGGCTAATTTGTTTATTGTTCATACACAACCCACAACCGTTCATTTCTATTTCGTATTTCAGCGCGCTGAATGACAAAGGATCACTAAAGTCGCGCAAGTCGTTATTGGCATCGTGCTTTTCGCCAGCTAAACAGGCATTGAAGGCAAGTTAAAAAACGTCGCCAGCCCAGCAAAAACGTGCAAAAAACGTCGATGAGAATTCGTTTTTCTATGGGGAAATAGTATGCTGACCGGATGCGCCATTCTACCAAAATGGCGACAGTAAAAAGGAATATCGCGACATGAGCATCATCTACCAACTCAAAGCACATCAGAAGCACAGTCATCTCAAGTTTGCCTACGTCGACGGACATCACCATTGTGATTTTGCCGCGCACAAACATGACTTTTCTGAACTGTTTTTAGTGGTCAGTGGCAGCGGTAAGCACACAGTCGCGGAATACGAATACCCGCTACACAAAGGCGATGTATTTGTGATTAATGGCGACATCGAGCATGGCTTTCGAGACGTAAACAAACTCAAGATCATTAACTTGATGTTTGACTCCAACACGCCGTTTTTTGAAATACCTTCGATGCGCCAGTTGTCCGGCTACCAAGCCATGTTCAAAGTAGAACCTATCGCGAGACAAACCACCGAGTACAAAGCAAAACTGACCCTAGACCGTCAGCAATTGCCAGAAATCGAACGCCTTTTGTCAGATTTGAAGTCGGAATATGAAGCCTCACAGCCTGGATTTGAAGTCATGCTAACCAGCTTAATGCAGCAGTTGGTGATTGCTCTTTCCCGAATGTATCAAGACCAAAGCCAAGAGTTACCACAAACCACACTTGCACTCAGCCGAGCCTTGGTATTTATTGAGCAGCACTTCAGTGATGTCGGCGTAAACAGCGATGCAATTGCGAAGGCAGCCTTCATCAGTAAACGTCAGCTAGAAAGGCTATTTCGCCAGTTTTTAGACACATCACCGAACCAGTATTTACGTGATGTGCAGTTGAACTACGCGACAAAGTTATTGTGTGAAGAGAACGAGCGATCGGTACAGCACATCGCCGAACAGTGTGGATTTTCAGACAGCAACTATTTCTCGAAATGCTTTAAACAGAAGTTTCAGCACAGCCCAAGAAGTTACCGCAAAGAACATTTCTTACAGGCATAAAAAAAGCCGCTATGCCAGCGGCTATGAATGGGCAACCATCCACTGCAATATAATCGAGCTCCCCCGTTATGTACTTAGTCACTTACAACGCCATAATGTTAAGTAAACTATGTATGTTCTCGCATATTGCTAAAGGGATTTGATGCGGCTCCCCAAGAACCGCATCTGAGTTAAGAACTAAAAGGTGATTACCACCAAGCTTCAAACATTGCGCCAACCGTAAGCGTATCTACGTCAGTTGCCACTTTTTCACCGCTGTCATTAAAGCCAGTGTACTCGTTATCTGCATTACCCACTGTTGCGTAGAAACGTAGCATTGGACGAGACCAGGTTTCAGGACCGATCGCCATATTTTGTGACAGCGTCATTTTCCAAGAGCTGTTCGTAGCATCAAAGTCATCGTAATCCACAACGCTGTAACCTGCTTCTAGCCAAGTAGAGTGGATGTCGTTCCATTGGTAAGTAGGACGAACGATCGCGTTGTAGTTTACGCGGCTATCTGTACCTTCAACTTCAAGCGATTGGTATGCAGCCAAGTATTGCACACCTAATTTGTCAGTAAGAGAAGTGCCGCCATCAAAACTCACTAGCAGTGCATTCTTGCCTTCTTCTAACATATGGCTGTAAAGAACACTGTCTGTGGTGTTATCAGAGTAACGAACAACTAAACGTTGACCAGCAACGGATAACTCACCTGCAACTTGGTAAGCCGTCAAGTCATCACCATCGAGCTTTTCTGATGCAAAGCCGTAGTTCGCATATAGGCTTAGATTCGCAGATTCACCTAGCTGAATACCGTGTAGCTTACTGGTGATTGCGTAACGGCCTGTATCGCCAACCATATCACCTTCGATTTCTCCTACAGCACCGAAGTCCAGTTTCGCCCCACCTAGGTTAAGGTTGTAGAAACCCGCACCCTGGCCATCGTGTGTCATCCAAAAGTAATCGTTCAAATCTGTTTGTGGACGTTGGTGAAAGTCACGACCAGCCCAAACGTAAAGGTCTGGCTGCGACTCAAATAGGTTTGTTGCACCAGCATACATCTTCTTCACGTTTACGCCGCCATCATCAGCCCAAGAAGAGTCAGCCCAATGGTCTAGCATCAAAACGATATCCCAAATCGCACCGCCATCACTCTTAAACGCTTTCGCTAATTGGAACTCACCACCGTTGCCTTCGTTACCTAAACGGCCTGTTGCATTCGCATTCAATGCACCGAACGTACCTACGGTTTGAGCGTCGCTGCCTTGGTAATGCGCGCCGTAACGAGCGTAACCAGAGAACACTATACCCAGAGGAACTTCTGTTTCTGGTGTTAATACGGCAGGTTGTTGATCGTAAACGTAGCCAGATTCGATTTTCGTTTCTAGTTCTTGAATTCGTTTTTCAAGCGCTTCTACATCAGAATTTGCAGCAAGAGAAGGTAGAGAAGCAAACGAAGCCGCCACTGCTAAGGTAAGAGGTAAAACTTTAAAGTTTTTCATGATAACTCCATCATTATTATATTTTGCATTTTCAAGAAAGCGCTTTCTTAATGGGGCAAAATTTTTTGCCTAAAATGAGCAAATTGAGCCAGATTTGAGAGAAAAAGACAGAAACCCTCAAACCATTAGCAAAAAAGCCATTCCCTAACGCTTTTGACGGCATTATATGGACAAAAATCGAGCTAAAAAGTGATCAAACTCACCAAGAAAGCGTTTTCTTAGTGTATAGATCACATCATTGAAAGGTTTGATCCTTGAGTTGAATGATTGATCCGTCAATTAACAAAAAAGCTCATCTCGTAAGATGAGCTTTGATTCATAGTCTCAATTCAATCGTGTCAATTGGGGTGCAACAAAACGAATATTGCGTAATTTAACGTGTAGGTTTTCTCCACCTAGCCCTTCTAAAACAAATGGGTTGGTTACGCTATTCACATCAAATTGACTTCCTGGTGAGAAACGATTCTCCGCAGCAATAAAGTCAACAACTGGAATAGCGTATGTATGCCATTGCCCATCAGCCAGTAGCCCTTGAGGGGAATCAGCTAACGCAATATCACTCACATTTGGCCAACCGCTATCCATCTTTATCAAGACATCTGAATTACTGCCTAAATCAACAATATTGATATCAAACTTTAACACCCAGTTTGCGTATCGACTCATGTCCAGTGCTGACTCAGCGGTAAAAAATAGGTTTCCTGCACCACTAAACTGCGCATCGAGCACCCCATCTGAAAAGTTACGGCTGTCAGGAGCATCAGCGGTATAACCATCCAATGTAAACCCTTCTACTATGCTGTCAGTCGCGATAATCAAAGGCTTGGTAAACACTAGGTTGTCGACTTTAAACGCGAGATCAACATTGTTGACGGGTTCAAATACCACGGGGTTGCTTACGCCAGTGATGGAAAAACTATTGGCACCTGCAGCAATAAAGTCATTAACGGAGAAAACAAATGACCGCCACTCGCCTACCGCTGGTAAATGTGCGAATGGGATATCAATAGGAGCTAACGCTGGATAACCACTATCCATTTTTACCGACAATGCGCTAGCGTTCCCCGACACCAAGCTCAAATCAAAACTCAAATCACCATCAATAAACTCACTCATATCGAGTGCACCATTAAGTGATTCGATGTATGCATTGCCGTTATCAACAATCGAGATATTAATCAGGTTATCAGCAATGGTTCGGGTATCATTACTGCCGTCATCCCAACCATTTAAATTAAAGCCATCTAGCAAGTCACCACTTGCAAATAATGGCAGCGACATAGCAGAAAGATCCACTTCCTTCGGGAAGTCTGGTTCTACAACGCCCTCATTCGTAACCGCGGCGTCAGACGCCGGTGTCGCACAACCTTTACCAGTTTCAGGGTCGACAGTGCATTGATAAATGCGTACGTAATCTACCTGCATTTCCGCTTGTTCAATACTTGCATCAATCCCACCATCATTAACGGATGACGGCCAACTTCCCCCCATAGCAAGATTTAAAATCAGATGAAACTTCTGGTTGTATGGCGCATCCTCAGCACCACTTATCCAATTACCTTCATCATCCTGGTAGTGGCTCCACCAGCCTTCACTGGTTTGTGTGGCATAGTGGACATCATCCACATACCAGCGGATTTCACCCTGCTCCCACTCAATAGCGTAAGTATGAAAATCATCGGCCGGGCTAATGTTCTCATCACCAAAATCGTACTCTTCACCCGAGTAAACATTGTTCGGCCACGCTTTACCGTAATGAAGGGTACCATGAACACGATTTTCTATTTTCTCGACCCCTTCGTGCTGATAAGTGGTACCCAGGTTGACGGCTTCCATGATGTCAATTTCCCCTGATGCAGCCCATCCTCCATACACATAGTCTGTTGGTAGCATCCAGATTGCAGGCCAGGTGCCTTGTCCTAGGGGTAACTTCGCACGAACCTCAAAGCGCCCGTATTTCCAATCACCTTTATTCATCGTTCGTAAACGAGCGGAAGAATAAGGTAGTGTCGTCAACGTTTCGCCATAACCATCTGAACCTTCTACACTGTCTGGCCCCGTGGTATCACCTTTTATCACTCGAATGGTCAGCTTGCCGTCTTGAACAAATGAATTTTTAGCATCATCGACATAACACTGCTGCTCAGCATTGCCTCCTCCCCAACAGTTCTTCTCGTGATTCCACTTTTCACTGTCAATTTCTTCGCCATCAAACTCATCACTCCAAACTAATGCCCAGCCGTTCCCAACGCTCGGCTCTACCGTGTCACTAGAACTACTGTTACACCCAACTAGAGACAGAGACAGCAAGCTGGTGGTAACAACCAATACGTCCTTTTTCATTTTCGTTTCTCCTATTTCGCACGCAAAAGAAAGCGCTTTCTTGCTAGTGCAATAAAAAAGATGGATAATCCATCTCACAATAAACGTTAAAGGTATGGTTTAATTCCATAAGCATATGAATAACCATACAATGAGTTTCAATTAATAGAGTCTAGTAATGGTTTGGCTTGGTGTATGTGATCCCAACACCTATGAAAGCACTTTCTATTGCCGCAGTTCACATTTGAGCTTAATTTATAAACCGATTATCCTCAGTAACCTCAAGGTGCTTGGGGATATCACTCGCACAGAGCGCGATCAAGTCGACAAATGTGATGTACTCCCTATGAGGAATAGGGAACGGCGAGTAACATAGTTCAATAATTAAAATGGATAAGGTACTTCCCATTGATCACGATTAAAGAAGTCTCTGAGCTGGCAAAAGTTTCTCAATCTACCGTCTCACGAGCACTAAATGGTCACCCAACGGTAAAAGAAGCAAACCGAAAAAAGGTATTTGCAGCAATAGAAAAGCTTGGCTACAAACCAAATGCGTTTGCTCAGGCCTTGGCATCTAGCCGATCAAATAGCATCGGGATGCTGGTTGGCTCTTTAGATGGCCCTTTCTATGGCCCTTTAATGCACCATGCGGAAAACACCGTTAGAGAAAGCAACAACCACCTAATCGTGACCAGCGGTTTAGAATCACATTCACGTGAAATCGATTCAATTAACTTCCTGCGTTCTAAGCAAGTCGACGGTTTGATCATTCATTCAGACATGCTGTCAGACGATGAATTGATTGAGGTTATTGAAAAGACACCATCTACCATCGTACTCAACCGTTACATTCCTGAAGTGGCGGACAAATGCATCTTTATCGATAACGAGCTCGGCGGCTATCTGGCAACCAAACACATGCTAGAAAACGGTCACACGAAAGTGGCTTGTATTACAGGTCAGCTAAGTAAAATAGACAGTCGTGACCGCTTGCAAGGTTACCGGAATGCGCTTGCAGAGTTTGGCATCGCCTATGATACGAACTTAATTGTGGAAGGCCGCTTTGACCATGAAGAACGAGGTCTCAACCACACATGTGCTCGGCGGTTACTTGACCGTGATCCCGAAATCACCGCCATATTCTGTCATAACGATAACATTGCACTTGCCGTGTATGATGTGGCTTACGAACGCGGCTTAGAAATTGGCAAAGACATTTCCGTTGTCGGCTTCGATAACGACAGTCACAGTCAGCACATTAGACCAAAACTCACCACGATAAACTTCCCTGTGCAAGAAATGGGCTGCGAAGCAGCGCAAGGGGTGATTGCGTTAGTGCATAAGCAAGAGCGTCCGCTGAAGCATAAACTGACGCCAGAGTTAATCGTGCGAGAATCCGTCGGGAAACGATAATCTCAGTTAAGCACTCGCTACGAATTTTCCGGTTTAATGCCAATACAAAAAGGCCCCGATTGAGTCGGGGCCTTTGCTTATCTCGCTATTTTACACTCGCAGTAATGATGCCGGAATCGACACAACGACTTTCTCTATCTCTCCTGAGCGAGCAAAGATGTGGTTGCTCAACTCTTTCGAGAGCATTAAGCCTTCTACTACTCGATGCTTACCGTTCGATTTAGTTAACGTCACGCCGGCTTGAATGTCCGATGCAACCAATTGATACACAAACGGCACTTGGCATAAAGTGAATGCCAGCTGATCTTTCTCAATCACGTAGCTTTGTGTCTGACCTGCCACATTTTGACAAGAAAAAGACGCCGATTCCGTCAAAAATTCATGACGATGAAGCAGTCGTGGATCGATGTGAATCTCGCCCTCTTCAACCAAAATACCTAGCTCGGTAAAGCGCGTAATGATCTCTTCTTTCACTTGGCCTGTCATACCCGGCTGCTGCGCACCTGCATGTTTTGGTGTATGTGAATACGGGTCCGTTGGGAATGCGCCGTATTTTTCTGGCGTTTTATTAAAACCAATCCCAGCACGTACTCGGTAGTAGTATTCCGCCAGCTTTTGCGTCTCTTCACTATCGGCATCGAGTTCACGCGCCGCCAAATAGTTTTCTTGTACCGCCAGCAGCAGTTTGGACACCATATGCCAGTAAATACAACCCAGCCCTTCGTAACCAAACATGGTGCCAGAGCGACCAGTAAAGGCTTTGTGATTGAACACGTCTTCGTACAGCGCTTCAACCGCTTCCCACGCTTCTTCTGACACGTCAGCATACTCAACACGCAGTTGCTGAATCTGTGCTTTGAGGTAACCGCTGTTTTCTAGGCTAGCATGGAAGTGAAACTGACCTTGCTCATCCACATTCACCAAGCGTTGATCGCCCTTGCTTAACATGGTGCTTAATACTGGTGCCGCATTAACTTGCGCGGCTGTTAGGCTGTTCTTGTTCATGAACGCGCTTAAATCACGATCTGGGTAGAGCATGAAGCTGTTCTGATCTTCTCGGTACATCTCGCTAGCAAACAAGTTGTCTAACAATGTTACTGCCTGAGCTGGCGTAAGGACACCTGCACTCAATACCGCGACTTGGCCTTCCAGCATTGGATACAACTCTTCTACCTGTAGGCTTTCTGACGAATAAGTCAGGATATTGTAGGCATTGAACAGACCATCTTCGCGCAAATTACTGGCGATGCTGGCATCCAACACGGTTAAACTGACGTCAAGCAATTGCTGAATCACCGACGCTTCTACCGTAGTTTTGCCCGAGAAGCCGTTCACACGGTATACGCGTCGACGGAAATCTTCTGCCGCTTTTTCAAGCTGAGTCAGAATCGCTTTGCGAGTTTGGCGCGTTACGGTTTCTTGGCGAATCTCTTTTGCCGCTTCCGACAAGATACGGGTGGTTGATAATAGCCACTCAAACACCTCTTTCGACATGCTTACCGAGGCTGGTGCTTCCGCTAACAATTGCTGTAAGAACGCCACGTAGCGACGCATGTAGTAAAGCGTTACCATCGACAGGCCATTGCCCACAATTGCATTGTTTGCGTCGTTCCATTCTGGGCGCTGTGTATTGAGCCAAATACCGCCATCAAGCACCAAGTTGCTCAGTTTCGCCAACAGGGGCACCAGCACTTTCTCGGTCAGGTTGACCATATACACATCGTTGTTACTACCCAGCACCAAACGACCATCACTGCCTATCGCATCCACGCGTTGTTCGATACTGTGTTGCAGATCATCGTTAAACGTCACGGTATCTTTGGGATTCGCGAACAGCTTATCGACATCGCACAACTCGTAAGGCACGTTGGCGTAACTAAACACATCGGATTGCATCATCGCCAATAGATCATCACGCTGATACTTGTTTGCCAATTCTAGGAACTTCAGCAAGTAGATAATTTGGTGGTCACCCCAGTAGCCAATATTGCTCCATGGGTCATCTGGTTCCAGCATTTCCCAATCAATGCCATCTTTGGTGATGCGGTACGGATTGTAACCGTCCATTGTGGATGCGTTGACAAACTTCGCCAAGAAAGACTGAATGAAGCCCGGGTAGCTGAGCGCAATCGCCTCCCAGTTCTGGAAGATGTCGCGCCAGTTGCCTTGGTAGGAAAGTAAACGCTCACCGTTGTCGTCTTTGAGTTTGATTTCGTAGTGGTTCCAAGGGCGGCTTGGATCGCCGTGGCGACGACCGAATGTCAGCGGTAGATATTCGTAGCTTAGACGGATTAACTGCGCGTCCTCACTTTGTTTAGCCAAGCTGACGAGCTCTGCATGAGTAAACTGCTCCGGCAAATCAGCAAATAAGCCTGCGTGACGCTCAAACACAAGGCGGTTGGCGTTGCGAATCGTCGCCAGCACATCTTTCTTATCTAAGGTATAGTTATTCTCAAACACCCCACCGCGCATGTTATTGAACAATACGTTAGCGTAGTGATGCACACTGGTCTCTTCTTCTGCGGTGATTTGCCACGCGTCTGCACCGGACATCAAACTGATCAATTCTTGCTGGTTGGCCGCGATGCTCTGCTCAACTTGTTGTGTCATGTTAACGGGCTGCGCAAGACGATTTCGCATCGCCGTCACATCGCTATGGTTCTTGTCGATGTCCGCAATGATCAACCACGATTTGCTCTGATTAGCTTCGAGCTTGATGGACTTATGGATCAAGTAGCTGCCACGTACGCCTTTAGTCAGAGTTTCATTCTTGATTTCACGCCCTTGACGGAACGCGCTCACTTGGCTGCTGCTGAGTAAGCGCTGACCATAATCGTTATCGACACTGAACACGGTGGTTGCGAGCAAAGATTCCGCTGGCTCAGCGCGATCACTGAGTTTTGCGTACATGGTAAACAGCGCTAGTGAGCTGCCATCAAGCAGCTCATTCCATTTGTAGGCATCCACCAACGCACTGCGTGTTTGCAGTGCAGACAGTGGCGCGCCAGATGGCAATAAGTTTTGCAAGCCATCAATCAACTCAATCTCTCGAGTTGTGCCTGACAGATCGGTGATTTGCGAACGACGAACAAAACCAAACTCTTCACTGGTGTTCCAGCTGTATTGGAATTTCAGCTTTAACGTGTGGTTAAGCTCTTCGAAAACAATCTTGTCGCCAATGGTATTTTTGTAAAGATGACGCTCAACTTGGTACAACCCATCATGATGGCGGTTGAACGGTTCCCACATCGCCATGCCTTGTTCACGCGCCACTTTGATGATGGTTTTTGAACCGGTATTTTCTGCGTTCTCGTGAATGTGGTCGACAGATTTGTATGGGAACAACGCGTTCTCAGGACGAATACGTCCTGCCGACAAACTGCCCGTGGATGAAATGAATAGCCAATGGTCGCTGGCAGATACGACACTAATAAAAAACGGGTTCATTTGGTCGACGTGCGAAATCTTGTAGTATCGTTCGCCGTCCAAATCGACGAAACTTCCCTCTACGGCTGGGCAAGAATAATGTTCAAAAGTCATAATGTTCTTCCAAAAAATCATGAAAGCGCTTTCTTTTGCGCTTTTTTTTAATAAGCGAATTGGCGCTCTTTATCCTAAGTGGTGACAACGTGCGTAGTGTTCTTCACCAACCTTGGTGGCTTCAGGGACCGACTGCGTGCACACTTCAGTGGCTTTTAGACAGCGACTCGCAAACGGACAACCGACACTGCTCGGCTTCCACAATGGGATTTCACCTTTCTTCGCCATCAAGTCGCGCTTACCGGAGTTACCCACTTCTGGCACCGCAGAAAGCAGTAACTGAGAATACGGGTGTTGCGGATTTTGCGTTACGCTGTCGCTGTTGCCCCACTCGACCATATGACCCACGTACATTACGGCGGTTTTCTCCGCGAAGTAGCGTGCGGTTGCTATGTCATGGGTGATGTACATAAAGGAAATGCCGTGCTTATCTTTCAGATCCGACATCAAGTTCAGAATACCCAAGCGAACTGATACATCGAGCATTGAGATAGGTTCATCTGCCAGAATCACTTCGGGATCGACCGCAATCGCACGGGCAATGGCGACACGTTGACGCTGACCACCACTGAGTTCGTGCGGGTACTTTTCTGCGGTTTCCTTCACTGGTGACAGGCCAACCAGGTCCAGTAGCTCATAAACCAGCTTTGGAATGGCATCTTTTTCCGCACGTTTGTGAATCAACAAAGGACGTGCGATATGGTGATAAATGGTATGTACTGGGTTTAATGAACCAAACGGGTCTTGGAAAATCATCTGCACCTGGCGCGCATACTCCAACTCGCCATGCTGTTTGATGTAGTCCCCTAGGTCTTGGCCTTTAAAGGTCACCTCACCGTCGGTTTTATCGTAGATGCGCGTCAGAACGCGCGCACCCGTGCTTTTGCCTGATCCAGATTCGCCGACAATGGCAAGTGCTTCGCCTTTGCGCAGTTCAAAGGTGACGTCATTCACCGCACGCATCAGATTGCTTTTCGCTGACTGGCCGATTGGAAAGTCTTTGACGAGATTCTTAACTGAGAGAATCACTTCTGGGTTAGTTACGTTATCCATTCTTCTCTCCGATTACATCAAATGGCATGACACTAGGTTGCCGTTATTGACTGGCACCAAGGTTGGATCGCTCTTCTGGCACTCTGCAAAACATGCATTGCAACGTGCTTGGAAGTTACACCCTTGCGGGATTTTCAGCAGGTTCACAGGGTTACCCGGAATGCCGTATAAACGCTCTTTCGGCCCATGAATAGTTGGGAAAGATGAAATCAAACCTTTGGTGTATGGGTGTTGAGGATCACCAAATACGTTTTTGGCATCACCCAGCTCAATCAAGTTACCCGCATACATCACCCCGATACGATCGGCGATTTCGCCCATCAAGCTCAAGTCATGACTGATGAACAGAATCGAGAAGCCAAACTTGCTCTTCAGCTCGTACAGTTCGTTAAGGATTTCACGCTCTACCACCACATCAAGTGCCGTCGTTGGCTCATCCATGATGATCAGTTTTGGCTCCAGCGCGAGCGCTACGGCAATCACCACACGCTGACGCATGCCGCCACTCAACTGGTGCGGGAAGCTCGCCATGCGGTCACCGTGAATACCCACTACGCCAAGCAGTTCAACCGCACGCTCATACGCTTGTTGGTAGGTCACTTTGCGGTGCGCAAGAATCACGTCAGTTAATTGCTCGCCAATAGTGATCACTGGGTTAAGCGAGTTCATCGCGCTTTGGAATACCACCGAAACGTCGTTCCAACGAAAATCACGCAGTTGTTTGTCGTTCATCTTCAACACGTCCTGACCTTTGTAGAGGATTTCCCCTTCAGAGATCAGCGCAGGCGCTTTATGCAAACGCGAGATAGCAAACGCCAAGGTACTTTTGCCACACCCAGATTCACCCGCAATCCCCAAAGTTTCACCCGGTGCAATACTGATGCTGACGTTGTTCACCGCACGAGCCACACCGTTTGGTGACACGTAATCTACGCATAGGTTGTTAATTTCTAATAAGTTGCTCATCTTAGACCTCGGCGCTTATCTGCTTCTTTTTTCAGTTTGTGCCACAGCTTGATGTGTGGGCCAGTACGAAGTTTTGGGTTACTCACTTGGTCAATCGACATGTTGATCAGTGCCAGTGCACCACCTGTGATTGCGAGAGCCATCGCAGGGACTAACATTTCCCACCAAGCGCCGGTGTATAGAGACGAAGACGTTTGCGCCCAGTACAACATCGAACCCCAGCTCACCTCTGTTGCATCACCCAAACCTAAGATACCGAGGCCTGCTTCTGAGCCCATTGCGTAAATCACCGTCCCCAAGAAACCACCAAATACGATCGAGACAAGGTTCGGTAGGATTTCGACTAAGATGATGCGGATTTTTGATTCGCCCATTACTTCTGCCGAGATAATGAATTCTTTGCTTCGAATCGCCATGGTTTGCGAACGAATTACCCGCGCCCCCCAAGGCCAGGAGGTTATCCCGAGCAATATGGTGATGACGAGGGACCCCACCTGCCCTAAGAAAGCGGCGAGTACGATCAGCAACGGGAGCTGAGGGAACACCAAGAAAACGTTAGTTAGGAAGTTAAGACGCTCATCGATTTTGCCGCCGAAGTAGCCCGCAGAGACACCGATAATGACCGCTAAGCTCATCGCAATCACACCAGCAGAAATCGCAACCGTCAGTGACTTTCTCGCGCCATGCAACACTTGGCTGTAGACATCGCGGCCACTACGCGTGGTGCCAAGTACGTGCTCTGCATTCGGCGCTACGTGCGGTCTTGCAACACGACGGTCAGGGTCATGCGTTGCCAGCACTGGGGCGAAAATCGCACCGGCTAAAACGATCGACAGTAACAAGCCACCGATAATGGCAGGCGGGTTGCCGTAGAAAAAAGCGTACACTTTACCGAAGCTTTTTTTGATGCGCTTCCAAGAGAATTTCGACTCACGAGTCATCAGTTCATCGTGCTCAGAAGGCGTTGGGGTATTGATTAATTTTTCCATGATGCACCTTAGTTCGAAATTCGTGGGTCAAGCCACACGTACAGCAGATCGGCAATGAAGTTGGCAGTCAGAACCGCCGTCACTAAGATAAGTAAGATGGCTTGGATAAGTGGGTAGTCACGCGCCACAATGCCTTTCAGCAGAATGTTGCCCAAACCTTGGTAGTTGAACACCACCTCAGTCATGATTGAGCCCGCGAATGAAAAACCAATCGCCATCGCAATCGCCGTTGCGACAGGCAAGATTGCATTACGGCCGGCGTAGCGACTCATCACTTTGTAACTGCTCAAACCTTTCGCTTCCGCCATGGTGACGTAGTCTTCACCCAGTACGTTGATCATCGCGTTACGCATGTTGAATACCCAGGTCGAGATGCCAACTACAACCATAGAGCCCATCGGCAGTACTGCGTGTTTCGCCACGCTGCTGATGAATTCCCAATTGAAGCCCGGTTCCAACGAAGGGTCATAAGTGTAAGCCAATGGCAGCAATTCCATCTTCAAACCGAAGAAGTAGAACAACAACAAGGCGGTCACGATGTATGGGAAGTTACTGATGAAGGCCAGCACTGGCGGTACGACTTGACCAAACAAACCTTCGCGGCGGTAAGAGGCATATGTACCAATGCTGACGCCAATGATCAGCGCCACAATCAGAGAACCAAGCGCTAGGAACATGGTCCATGGAAGTGCCATCGCGATCACTTCAGATACGCTAACAGGGAACATCAACACTGATGGGCCAAGATCAAGCGTGAAGACACTTTTCATGTACGCAATGTATTGCACAAAAATATTGCCATCGACAAAGCCGTACATCTCACGTACAGCGTCCATCTGAGCGGGGTCCATTCGACCTTGCGCCGCAGCAAACAAGGCATCAACTGGGTCACCAGGCATTAAGCGCGGCAACATGAAGTTGAAGGAGATCGCAATCAGAAAGGCAGTAAAATAAAAGCCAAATCGGCGAACTAAAAACGACATATCAAACCTTTAACTTACGAGCCACAACGCGCGATTACTTTTGCGGTTGCGGTTGTGGCTCCGATGTTAATTAAAAAACCTACCTACAATTGAAAGTGCTAGTTATTTCAGGTGTAGGTTGTTCAGGATGATCACGCGCTTACCGCCGTCATACCAAACTGGTTGTACGTATGGGTCTTTCTCACTTGGCCAACCAACAATGTTTTTGGTGCTGTATTGGAACCAAGTTGGGTTTGAGAACAGTGGAATGAATGGCATGTTCTCTGCCGTGAACTCTTGAAGTTCGGAGATGATCGCTTCTTGTTTCTTCGCATCACCAATCTTACCGAAGCTGTCGATCAACTTATCGATTTCAGGAGAATGCACACCGTGACCTGCATGGAAGCCTTTACCAACACGTGAAGTGTGGTAGTACTCTTGGAACGCAAGGATTGGGTTGTCCGACACCATCGACCAGTTGATTGACATGGTGAACGCGCTGTCTTTCAGGTTCTTGTCGTATACTGCCCAGTCCACGGTTTTCACGTTCGCTTTGATACCCACATCCGCGAAGTATTCCGTGACCATTTGCACCACTTGAATCCAGTCTGTCCAGCCGTTTACTACTTCGATATCGAACTCAACCGTTGAGCCATCAGCATTGTCACGGAAGCCATCGCCATTGCGGTCAACAATGCCCGCTTCATCAAGCAAACTCTGCGCTTTCTTTGCATCGTATTGCGTTAGATGGCCGTATTTTTTGTTGACGTTTTCGTCAATGTGATTTTTGTATAGCTCTGCGATACCACCGACGTTGTAGTTCACGGTTGGGTAGCCATAAGCCGCAATGTCCACAATCGCTTCACGGTCTAGTGCCATAGACAGAGCTTGGCGTACGCGCAGGTCATCAAACGGTGCTTTCTTGGTGTTCACGTACAGATGAATGGCATCGTTCGCTGGGTACCAGAAATGGTTATTTTCTTTGTCTTGACCCACAAACGTCGACTCAACGTCAGCAATGAAGTTGGAGCCCCAGTCGATTTCGCCTTTGATCAGCGCCGGTTGGATCTGTGAGTTATCGTTGTACGAACGGAAGTTCACGCAGTCTAGATAAGGGCGATTTTCTAGGTAGTAGTTCGGATTACGACACAGTTCCATCTGCTGCGGTTTTACGTACTTCACTGTCGTCATAGGGCCGCTACCGACAGGGTTCGGGTTAGTAAACGTAGTGTAGTCCGTCACCTTTGACCAGGTATGTTTAGGGACAATGTGGTAAGCCCCGAGATTCCAAAGGAAGGTAGAATCCGGCTCTGCTAAATCAAATACAACCGTCTGCTTGTCACTCGCTTGAATGCTTTTTAGATTGCCCGTTGGCCAAATGGCTTTGACATCAAATGCTGGCGATTTCTTGGTTAACTCAAAGCTGAACACCACGTCTTCTGCGGTTAGCGGCGTGCCATCAGACCACTTCAAGCCATCGCGCAATTTCAAGGTGATGGTTTTTAGATCATCTGAGTATTTAACCGACTCGGCTAAACGGTAATGGGTTTCCCCCGTCATGTTGTTCAGTACAAACAACGGCTCAAACATAATGCCGTGCAGCGTGTCTTTGGTCGTGTAAGGGTTAAAGTTTTCTACAAATCCCGTGTTGATGATAGGCACTGTTAGCGTACCACCTTGTTTGATGGTGTCCGCTTGTGCGGTAGTAGCAAGCATCAAGCTGGCAGCAAATGTAGCGAGCAGAGTTTTCTTATGCATCACATTGTCCTTTTATAATGTTAGATACCTCAAGAAAGCGCTTTCTTTATCTTTCAAAAATAACGTATTTTTATCATGTGGCTTCATCAGCTCATTCGTCTCTAACTCTCACTGCAAAGCTCGAAGTTACAAAAAAAGAAAGCGCTTTCTTTGCGAGAGAGATAGTCGTTAAAATACCTAGAATCTTCAATTAAAACAGATAAAAACAACGCCTTGATCACAATGAAACAATATCAATAAATTCATGCACTTAAAATAAAGCAAATTCTCACTTTGATTTTAAATCAAAAAATATCAACAACTTACAGAAATATGCATAACCTTGTATTTTGTGAGCTCATGCAAATTTATTACTACGTGAAGTCCAGATGGTTACTGACAGGAGAAAGCCGCTCTTACCCCTCTTCCTTTCTTGTGCTTTGTCGTGCAGTAGTGCACAAAACTCAACACACCACAAAGAAAGCGCTTTCAATAATTAATGAGCAATGAAATCATAAACTGATCGTAGCCAACTTGAGGACGATATGATGGTGCAATTTTGGAATGGGAATAAGTCTGCGATTCGGCAGCAATTTGAGTGGGATGTATTGCAGCTTGCGCTGCATAAAATCAAACCAAAAATCAAATTAAACAATGACTTAACCAATTACACAAAAGCAGAAGAAGAAGGACAAGTCTTCGCGCAAGGAACCGACGTATTGGTCACAGTAGCAGGAAACAAGAAGTTCACTCATGGCTCGTATTTGATGCTACCAGAGCCTTTGTGTCGGGGGCTATTAGGCTGCCGCGTTCTGATTATCCATAAAGATAGACTGAATGAGTTCAGTACCTTGAATGAAAGCCAGCTCAAACAGCGCAATATTGGTATACCCGCAACTTGGGCAGATGCAGATTTGTTTCGCGAGAACCAATATCACGTCAGCGAGCAAGGTAATTTAGAAGAGCGATTACTCGCCGTACAAAGTGGTGAATGTGATTACATGGCACTGGGCGCGAATGAAGCCGAAGCTATCTTGTCAGAGTATGCACAGCTGGTTCCTGACTTAGTTGTAGAGCCCACGCTTTTACTCTATTACCCATTTCCTTTGGTGTTTTATTGTCACCCCGAGCAAACTGACTTATTAGCCGATATCGAACACGGTTTGTCACTTTGCAAAATCAGTGGTGAACTGGATAGTTTGTTTGAAAACACTTACGGAGCCGATGTACGAGCAGTAAAGCTCCACCAGCGCCGTGTATTTCACTTAACCAATCCAATATTACCGATCGAACTGGCTTATTATCAGTCAGACTTGCTGCCTGCTTAAGGTCTGTTTGGAGTTATTTACGGAACTTAGATACTGTCGACTCTCGCACGATAAGATCAATCGGAGGGAGTCGAGCTGTGCATTTGTCTCCCGTCAGCAAACTTAAAATCGACTCCGCACAGACTACGCCTATTTCTTCGACAGGCTGACGCAATGTTGTAAGCCCAGGAGTAAAAAACTTCGATGTCGGAAGGTCATCAAAACCAACCACAGATACGTCTTCTGGTACTCTCAAACCATTATCATGCAACGCCTTGATAGCGCCATATGCCGTCTGATCGTTGGCAGCAAACAACGCAGAGAAGTGCACCTTCGACTCAATCAACTGCACCGTTTGCTCATAGCCAGTCTCGCTACTGAAGTCACCCTGCTTGATCAAATTATTGCGAATTTTAATTCCTGCTTCATTCAGTGCTTTTTTGTAGCCGACAAAGCGAGCAACCGCATCTGGCTGGTTAAGCAAGCCCTTAATGTGTGCGATGTTCACGTGTCCTTGTTGCAGTAGATGAAGGGTTGCCATATGCCCCCCCAGAACATTGTCAATGTTGACCGATTTGAGCCTTTCTCCAGCATAACTGTACCCCACGGCAACCACCGGAATATGCTTTGCATAGTCAGTTAGCTCTTGCTCAGTCAAACTGCCCGCGACCACAATCACGCCATCGACATTGCTCTTTTCTAAGTATTCCAAGGCTTGAAGCTGCATGCTGTGCTGCCAATATCCAGATGCAATCACCAAAGAATAACCTTTAGGCCCAAGAAAGCTTTCCATATCGTTAAAAATGCGGCTGGTAAACGGGCTCTCTGGATTTTGGACCAGTACACCAATCGTCATCGAACGTGTATTGCTGCCTTGGCTCATGTGGAAATTGGGTTTGTAACCCAGCGCTTTTATCGCGTCTTCAATCGCGATGGTTTTGGGTTTAGAGATAAACGTGGTGCGATTTAAAAAGCGTGAAACGGTACTCGGGGAGACGCCAGCTAACTTGGCCACATCGTAAATAGAAGGAGAGCGTTTTTTCTTTTTCATAATTATCCGACAGTTCCAATATGAACAAGCCAATAGCAGAAATATAAGTTATGAGCTCTATTCACTCAATATCATTGGTAAAGGACCTTTAAATAAGAAAAGCCAGTGCACAAGCACTGGCTCTTAATCTTGTCCATCAACAAAAATTAAAAAGTCGCAAGTGAGTTTTCACTCAGTGCATCAAACAAGTGAATAGCATCAAGGTCTAAGTATAGCGTTAACATGTCAACATCCACTTCCGCGGCTTGTGTTTCGACCATTAAAGGCTGACCCGCGATTTCCGTTTTGAGCAGAATGCTCGCGCCAAGCAGCTCCTTGTCGTTGATTTTAACAGGGATTGGCAACACACGCTCGTGTTCCACTTGCTCAGCACGTAGATGGATGTCGGTTGGACGCACACCAAAATACAGCGCTAGGTTCTTCGAGGCATGGGCTTTAAAGCGCTCTGGAAGAGGCAGAAGAACGTCGCCTAACGCCACTTTCCAGTTACCCTCTTCGCCTACTAGCTTCGCATCCAACATGTTCATAGATGGGTTACCAATGAACTGCGCCACGAACTTGTTCGCAGGACGTTGGAACACTTCCGTTGGAGTACCAACCTGTGCCACGTAACCGTCTTTAAGAATCACGATACGATCTGCCAGTGTCATTGCTTCAATCTGATCGTGAGTCACATAGATGGTCGTGGTTTTAAGCTCGCGGTGAAGCTGTTTGATCTCTTCACGCATCACACCTCGCAGTTTGGCATCAAGGTTCGACAATGGCTCATCAAATAGGAACACTTTAGGCGTACGCACCATCGCTCGTCCCATAGCCACACGCTGACGCTGACCACCCGAAAGCTCTTTTGGTTTTCGCTCCAGTAGAGTATCCAGCTCCAGCATTTTGGCCGCTTTACGCACCTCCACATCGATTTGATCTTTCGGCATTCCCTTGAGCTTAAGTGCAAACGCGATGTTTTCGTACACTGTCATGTGTGGATAGAGCGCGTAGCTCTGGAACACCATCGCTAGGTCACGGTCTTTCGCATCGATTTTGTTCATCAGCTTATCGCCAACGTAAATCTCGCCTGCCGTGATGCTTTCCAATCCCGCCAGCATACGAAGCGTGGTCGATTTTCCACATCCAGATGGACCAAGGAAAACCACGAACTCACCATCTTGTACCGTGAAGTCAAAATGCTTTACCACTTCCACATCATCGTAAGACTTCTTGATGTTTTTGAATTCTACTTTCGCCATTATTTGTTCTCCTCAGCTCGATCTAGCAGCATATTTCGGTACGCGATCGCACTCTGCTTTAAGGTGCGTTTCTGGGTTTGGTAATCAACATGTACGATACCAAAACGCTGTTTGTAGCCGTACGCCCACTCAAAGTTATCCATCAGGCTCCAAGCAAAGTAACCATTGACGTTCACACCGGATCTGATTGCTTCATCTACCGCTTCTAGGTGCGATTGGAAGTAACGCACACGCTGTTCATCATTCACTTCGCCATCTACATAGTGATCATCGCCCGCAGCACCATTCTCCGTGATATACAGTGGCGGCAAATTCTCATAGCGTAATTTCAAGCGCAGTAGCAATTCGGTCAGTGCTTGCGGGTAGATCTCCCAACCAATAAAGGTGTGTTCGTGATCGGGTTGCGGCACAGTATCGATACCGCCGTGTTCGTTGTAACGCACCACACAACGGGTATAGAAATTGATTCCGATAAAGTCTAAGTCAGTGCGGATGATGTCGAGATCACCCTCCAGAATCATTGGTAAGTTGTTCGCTTGGCGTTTTAATACTGCTTCTGGATATGAGCCTTTTAGTACCGGATCCATAAACCAGTGGAAGCCTTCTGCATCAGAGTATTCAGCCGCTTCTGCATCCGCCTCTGAGTATGGATAGGCTGGCGTCGCATTGAAGACACATCCGTGTAACGCATTCGGTGCGTTCTTACGCATGTGCGGAATCGCCAGTCCATGCCCCAACATTAAGTGGTGCGCGGCCAGAAACCCTTCGCGATCGCCTTTAAGACCTGGTGCATGTTCGCCCCAACGATACCCTAAATAGGCAGCACAGAACGGTTCATTAAGTGTGGCATACGAATCGATCTTGTCACCAAAGTAACCACTCACGATATTCGCATACTCAGCAAAATTGTAGGCCGTTTCACGATTTAGCCAGCCACCTTTGTCTTCAAGATACTGAGGCAAATCCCAGTGGTAAAGCGTAACGAATACTTTAAGACTGCGAGCGTGGCACTCATCGATGATTTGCTCGTAAAACTTCAGCCCTTCTTCATTTATTTTGCCATCTTGAGGAAGAATGCGCGGCCATGCTATCGACAGACGGTACGCATCAACCCCTAACTCCTGGATCATCTCAATATCTTGTTTCCAGAGGTGAAAGTGGTCACACGCAACATCGCCGTTGTCGGCATTTGCGACTGCGCCTGGTTTATTACAGAATGTGTCCCAAATAGAGGGCGTACGACCGCCCAGCTGTGCACCGCCTTCAATTTGGTAAGAAGAAGTTGCGACACCAAACAAGAAATCTGGGCGACGCATTTGTGAATCTTGGGGTAATAGGAATTTATCCATTATATTTTTATGCCTTAAGTTTCTCTTAACCTTTCACAGCGCCTGATGTCAGACCGCTAATCATCTGTTTCGAAGCAAATAAGTAAGTAATTACTAACGGGAGAATAGAGATAGTAGTACCTAGCATCACCGCACCCCATGGCGTATTTGGAATGCCCTGCACGCTTCGCAGTGCCTGTGTAATCACGTAGTTCTCTGGCGTCGTCAGTACCACCAATGGTTGCATGAACATGTTCCAGAAGAAGACGAACTGCACGATAGCAAGCGTCGCGAGCGCCGGTTTCATCAGTGGCAATACCACACTCCAGTAAGTACGGAATTCACCTGCGCCATCTAGCTTCGCTGCTTCTAACAGCTCTTTCGGAATCGACGCCACCACGTGCTGACGCATCAAGAAAATACCAAATGGCGTGGTGGTGAATGGTAGCCAAACCGCTAAGTGGTTATCGAGCAAACCAAGGAACTTCACGATCATAAAGTAAGGGATCAGGCTCAATACTGGCGGAATCATCATCGAGCCAACTAACATGCCAAACAGCACGTTTTTACCTTTGAACTTGTAGACCGCAAACGCGTAACCACCCATGCTACAAAACAGTAATGAAATCGTGGTGCCTAAGAACGCGATGTAGATGGAGTTAAACATCGCCTGCCAGAAAGGCATGATTTCCAGTAGCTTGGCGTAGTTGACCGCTAAGCTATCACCAATGGCAAAGCTAATGCCTGTACCAAAAATTTCGGTACGATCACGGGTTGAAAGTAACGCCGACCAAATGAACGGGAATACCGTCATGATGGCAGAAACAATCAGTACGGAGCCGAGCATCACCATCAATACTTTGGTGAAGATCTCGATGCTGCGATCGCTAGGACGCCAACGCTGCTCCGCAGGTAAAGTGTTAGTACTCATCTTATTGCTCCCCTAGACCTTTCTTACCGAAGAAGAAGAATTGAACCGCTGTACAGCCTACAATCAAGGTAAAGAGCAGCCATGAAATTGCTGACGCTGTACCCATTTCTAACCATTCCCAACCCACTTTGTAGAGGTACATAGAGATGGTTAAGCCAGACTGACCCGTACCACCAGTACCGCGCGTTAGGACGAAAGGTTCTTCGAACAACTGCAAGTTACCGATGATGGTCATAGTGACCGCAAAGAAGATGAATGGACGAATCATTGGTAGTGAAATGCTCCAGAATCGACGCCATGCATTTGCACCGTCCATACGTGCCGCTTCCAAAATATCTTTAGGGATAGTCATTAAACCCGTGGTGTAGAGCACAATGTTGAAACCGGTGTATTTCCAAAACACCATGATCGCGATGGATGGTTTCACCATAGTCGCATCATCTAGCCAACGGATAGGTTGGAAATCGTTCACCCAAGAGAATGCCCAGCCAAACAACGTGCTGTCTGCCAGCGCCATCAAGCTTTGGTTGATGATCCCTGAGTTTGGTGAGTACATGTTGAAGAAGATCAGCGACGCTGCCACTGTCGAGGTAATAAACGGCAGAAAGTAAGCCGATGTTAACCAATGGCGAAAACGGTCACCCAGCGACACTAAGATATACGCC
>ERZ1673961.252-NODE-252-length-24806-cov-163.367339_pt1 | contig 24806 bp, 26 predicted proteins | sample MGYA00580189_ERZ1673961 | MGnify/ENA primary metagenome ERZ1673961 (study PRJEB41334, sample SAMN05608105) | rock metagenome | biome: terrestrial subsurface; feature: shale formation; material: shale | place: USA: Pennsylvania ... | reverse complement strand
ATGTGATAGCTATTTTGAAGACTTTATTGTGAACATAAATTAGACACTTCTCATAAGTTGAGAAGTGTTATTTTTCTAATCCAATCAAGGTATTTACCACCAGCTTGGTATTGGTATTCTCATATAATGATAATCAGTGGGATTTTGGGTGCATCCATTTCTTACTTGATGAGAATTTGTGGCAAATACACCCTAGAAAACAAAAGGTTCGAGAGGCAATCTGATTGACTTAGGCACCTATCTCACGTTGAGCGCTTGCTCAATGAATGAGAAAGAGGAGAGTAAAGAGGTCTCATGAATCAGGTAATATCTATCGGCCCACAAGAGTCGTTTCTCGTCGCAATTTGCGTGTTATTTTTAGGGCAGTTCATTAACACCAAATTACCAACCTTAAAGAAATTCAATATCCCAGAGCCAATTGTTGGTGGTCTAGTCGTGGCTTGCGTGATCACGACGATGCACTTAAATGGTGTGGATGTATCATTTGATTTGCCACTGCAAAACACCTTTATGCTGATGTTTTTTGCGACGGTTGGCTTAGCCGCGAATTACACCCAACTGATTAAAGGCGGTGCGAAGGTTTTCATCTTCCTTGTTGTGGCATCGGTCTACATTCTTATCCAAAATGCGGTCGGCGTATCCTTAGCAACCGCATTGGGGTTAGATCCACTCATGGGGTTGATCGCCGGCTCTATTACGCTTTCTGGCGGACATGGAACTGGTGCGGCGTGGTCGCAAACTTTTCAAGAAATGTATGGTTTGCACAATGTCCTAGAAGTGGCGATGGCTTCTGCTACGTTTGGCTTGGTCATGGGCGGGATTATTGGCAGCCCTGTCGCGCAAAAGTTACTCAACAAGCACAACTTAGAATCGGAATACGGACGCACCAACCAAAGCCATCAGAGTTTCCCTGAATTGGTGACCTATAACGAACATGAAGAAGATCGTGTCACGGCGAAAAGAGTTGTAGAAAGCTTATCCATTATTTTGCTTTGCGTGACAGGCGCGAGCTATCTGGAGAGTTGGGTGAGCAGTTTTGGCATCAAGTGGTTGATGATCCCAGATTTTGTTTATGCGCTGTTTATTGGTGTTGTCATCACCAACATCATGGAAGTGACCAAGGTGCGCAAGGTTGATTTAGAAACCGTTGATATTCTTGGTACGGTTTCGCTATCGCTGTTCCTTGCCATGGCTCTGATGAGCTTGAAATTGTGGAATATCTTTGATCTTGCGATCCCATTCCTTATTATTCTTGCTATTCAGTCTGCCGTACTCGCGGTGTTCACTTATTACGTAACATTCCGCATGATGGGCAGTAATTACGATGCCGCGGTGATCGCCAGTGGACATTGTGGTTTCGGTTTAGGTGCCACACCGACTGCGGTCATGAATATGGGCTCTATCGTGAGTCGTTATGGTCCATCACCACAAGCATTTATGGTAGTACCAATTGTCGGTGCATTCTTCATCGACATTGTGAACTTAGTGATTTTGCAAGGCTGCATTGCTTTTATTAAATAGCCCCCGCTTCTTTCAACTTAACATAACAAAGCCAGTCCCTTGAGATTGGCTTTGTTATTTGTAACACGAAATCTTGTTTCTCTGACTTCAAGCCGTGAAATCAATACGTTACTATGATGACATAGTGTTCAGTTTTACAGCAGCATGAGGTACCCACATGTCTGAAAAAATATCGACGTCGGCATTAGCGAAAATGCGCAAGGTTGAAGCCAAGCTGTTGTTTGCCGATCTCAAACGTGCTGGCTACATTGTTCGCCAAGACGAAAAATGGATTCTGACGGAAGAAGGCGCCAAGTTTGGCGGCGAGTATGTGGATCACCCTAAATTTGGCCAGTTCATCGTCTGGCCGACCAATTTACATATTGAGCTGACTTCCAGCTCAGGGAAAACATTAAGCGCCACGCAGCTGGGTGAAAAGCTGAAACTGAATGCGAAGCGCATGAACCAACTGTTGAGTGAGTTGGGGTGGATCGCCAAATCTGAAGAAGGTTGGAGTGTCACTGAAGCTGGTATACGCGCTGGTGGCCAGCAAAGAACCGATAAAGAGACACAAAATACCTTTGTCGTATGGCACGATGTGGTGCTGCGTAATAAGCGTCTTAAGCAGTCTGTCATTGAATTTTTAGGGCAAGATGCGGAGTCACACTCCACGGATAAATCGTACTCAAGCTTTCGCCAAAAGTTTGAAGCCAAACACCGAACATTAGATGGGCATTACGTGCGCTCTAAGGGGGAGTTGCTCATCGACAACTGGCTGTACTTGGCTGGTGTGGTGCACGCTTATGAACGTCAGCTGCCGATTGACCAAGATGTCACCAGTGATTTTTATTTGCCAGGCGGTAAAGTCTATTTACAGTTTTGGGGAAGTGATACTGGGGAGATGGCTGAGGCTGACCGTGAGACCATTCGTACTGTTTATGAGCAGCATCATTTTAACCTTATCGAAGTCGAACCGAGTGAACTAGACAAGTTAGATGAAGTGCTGCCTAAGCGTCTTCGTCAGTTTGGTATTAAAGCTTATTAACGACTTAAGCCCGCTGTTCAGATAAGAAAAAACCCGTGATTGATCACGGGTTTCGTATTTTTAGCGTGCATCTAGGCTGTCATCCTATGGATTAAAAACCTTTGATGTTTTCCGCTTCTAGCTCCGAGAAGTACTTCACTGTCTTCACTTTCAGTTCTTGTTGAGCTGGCTCGTCACATACGATCACTGCTTTAGGGTGAAGTTGAAGTGCAGAAACCGTCCATAGGTGGTTTACACAACCTTCTACTGCTGCTTCAAGTGCTTGAGCTTTGTTATGACCTGTTACCAGAATCATCACTTCTTCTGCGTCTAGCAGTGTACCCACACCGATAGTCAGTGCGTATTTAGGCACTTGGTTGATATCGCCGTCAAAGAAGCGAGAGTTCGCAATGCGAGTGTCTTCAGTCAGTGTCTTGATACGAGTACGAGAAGACAGAGATGACGCTGGCTCGTTGAACGCGATGTGACCGTCGTTACCCACGCCGCCCATGAACAGGTTGATCTTGCCGTAAGACTTAATTTTGTCTTCGTAACGCTTACATTCTGCGTCGTGATCGTCAGTGTTACCGTTCAGTAGGTTGATGTTTTCTTCTTGGATATCAATGTGATTAAAGAAGTTGTTGTACATGAACGAGCGGTAAGACTCTGGGTGATCTGCAGGGATGCCAATGTACTCATCCATGTTGAAAGTCACGACGTTTTTGAAGCTCACTTCGCCGGCTTGGTAAAGCTCGATTAGGGCTTTGTAGGTTGCTAGAGGAGTGCCACCAGTTGGTAGACCCAGAACGAATGGACGCTCAGCAGTAGGTTTAAAGTCGTTGATACGCTTAGCGATATGCGCAGCTGCCCACTTACCTACTTGTGCTGCTCGAGTTAACGGGATAAGTCTCATTTTGTGCCCCTAGTTATTGGAATTTACGATGTACCGAAACATTAATTCGCATTATAAAATAAGTAATGACGAACTGCTATTGTTTTAGGTCAAAATTTTGCTTTTTCTTTAACCAGTGTTGATTTTATCGACTGTTTTTATATCTAAATGCTTTTATAAGCCGATTTTTTACAAAGAAATTGCATTATGAAACTGACGAATTGATAGATAAAATTTATGATCTAAATTAAGTTCTGTCTTCGCACTTAACCTTGTTTTTTAACAACCTACAGAGTGTGAAACCGCACACGAACTTCAAATATTATGGGATGGACATGGCACGACGCTCATTCCTTAACCATAATTGAAATGTGTAAACCAGTGAGGAATTCGGTATGAAAAATGAGTTAGATCCGAGCAAAGTACTACAGGCTTACGAATGTGTGATGAACAACGGTACACCAACCGAATTTGGCAAAATGTATGAAGGTGTAGAAGCGTTTTCCGATTACGACGGGTACAACGTTTTCTTACGAGGGAATGGTGTTGAGCTAAAGGTTGGCTTCCACAATACCTATCAATTGGAGTACGACCAAGAGCACTTGAAAGAGAGCTTTTTGAAAAAGATCGCGATGCTTGCAAAGTAGACTGGCAGCACTAAATACTAAAAAAGCCCTTGGGAGAACGCGCCCTTGGGCTTTAGGAGAAGAAATGAGCTTGTTTTGCTCGCTCAGTCAAACCAAACGAGCTTTCGCCTACTGCCTACTGCTAGAAAAAGGCGAGAATTAGTTTATTTGGTTATTAATCGTCTTCGACCAAACTCTCTTCAATGTAATCTTCTGTCGCGTCAGGCTTATTACGACCATTTAGCGTGTGGAAGCGCTTGCGACCACGAGCAAGTTGGGTGTACTTTAGCCACGTACGCTCAAGTTTTGTTTTTGCTTTGCCTGGGTTTTCTAGCACCTTGATGAAGTGTTTCTCTTCGCTATTTTCAGGTGTTAATTCGCCTGACTCTAAGCCAAGCATAGTATCCCCATAAATTGTTAGGATTTCCTCTTCCGAGAGAGTAAAATCGCCAGACTTTGCAAAGCCGCGTGGGAATTTTACGTTGTCGTAAAAACGTTTTTTGCCATGACGGAATTCAGTGTCAGACATGTCAACAGCCTCTGTAACCGTTATTGATGAATGTAGTGAACTACGGCGAAAATTAGGCGTAAAGCTAACAAAAGAAAAACAAAACTTTTTTGTCGTCATGATTTTAATTAGTTGTTAATCTGGTTTTATATTAACCAGGAGATGGTTTATGGATGTAAAAGTCTTTCGAACATTTTTAGAGCTGGCAAGGGTTCGTCACTTCGGACGCGCCGCTGAGAATCTTTATATTACCCAAGCTGCAGTGAGCGCACGTATCAAACAATTGGAAAGTTACTTCGATACGCAATTGTTTATTCGTGATCGAAATAACATAAAGTTGACCTCTGCAGGTGAGCGCTTAATCAGCTATGCCGAGGTAATGGTCACTACATTGCAACAAGCGAAGCTAGAATTATCGCTTGAAGATGGCAAAGCGCTGCAATTAACGTTAGGCGGTACGCCAAATATTTGGGACGCTTACTTGCAGAACTGTTTAAGTGTCGTCACAGATTCATTTGGTGGTTATGGCTTCATGGCAGAAGTGATGGGGCGGGAAATGCTCAGTCGCAGCTTGCTAGAGCGCACGTTAGATATGGCATTTGCGTTCGACCAAATCAAAGCTGATGAGCTTAACTGCAAAAAAGTGGCCGATGTTGTTCTCGTTCTGGTATCGACTGAGAAAGACTCTTTAGACACCGTTTTTGAAAACAAATACGTGTATGTGGATTGGGGAACGCGCTTCTCATCAGAACATTCTGAACGTCACCCTAAGATCCCGGCTCCGTATCTGCGCACGTCAACAGCGCGTATAGCATTGGACTTTATTTTAGAGAAGGGCGGTGCCGCTTACTTACCCATCTCTCTGGTAGAGCCCTTTATCGCTAACGGGCAGCTTCACAAGGTGTCTGGCGTAGAAGATTGGTGTCGCCCTATCTATTTGAGCTATCGTAAAGCTAGCTCGTCTGTAGACGCGATTAAGCAAGTGGAAGAAATTGTCAAAGAGATTGATCCACTGACGGCTTACAGTTTTCAGCAAATTGGTTCCGGCACTTCCGACGAATAGCGTTGAGTGAAAAGTCAGAGAAATTAAAAAGCCGCCTTGGAAAATCCAGGCGGCTTTCTTTTTATCTCGATGAATCGATAGTTATGGCAAGTCAAATAGCAGGGCGGTTGTGCTCTCGTTCGATGTATTGCGTAAAACAACCTTACTTTGCTGTTCGATCTTCGCGCCGTCGCCCGCCGTCAAGGTGGTATTGTCGATGCTAAGGCTTCCCGTTACTTGGTGAACGAATAAGTTTCTACCCGATTCTATCTCAAAGTTAAGTTCGCTATTTGGTTCAAGAATTAACTGATGTAATGTGGCATCTTGCTTAATAAGTAGCGTACCGTTTTCTCCTGTTGGAGTCGCGATAGTTGTTAATCCAGGCGTGCGACCAAAGTCTTTTTGCTGATAACCTGGTTTGGTTCCAAATGTATTTGGCTGAATCCAAATTTGTAGAAAGCGCAGCGTGTCGCGGTTCGACGCATTGTACTCACTGTGGTAAATCCCTTTCCCTGCCGACATGAGTTGGAATTCCCCAGCAGGTAATGTTTTCACGTTACCTTCGCTGTCTTTGTGCGCGATAACACCTTCCAGCACATAGCTGATGATCTCCATATCACGATGGCCATGTGTATCAAAACCTGCGCCAGGTTGGACTACATCGTCATTGATGACTCTCAATTCAGAAAAGCCCATATGTTGTGGATCGTAATAGCTACCGAAAGAAAACGTATGTTTGCTATCAAGCCAACCAAAGTTTGCTCGACCTCGGTCTGCTGCAAGTCTTACCGTAATCATAAGGCCTCCCTAAGAGAGCTTTTTGTTCAAGAAGTTATCTAGCGCGACCTTACCTGCGCCAGAAAACGCCAGTGAAACACTTGCTGCCAGTAAAGCTAAGCCAAACTCGTAACCGTTGTTTGCCATGAACAAACCGTTTTCAAAGTGGACGGAGAATATCGCTACCACCATCGTGAACGCTAAAGCAACGGCTGCTGGGCGAGTTAGCAGGCCAAGCAAGATGAACAAGCCGCCAAAGAACTCTGCGCTGCCAGCAAGGAATGCCATTAGCACGCCAGGACCTAAACCGATGGATGCCATCCACTGACCTGTGCCTTCTAGCCCGTAGCCACCAAACCAGCCAAACAGCTTTTGTGCGCCGTGCGCCATAAAGATAATGCCGATTGGAACGCGAAGTGATAGTGCGCTGTAACCTGCGTTTGAAGTGGTGATTTTCTGTAATAGTGCTTTCATGATTCTGTCCTCTGACTCTTTTCAATGAGTGGGAAGCGTGTGCTCCCGTGCTGTTGAGAACAGTTTAGGTGGCGGTGAGAATAAAAATAACGGGAGTATTTTGATAAACTCGTTCTAAAAAATTGAATAATGGTTTTTTGTTATTTTTAATCAGTTGCTTGAGTGTTTTTTATGAGTTTTTTTATGCCAGTTTTGTCGTGTTTTAAATCAGGTTCCATCATTATTTTCGATAAACATTTTTGCTGTTAAACAAAAAAAGAGCACAGGTTGCTGTGCTCTATTGCTTTCGCTATTAACAAGGGAGAAAGGTGTGTTAAAGAAAACCGTCAGAGGTTCATTAAGCTCTCTAGTGACTCCTCTACATTGTTGTAGTGATAGGTTCGAATATTACGCCCATCCGTGGCATTAATTTGAATTTCTGAGATCTCGTTATCTGAGTCTCGTTCGATAATTCCAATTGAATGATCTACGGATTTACTGGTAATAACCTTTTGGTTTCTTAGTACAATTACGCAAGTGTGTAAGTCCATGCCAATTCCCTTTAGCCGACGTTGTTGTGATGTTCTGAATCTAACTTTAGTGTACAAAAGCGCTAATGCCAATAAATCTCAATATTGAGTTCCGAAAATGGCTAATTGTAGGCGCTTAAGCAAGCTACAATAACATTATATTGAACGATGCCTATGAACAATAAATGACAAAAGGCATGAGCAAGGAAAGCACTATGTTTATTCACCCCCATACCTCACTGACTTTCGAGCAGTGTCATAAGGCGCGAGTCGCGCGAGACAGCCGCTTTGATGGGCGATTTTATGTGGCAGTGAAAACAACGGGGATCTTTTGTCGCCCAATTTGTCCGGCTAATTTACCTAAAGAAGAAAATGTAGAGTACTTCACCGATAAAGCGCAAGCTCTCCAAGCGGGGTACCGTCCTTGTTTGCGCTGTCGACCTGATAGCGCGCCGGGTTCTTGGGCATGGAAAGGCGTAGAAACGACCTTTCAACGAGCGATTTCGTTAATTGATCGAGGGGAGTTGCATCACCACTCGGTGTCTGAGCTAGCAGAGCGTGTTGGGATTTCGGATCGCTACTTACGTATGTTGTTTGAGCAGTATCTAGGCATGTCACCCAAGCAGTATGCGCAATATCAACAATTAATGTTCGCCAAACAGTTACTTCATTCCAGTTCTATGTCGGTCACGGAAGTAGGCTTCGCCGCCGGTTTTAATAGTACACGCCGCTTTAACGATGCTTTCCAAAAGTTTCTCAAACTGACGCCTTCTCAAGTCCGTCGCAAAGAGTTTGACGGTATGGGTAGCAATCGAATTGCCTTGCCTTATCGAGGTGAATTGAATTGGCAGCACATGTTGAACTTTTACCGTTTACGAGCGATTGAGGGGGTTGAGCTGGTGAGTGATGAGAGTTATCAGCGCAACGTTTGTCTGGATACCAGTAAAGCATGGTTTAAAGCAACCAAAGGTGAAGGGTACCTAGAGCTAGCGTTTGAAATTGAAGATGTAACGAAGCTGCAAAACTTGGTGTCTGACATTCGTCGTATGTTCGATCTTGACGCCGATATTTGTACTGTTGAGCAGCATTTGGATTATGTTGCACCAGGGCTTGTGTCGAGTAAAGGTATTCGGATTCCTGGTGTATGGAATGCATGGGAGGCTGGAGTTCGAGCGATTTTAGGCCAACAAGTGTCGGTTAAAGCGGCGATTGGTCAACTTAACTTATTGGTGACCACACTTAGTGGAGAGTCAGAAAAACGCTTTTTCCCGACACCAGATGCGATAGCTAATACCGACGTGAGCTTTTTGCGCATGCCGCAAAGCCGTAAAGAGACGCTAGTGCGCTTCGCCCAGTTCATGCAGGACAACTCAGAAGCCGACCCCCAGCAGTGGCTAGCTTTGAAAGGCATTGGACCTTGGACAGTCAGTTATGCTCAACTGCGAGGGCAATCTCAACCCGATTGCTTTTTAGATAAAGACTTAGTGGTGAAAAAGGCGATGCAGCGTTACCCATCACTGAATACGCACACTGCGGCCCCTTGGGGAAGCTACGCGACGTTTCACTTATGGAATCAATCATGAAAACATTTTATACCGAAATGCCGAGCCTATTAGGAACGGTGACCATCCAATCTAACGCTGAGGGCTTGCTTGGCATTTGGTTTGAAACATGCACCACTAAGCCGAGTGAACTGGGAGCGCGAGACGATCAACACCCAGTTTTGCGCCAAGCTGTTACCCAGTTGAATGAATATTTTTCTGGCCTACGTAATGAATTTGAGCTGCCTTTGGCGGCTACAGGCACGGATTTTCAAAATCAAGTTTGGCAGGCACTAACGACCATTCCATACGGCGAAACGTGGAGCTATCAAGATCTCGCCAACGCGATTGGCAACCCTAAAGCTGTGCGCGCTGTTGGGTTGGCAAACGGAAAAAATCCTATTTCTATCGTGGTGCCTTGTCATCGCGTTATTGGCAAAAGCGGTAAATTGACAGGGTATGCTGGTGGAGTAGAGCGCAAGCAACGTTTACTTGCGTTGGAGCAAGGTACACCGCTTTAAGTGAGGCGATTCTCATATTGTGACTAAGCGTGCTACACAGGGGAAACGATAGTGTAGAGTTTCATATTCGTTATACGAATAGAAAAAGGATAATAAGGACATGCCTTTCAAAACGGATTTTGATGCATTCATGAGTGAGTGTTGGCAGCATCACGAAACACAGCCCGAACAAACTTATGCTCAATTGGAAACGGCTCTGAGTGAGGTGGAAAACGTTAACCACATCGAGCGAATATTCGCATTGATGCTGCACACCGCGATTGGGCACCTCCAGCGTCCAGAACCGTTTCTTGCTTGTTTAGAGCGCTTTGATGAACGCAAGGTTGCCGAGAGTTCGGCATTGCAACGCAGTATTGCCGTTGCGCGCTATTTCGTTGATGGCACTGACTGTGTGGGGTTGTTAGCAGAGCAAGACCAACGCCGAGTTTACGCTCTGATTTCGAATGAACTTTCTGTGCTTGCTCAGCTTGAACTGGCGAGCCAATGGCTGGAGAAAGCCGCGCTAGGTATGACACCACAAGATGCTGAAGGGCCGCTAGCGCGCTCTATCGCAATCACAGCAAACAACTTGGCGTGCCAGTATGAAGCGCTGGCTGAGCGCACGGATGTGGAAAAATCGAGGATGCTAGAAGCGGCGAAGCTCGCGTTGGATTACTGGAAAGTGGCGGGTGGTTGGATGCAAGAAGAACGTGCAGAGTATCGCTTAGCGATGAGTTTACTCAAAGCGGGTGAAGCCGGACAAGCCAAGCAGCATGCCGAGCGCTGCGAAGCCATTTGTCAGCAAAATGGTGGTGACGCGTTTGAGCTGTTCCATGCGCATGATTTGCTGATGCAAGTGCACTTCCATCTTAGCCAGAAATATAAAGCTCAAGTGGATGTGGGGATGCAGCAATACTGCACAACGAGTTCGTTGACATGATCTCAACGTTGAATAAAAAAGCCCCGAGCGAATGGCTCGGGGCTCATATTTTGTAAGTTCACTCATTACACGATGTTGATTAAGCTATTTGCGCTTTTGCCTGGTATCGTCCTGGTTTATGGTTCATCGCCAAAATCAAGTTTGTCGCCACGGCACCTAGGACGGATAGAGCGATAAGGTGCACATCCACAATGAACAGCGACATCACTACGATGGCACAATCGAGCGCCATCTGAACTTTACCAGCTCGAATCCCAAAACGTTCCTGAAGGTACAACGCTAGAATGTTAAAACCGCCTAAACTCATCTTGTGACGGAAAATCACCAACATACCTATTCCAATTAACCCACCACCTAGAAGTGCTGCATAGAAAGGTTCGATTCGTGAAATTTCAATCACATGGTGCAGATGATCGACCGCAAAAGAAACAATCGAGACCGCAATGAAGGTATTAATGGTGAAGCGCCATCCCATGCGCATTACAGACAAAATATAAAAAGGGAGGTTGAGAGCGAAAAATATCTGACCAAAGCTGAAGTCACTCACTTTGGTAAGGAAGATCGCCAAACCAGCCGTACCGCCGGTGAGCAATCCTACTTTGCTGAAAAATATTACCCCAAGCGACACTAACGCACTGCCGAGCGTCAGAGCCAAGAGGTTCTCTCTTAGGCTATGATCTTTATCCATAAAATTTTTTCCTTGGTTTAAAAACCGCGCCGGAGACAACACGTCCATCCAACGCGATAAACAGTTGCCAAAATAGCAACTAACAAATCGGCCAATAAAATGTCGCGAAAAGTGATGAATGTCGAGTTTTTGGACAAGATTGTGCTGATGCTAGCCTGTTTAACATAATGTACACAGGTAGAAAAACAACAAGGAAAAGTTATGATTAAGAAAGTCGGCACTACCCAAATCAACGCATTACATCGACTGAGTTGTCACTGCGGAAAAGTTGAGCTGGAACTTGCATTACCTAATGGTATTGAGAAGCCGAGACGATGTGATTGCTCCATGTGTCGACGTCGCGGCGCGATTGTGGCATCTGTGCCTCTGAATGGTATTCGTATCGTGCAAGGCGAAGACGTTTTGAAGCTGTATCAATTTAACACTCGCACAGCGAAGCACTTTTTCTGTGGCGAATGCGGTATTTATACGCACCATCAGCGTCGCTCTGACCCGAGTGAGTACGGCTACAATGTCGGCTGTTTAGAGGGCGTCAACCCATATGAATTGGGAACTATCGAAGTGATGGATGGCGTTAACCACCCATCAGACCGTTAGGCCGCATAGCAAGTGAAGAACGTGAGTTGCGGTGCTTAGGTAAATAAACCGCTATTCATCCACAAATGCACTGCAATACTGGCGGCATAACCCAAGGCGATGACGGGAGCCCACTTTAGGTGGCCAAAGAAGGTGTATTGTCCACGCGCGGCTCCCATTAATGCGACACCTGCCGCAGAGCCAATTGAAAGCAAGCTGCCCCCCACACCCGCAGTCAATGTGACAAGTAACCAGTTCCCCATCGACATGCTTGGTTCCATGGTCAGTACAGCAAACATAACCGGAATGTTATCGACGATGGCAGATAGAACACCAACCATCACGTTGGCCCAGACAGGGTTCCATTGGTTGTACATGACGTTTGAAACCAGTTCGAGATAGCCAAGTAAGCTCAAACCGCCGACACACATCACTACGCCGTAGAAGAACAGCAAGGTATCCCATTCTGCGCGAGATACACGGTGGAACACGTCAAACGGAACGACTGAACCTAAGCGTTTTAATGCGTGATCGTCGCCATTGGCAATTGCCATGGCCGCTTTTTTTGCCAAGGAATGTTTGAGTGTTTGGCGTAAGAAGTAGCCGAAAAATTGTAAGTAGGCCAAGCCCATCATCATGCCCATAACGGGTGGGAAGTGCAGCAAAGCGTGGAAAGAGACTGCGGTGGCAATCGTCAGAATGAATAGTGCGACAATACGTCTCGCGCCGCGTTTCAGTTCTACGTGTTGGTGAATCGTATTCGGTTTGGTGTTTGGAACAAAGAGTGACATCAAAAACGCAGGAACCAAATAGTTCACCAGTGACGGGACGAATAACGGGATGAATTCAGCAAAGCTGACATGCCCGGCTTGCCACACCATCAGGGTCGTAATGTCACCAAATGGGCTGAATGCACCGCCAGCGTTGGCAGCGATAACAATGTTGATACAGGCAAGATTCACGAATCTAGGATTATCACCAGAGACTTTCATCACCACAGCGCACATCAAGAGGGCTGTGGTTAAGTTATCGGCAATCGGTGAAATAATAAAGGCGAGAAACCCCGTCAGCCAAAACAGCTTTTTGAAGCCAAAGCCTTTGCCGACCATCCACGCCTGTAAGGCATCGAAGAGTTTGCGCTCTTCCATAGCATTGATGTAAGTCATCGCTACTAACAAAAACAGCAGCAGTTCCGCGTATTCCAACAAGTTGTGCTCTAGTGCGGATTTGGCGATTTCTGGCTGGTTGTGTTGAGCAAAGGTGTAGCCAATTAGAATCCAAATTAACCCTGCAGCGAGCAGCACAGGCTTGGATTTTCTCATTTTCAGATACTCTTCCAACATAACCAGTATGTAAGCAATCGAAAAGATAATGAGAGCCGCGTAACCGACACCAGAATTAACAAGGTTCAGTTCATTGGTGGGGGCAGCAAAGGTGGCGCTAGAGAACAACAAACAGCAGAAAGCTACAATTGGATAGATTGGCATAGACATTTCTCCTTTGTCTGGTTGGAGAAATATTAGCCACAAATTAATGAGTTAGTTGTGAGAGAGCTCGAATTAACAGTAGGAGTTAGGAAATGATAGTGTGCGCCACTATTTTCTGAGTGACGCAATGCTTGCTGCGCCAAATAAAACCACAGCGGCATACAAACCGTAAGTTAACCAATGGCTAATCTCTAAAAAAGGAACGAGTCCTTGACCTGCCCACATACAGCCTCCGTTTAATGAGCAATGTTGTAATAGTCGAGCCAATTTAAAGGAAATGAACAATGTTTTTTGTGAGTGACGGCAAATTCTGAAGGATTAGAAAGTCAAAAATTGGTCAGTGAGAGAGAAATCTCATTTTTAACTGGCTAGCTCTAACCCTTTTGAGCTAGAGCTAGCTATATCGAGCGCTGAATGGATTTAGCGCAGCAGCCATTTTCTCAACGGCGAAGCCTCAATTGCTTTCACAAGTATTATGGTTGCGACAATCGTTGCAGGATAAATAAATGCGTCTTTCGCGAGGTGTTGCAACCCGATAAATCCAGCGACATTCATCATAATAATTATCACAAGCAGATGGCTAACATAAATGCCTAACACGCTAGGAGATAGTTTGAATACCCAAGGCATATCGCCAAAATGTGGGTGGACTAAGAGCCACATGAAGACACCCAGGGCCCAGATAACAGTACCAAACAGGAAGTCGTGAGAATTAAAAGCGACCTCGTGTTGCATTAGCCAATAAGCTTCACCAAAATGCAGCGCCATACCAAGAAGAATGCATCGAATCGTATTGTTTCGCGACCATCGCCACTGTTCTTCTCGTGCTAGATAACCCAGTGTTACCAGCAAAGTACTGAAAAACGGCCCATTACGAGTAAAGAAAGGCGCTGGCAGATCGGTAATGGTCGAATAACTGCCAGCAAACACGCCGTATATGTATAGCAATACGGCGGTTGGCAGTACCAATTGAGCCATATTGATATGCACGAGGAAGGCAATTAAGGCAACGGCAATGACCAGAGCTGGAATAAACCACAGGTGAACGAGCCCGCCTTCGACGAGTGAATTGAACGGGGTCGACATTAAGTAGCCCCAGTAGCCCTGCCTTTCGGCGAGATACCCCGCCTCAGCGACAGTTTGCCACTGGAATGGCATCAATAAACTGATCACGCTCCAAATGAGCCAAACCTTCATCAGTGGTTTGGCGTAGTTTTTTAGTGTTTCGATAGGTGCGCGGCTTAACTTGGGCTGGATAAGATAACCAGAAATGAGAAAAAACAGTGGCACAGCAAAACGAGCCAATTGGTTGAGCATATAGCCAACCCACGGTATTCCATCCCATTGCCAGTATGTCAGGGCCATCTGGCAGTGCAATCCTATAATTGCAAACATCGCAATAATACGCGCAAACTCTAAGCTGGCTATTTTTTGTTTCTTTGCCATTACATTACTTACCTAAATAAAAAAACTTAGGTGAAAGTAGCAGGTTGTGGCTGAATTAATGCGTGAAAAAGTCAACAGACTCGCGCTTACACTGAAGCTGTGTTTAAATTTAAGACTTACTTCAAACTTCTTAATTATTAACCCATTAACCAACTCAATACGTGATTAGCGAGTCGAAAATGACACTAATGTATGGTTAGACCAGTTAACTCTAGATTGCAAAAAAGAACGATCGTGCTAAAAATAAGATTATGCAAAAAGGAAAAGTGACAAAAGAGTTTATTCTGCAACGGGCTTTTGAGATCGCCAGCGAAGACGGATTAGAAAGTCTTACGATTGGTGAGTTAGCCAAGCAATGCGGTATGTCGAAAAGTGGTCTGTTTGCTCACTTCAATTCGAAGTTGAATTTACAACTATCGGTATTGGAGCACGCCAATAAAGTGTTCGCTGCTCGGGTTATTGAGCCTGTTCGTGAAGCAGGGGATGGCAATATCGAACGTAAAATTCGAGGGTTGCTCGACTCTTGGATGACTTGGAACCACGCATTTCAAGGAAGTTGTATGTTTCTAGACGCTTGGAATGACACGGCAGATAAAGATTGCCCACTTCAGGCCGGACTGCGTAAATCCATAGACACTTGGCTGAGCTATTTGGAGATCCAAATAGCGAAAGGCAAAGAGAAGCAAGAATTTGCAGCAGACTTAGATACACGCCAAGCAACGTTTGATTTATACGGTCTTTATTTGAGTGCGCATGTTTTTTACTCAATTAAAGGTGAGGAAGAAAGCTTGCGCCTGTTTTGGCAAGGGATCGACAACTTATTTTCTCGCTGGAAAGACTGATACCAGTTATTCGCTTTCCAGATTTGTAGACATAAAATCATAAAGAGCGGCTGAGTTCGCTCTTTCTTATCAGCATAAAAAGCACGACCGTTCTATTTTTTGTGCGTAGCTGATAGTTAAGGACATAATCATGAGTGAAAAAATTTACTTTAATACATCGCAACGTTTCAGTATTAAGCGCAGTTTGGTGAACATCAGTACGCGTTTACACCATACGCTGGCCCCTTCCCATGCAAAGAATACCGCGCGTAAGTTGCTCCTGACACCTGCTCGCACAGCACCTAAAAACACCGAACCTCAAGGACTTGCCAAAGGTGAAATTAAAGGACATGCAGGCATTATCAAAACCTACACTTTGGGCTCTGGACCTATTTGGGTGTTAACTCATGGTTGGTCTGGCACCGCAAGTCAGTTTTATCCGTTGATGGAACATATTGCGTCGAAAGGTTTCACCGCTTTGGCATACGATCATCCAGCACATGGTGAGAGTGAAGGGCAGTATGGGCACATTCCGGGTTTTGTCAAAGGGTTAGAAGATGTGTTAGATACGGTAGACGATATTGTTGGTCTAGTTGGGCACAGCATGGGCACCGCTTCTGCTCTTGAGTGCCGACATAGCAAATTAGAAAACAAGCCTTTACTGCTTATTGCACCGGTATTGAATTACGTAGAGAACCTATTCGGTAGCATTGCGCGTTCAGGTTATTCGATGAAGCTTTTTAATGCTGTGGTTTCAGAAGTTGAAGATCAATTTGGTTACCCATTACAGTCAATTGATCCGCTGAAGCGTTTGGCTGAGCGCTCGTCTCCAGCCATCATTGTTCATGATGAGCAGGATAAGTTCACTAAGTACAGTATTTCTGCACAAGCCGCTGAAGAGATTGAAAATGTTGAGTTAGTGACAACGCAAGGTCAAGGCCATGGCCGAGTGATGAAGTGTGCACAAGTCTTCAGTAGTTTTGACCGTTTACTCGATCGTTCTTGGTAATCTTCATTCTTACTAATCGGCTCGATCCGTTTTGGGCTAATTCGATTTGAAAGCAATACCTCGGACTGTTTTTCGTCACTGGTATCGCTTTTCTCATTATGAGATAAAAACAAAAAAGGACAGCCGAAGCTGTCCTTTGATCGTTAACTTTACAGAAAGTCTGCAAGGTTGGGCTTAGTTACAGTTAGCTACGCCAACTTCTTTCCAAACGCCCCATTCGCCAGATTGGCTAGGATCGTCACCCTGAGTCCACCATTTCGCTTCCCAAGTTTTACCTGCATGAGTGACTTGGTTGCCGCCTGTGTACACTGCGCTTGCATCCCATGCGTTGTCACAGGTGCCTGGGTTTGGATCGGTGGTATGCTGTGCAACAACAACAGTTGCGCTTGCCGTTGAAGACGCTTTGCCGTCGCTCACACTTACGGTAAAGCTTAGGCTAGTGTCTTGCGGGTATTCAGCAGCAGTGAAAGTTACTTTAGAACCTTCAACCGTTGCGTTCAAACCTTGAGGAAGCGTCCAGTTGAAAGTAAGAGTATCGTTGTCTGCATCGCTAGAGGCTGACGCATCTACAACCACAACGTCACCAGCGTTTGCTGTTGCTGGAGCAACAACTTGCGCTACTGGCGCATTGTTCGCTGGGTCAACCACACCTGCTGGCTTCACCGTTACTACAACAAGGTCAGATGCCGTTGCACCTTCGTTGTCAGTCACCGTTAGCTTGAAAGTTAATTGCTCCTCAACGGTAACTTCTGCTGCATCAAAGCTTGCTTTCGCTGTGTCTGCGCCTGCTAGTACCACTGCTGTACCAGATACTTGTTCCCACGCGTAACTCGCGATAGTGCCGTCAGAGTCTTTCGATAGGCTACCATCTAGAACCACACTTGCAGGGCCAGTTACAGATTGATCTGCGCCAGCAGCTGCGGTTGGTTTACGGTTTGGTTGAGGAACCACACCGCCAGCCATACCTTCGTGCATTGCGTTGAGAATGTCACCGTTATCCGCGTCGATTTCCCAAGAGAATAGACCCGCAAGACCTAGAGACTTCGCGTAGCTACCTTTTGCTAGCACTGAGCGATGGTCATCAAATGTGATCAACTCACCCGTTGTGCGGTTCCACACCCATGGTGCTTCTGCTTGTGCATCATAGCCGTACTCGAAGCCGTTAATGCCAGTGTTGTTGGCACCTAGCATGAATGACTTAATGCCTTTGTAGTCGATTACGCCATCTTCCCAAACACCTTGCGCTGTACTGCCCTTCAGTTTACCTGTTGCAGTACCTGTCATTGGGTCATTTGGATCGGTTAGCGTATCTGGAGTTACGCCTTCCCAGCCACGACCGTACATTGCTGTACCAAGTACTAGCTTGTTCGCAGGAACGCCTTGAGCAAGAAGAAGTTGGATGCCGTTATCTGCTGTGTAAGCAGGACCTTTGTACGGTTCGCCGTTCTCATCAACGCCACTACCGTCACACTGACCAGGGCGCATGAATGAACCACAGTAAAGCGCAGTCTGGTGACCAGGAACGTTGTTCCAACCGCCATAGAAGTCGTAAGTCATCGCGAAGATGTAGTCCATGTATTGAACCGCATCTGCATAGTCTACGTCTTCAATCTTGTCGTAACCGACACCGATAGCTGACGTTAGCTCGTAAGTACGGCCTGTCTCAGCTTCTAATTCATCAAGCATTACGCGCAATTCACGCATCAGTGCGATGTAAGCTGGGCCATCGTTTACAGGGTCGCCCTTATCCGCGGCTGCACCGCCGCCACCAGGGAATTCCCAGTCGATATCAACACCGTCGTAGAATTTCCAAGTTTTCAGGAACTTCTTAACCGATGCGACGAATGTGTCTCGGTTTTTCTTGTCTACGAAATCGAAGAATGGGTCAGACAGCGTCCAGCCACCGATAGATGGGATGATTTTTAGATCAGGGTTACGTTGTTTCAATGCCATTAGCATTGCGTAGTTACCCTTGATAGGTGTGCTGTATTCATGACCAGCTTGTGGGAAGCTCTTCTGATAAGCAGCCCAAGGGTCGTGGATCACGACTTCGTAGTCAGGCACGCCTGTACAAGCGGTTTGTAGTGCATTGAAACTGTTGCCGCCAACAGACTTCACAGACTCATTTGGGCCACAAATTGGGATAAAACCGTAAAGGATGTGAGTCAAGTTGTCGACTGGCATGTTATCGACCGTGTAGTCACGACCATAGATGCCCCACTCAACAAAATACGTACCCATCACGACGCTTGGATCGGTATTGTACGTTTTGTTGTTTGGATCAACGTTCATCGTCAGTGGCTTCAAGTGAGAACCATCGGTATCTGCAATCGTGATTTCAGCTGGTGCGCTTTTCGCACAACCTGTCGCATCACACGCCTCGATTTCCATTTGGTATAGGCCGCCCTGACCATATTCAAATGTCGCTGTTGTTTGGCTACCAGTGATTGGGCCGGTTGCTACTTTTGCACCATCAAAATAGACGTTGTAAGTATCACCTGGCGTGCCACTCCACTGGTTAAACTTAACAGTGATCTTCGCTTGCTCATGGTATTTCACCATGTCGTAGTAGCCTGACGTGGTTTCCATCGCGAGTTCAATTTTAGAAAACTGAAGGTTGTTGGAACCGTACATATCGATACTTGGTGCGGTTGGAGCCGCAACTGCAGCACCTGATAGTGCTAAAGCAACGCCAGCTGCACATAGGTTAAATCGAATCATAACTTCTCTCTCAATCCTTGGATTCATGTTCTACCTAGAACATAGGCTGCTCTTGCACCAGATAAGATGATTGGATTTACTCCATGTGCAAAAGCATCACACTCAGCATTTCAGAGAGTTTTTTTTCGTCAAAAAAAATTAAGACGGTTTTCGAGGCACTTGAGAGAACTTAACTAAAACTCGCACTCTGTTACACAGAAAGTGTCAGACTGAGTCAATAATTTATAAAATCTCAGCAGAAACTAAAATTATTGTTTACTCAGTAGCGAGTGTGATAAATGCGATGAATACCTTATTTCATTGTTTATTAAGGTTTTGTTTCATCGAAGTAGAAAGAGAATTGAAAGGAGAAATAGCCGTGAAGACGTGCTAGTCACGGCTGAAATGTTCACTTAATGCAGCGCGACGTTTTGAAGCCGCTCCGGTTTCTGAGCCTTGAACGGTATGCTCAAATCCCTTACGGATGAATCGTTGGTCTGGAATAAGAGGCTCAATACGGCGAATCTGAGGTGAAAGGTGAGAGCCCGAGATCTGGTACGCGGTTTTTCCTAATCCAGTGTTCAACGTGATGACCTTTCCATCGAATTCAAATTCTGTCGTGATGAGTCGATGGTTTCGATATACCCCATCCTCTGTGAAAGTCAGACGTTCTGTTTGGTAGGGTGGCGCGCCGATCTCAATCCACTCGCCGTAGACTTTTTCCGGGTCAATATGGTCTTGATAGGATAGGTGGATTTGATAGCTGAAAAACGCCAAAAGACCCACCCCGAAAACGGCAAATGCGCTTTTGAGGGCTTTGGATTGGTGGCGAGCCCAAAATGAAAGTTTTGGTTCCTGTCTTGTTTTCCGCCTTCGGCGAGCTGAGTCCGTCATTGGTCTACTTTTCTTCCCTTTTTTAATATGGTGGAAACCTTCCTTCTCAAAAACAAACAATCCCGCCATTAAGACTAAGAAATTATGATCTAATGTCCACTTTTACATTCGGATACACTCTTATTGATGGTTTTATTGTTTGCTAGCGTTAACTAATTCACCGACTTTATCTCACTAATTACGTCGTCTGGTTAAGCCTAGAAAAAGGTGGCCTCGCTCAGTAGCAAAGGATGTGCTTTATAACGTTGAGCTTAATGGCTTTCAGAGCTTGAGTAACAGGAAGAAACAAGGTAAAAAAGAGCGGACTTTTGATAAGGAAACCAATAATGAGTATTAAGGAAAATAGCTATTTTGCAGGTAGTGTAAAATCACTAGGCTTTAACCAGAATGATCAGGACGTTAGCGTTGGTGTAATGCTTCCTGGTGAATACACGTTCGGCACTCAAGCGCCTGAGCGTATGACGGTTGTAAAAGGTGCGCTTGTGGTCAAGCGTGTCGGCGAAAGTGATTGGACGACTTACCAAAGTGGTGAGTTTTTTGAAGTGGAAGGGAACTCTTCATTTGAGCTTCAAGTGAAAGACGCGACTGCGTATTTATGTGAGTACTTCTAAAGCGTCCTTTTTGCCTGTAATAAAGCCACCTTCGGGTGGTTTTTTCGTCTATGTCCTTCACTTATAACGCATCTTTTGGTTATTTGGGTATATACTTAATAAAAATGTACCCATCGACCAGGGAGGAAGTGATGGCAGTACAACGCAAGCATTCTGATCTCCCTCCTCGTTACGAGGACAAAGATCTCACCAATGAGCAAAGACATCGTTTTACCGAGGTCGCCAATGCAGCCCATAAGAGACGTGAATTCTATCGACGTGCTCTAGGGAAAGGCTTAATGGGCAAAGTGAAGGACCGTGCGTTTAAAGGCCAATTCAGTCGCCAGCAAGATAAGCCGAGCAGAGTGCTGCAAGCTGTGTGGCTAATCGTATTTCTGGTGCTGGGGCTATGGGTGATGCATGTATTCGCTTAACCATTAGCAAGCTTCTGATACAGTCGGTGTTTCAGAGGCTGACTTCTCTTCGGTATTGCAGTGCTCGTAATACGCGTATTGGTTTTTCCCTGTGTGTTTAGCCGCATACATTGCTTTATCTGCGCACCGAGTCAATTCAGATAAATCCTTCGCATCTTGTTTGTAGATAGCAGCGCCCACACTCATTGTTAACTCGTTAATCATATCGTAGCTTCGGTAGCCTTTTGGGAATAGATTCACAATACGCTTCAAAATGCTGTCGAGGTCATCTTTACTGTTTATGTCGTAGAGCATGAGCACAAACTCGTCGCCCGCAAATCGAGCGATGGAGTAGTCGTGTTTGTCGGTTTTTCTGTCTTTATGGCGAACATTGTTTTTTAATCGAGTTGCAAAGGCTTGAAGCACTTGGTCACCAATATCGTGTCCGTAGGTGTCGTTAATATGTTTGAAGTTATCAATATCTAGGAAGACCAGAGCAGTGATACTGTCATCAGATGAATGGTTGATCTCATCGAGCTTTGCTCGCGCCCAAGTTTCAAAGCTCCAGCGGTTGGCAAGCCCTGTGAGTTGGTCAAAATACGCCAACTCTTCAATCCCTTCACGATAAAGTGTTTGAATGTAGTTGAGGACTTTTGTGTAGTAATACGAGAATGTGTGACACACAAATGCAGTTGCTATCAGGGTCAGCATAAATCGTCGTTCTATGATGTCACTGGCTGTTGGTAGCCGATCTAAAAAAACGACGCCAAAAAAGATCAGTAAGATATAGGTGCCACTAAACAGCAGACCGACTTTAAACTCATTGATCAGCACCAGAGTGGCGACAATAGGGTATAGCCATAGCAGTTTGCCTGAGGGGGCATCGTTATACAGAAGTAGCAATAACCCTTCGAACATCAAAACTGCACTCAGCCATAGGTCGGCATATTGATGATGTCGTTGAACCTTTATCACATAACTGATACCTAAACAGGCTAAGGCACACAGAGCATGGAAAAAGCTTAATCCCCAATTATCCTCAAACAATTGAGCAATGGAGCCATAAGTTAAACATGCCGCGGCGATACTGGAGCATAAAAAGACAATTTTCTTTTTTCTTGTTGAGCGGATATCCGCCATTTCCTCTAAGCGTGCTCCAGCCAATGTCGACATTACGTATCCTTGCTTAATTAACGTGTACGCTTATTCTAGGCGGTATTTTAGCGATGAATAGAACAACAAAGTTTCCAAATGTGATGTCAGTCATTTTTAGTATGGGCCTAGAAGTGTGGTTTGGTGAGAGTGCTCAAAGCGCAACAAAGGCTTATAAAGTTTTCCATGGCGGATCTTTATGGTTTCAGATGGTTCGATTAATAATTCAAAGTAATGCATTTCCACCGCCGTATTTGCAGGATCTATCCTGACTCAACTCTGTTGGGAGTAGCATGAACTGCGCCTTCTACCTATTGAGCTCATTGTTCGTCAATCGACGATCTCTAAATTCCGGCAATGAGTTTTTCGTTGTGAAAAAGCATTAGAAATATTTTTCCGAAACAGAGCGAAATATTGTTGTCGTTGTGACCAATATGCGACTAGAATCCGCGCTAAATCACGACCTCATATCGAGCTTCATTCGAGTTACTCTTTTTCCAAACTGCTTCACACATTTTGTGAGGCAGTTTTTAGTTGTAGGAAAGGTTACAAACATGCCTAAAAGCCAGAACATCAACCAGCGAATGTCCATTGTGGCATTGGCTTGGCCGATTCTTGTCGAAATTTTGCTACGGACGGCTTTAGGAACCAGTGACGTGTTCATGCTGAGTGGCTACTCAGACAAAGCGGTATCCGCTGTTGGTGTGATCACGCAGATTACCTTTTTCTTAATCATCGTTTCGACGTTTGTCAGCAGCGGAACGGGGATTTTGATTGCCCAATACAACGGCGCTGGGCGCGAGCAAGAGTCTGTGAACGTCGGCGTTGCAAGTATTGCGCTGTCTGTGATTGTCGGTGCGTTCTTGAGTGTGATTGCCGTGCTTGGCGCGATATTCCTGCTCCCGTATTACGGTTTGGAGGCGCAAGTCGAGCAATACGCACGTGAATATTTGCTGATCAGCGGAGCGATGACGTTCAACGTCACCATAGGCATAGTCTTTACGACCATTCTGCGTAGCCATGGCTATTCGCGCTCTCCAATGGTGGTGAACTTGATCTCGGGTGTGTTCAACATCATTGGTAACTATATTGCGCTTTACCAGCCATTCGGTTTACCTGTGTATGGTGTGCAAGGTGTAGCAATAGCAACCGTCGTCAGCCAAGTCATCGGTACGTTAATGTTATGGTTTATTCTCGCACGCAGCAGCATTGAACTACCAATGTCGACCATGAAACAAGTGCCCGCAGAGATTTACAAAAAGATCTTAAAAATCGGCGGTATGAACGCGGGTGAAGTGCTGTCTTACAACGTGGCGCAAATCTGCATTGTGTACTTTGTGGTGCAAATGGGGACGGCATCGTTGGCGGCTTTCACTTATGCACAAAACATTGCCCGTTTCTCGTTTGCTTTCGCGTTGGCAATTGGTCAGGCTGCGCAAATTCAGACTGGTTACTACATCGGCAAAGGTTGGGTGAGCAGCATTTTAAAACGCGTACAAATCTACTTCTTAGTGGGATTTGTGGCATCAACGGCGGCAACCACACTGATTTACCTGTTTAGAGAAGAGATTCTGCGCGTATTTACCGATCAACCAGAAATACTCGCATTGGCAGGTTCGTTAGTCATGGGCTCAATTTTGCTCGAGGCCGGACGTGTGTTTAACCTGATTTTTATCGCGGGGCTCAAAGGCGCGGGTGACATCAAGTTCCCAGTGCAAATGGGGATTTTGAGTATGTGGGGACTAGGCGTGCTTTTCTCCTACATCTTTGGCATCCACATGGGTTATGGCGTTTTAGGGGCTTGGATGGCAATCGCTCTCGATGAATGGGTGCGTGGTATCATCATGGCAAGGCGTTGGCGCTCTCAGGTGTGGACCAAGTTTAAGGTGAGCTAACGGTTTTCGGTATCGCGCATCACGCTTATTCTGTTGTTAGAAACCCAAAAAGGCACTGTTAGTCAGTGCCTTTTTGTTATTTAAAATCTGGAAGAAGTTAGAACTCGCACTCAGCTCTGAACACCATGCGCTCTTTGCTGTATGGATGATCCAGCTCTAGCATCTCAGCATGCAGGTGTAAGCGATTCGCTTTTTCGCCGTATAAACCATCACCAACCATTGGCATGTTTAACCCCATGTGATGAGCACTGTGTACACGTAGTTGGTGAGTTCGCCCGGTTTTCGGATACATGTATACCTTGCTGCGTCCATCTTTGACTTCAATCAGTTGCCAGTAGGTTTCTGCATGTTTACCGTGTTCAAAACACACCAACTGACGTGGGCGATCGTCGGGGTCGCCACGCATTGGCAGTGAAATTTCCCCTTTCTGCTCGCTCAATACGCCTTCGAGTAGTGCCATATAACGTTTTTGTACGCCGCGAGCCATAAACTGTTTTTGCAGACTTTTGTTCGCGCGCTTAGTTAAGGCAAACACCAAAATGCCAGAGGTCGCCATGTCGAGGCGATGAATCACAAACGGCCCTTCCACATCAGGGAACATCGCTTGTAGGCGCGTATAAGCAGAGTCCTTGATAGTTTTACCTGGCACTGAAAGTAAGCCCGAGGGCTTGTTGACGACGACCATAGCGTCGTCTTGGTAGATTATCTCTAGCTCTTTGTCTTCTGCCCAATTCTCCGCCAATGGGTTAGGTTCGACATCCAGCCCTTGCATCATATGGCCTAAAATCGGCTGACATTTGCT
>ERZ1673961.251-NODE-251-length-24856-cov-274.226523_pt1 | contig 24856 bp, 29 predicted proteins | sample MGYA00580189_ERZ1673961 | MGnify/ENA primary metagenome ERZ1673961 (study PRJEB41334, sample SAMN05608105) | rock metagenome | biome: terrestrial subsurface; feature: shale formation; material: shale | place: USA: Pennsylvania ... | reverse complement strand
AGACCCCGCAAGAGGTGCCTGAGAAAACGTTAGGATGTTAAATATCCGATTAGCGTATGAGGTTCTTGCGAGCGTCTTTCATTTTGGTCCGGAACAGAATATTCCAGTATGACCGCTTATAGTACTGCATCTTAATCTTCATTGTGATTGCGTTCAGAGCACCCATTGACATCGGGAGGAAGTCCTTATAGTACGTTTTCGTTCCATTGGGCTTCAGACCCCCAGATCAGGTAGTCATGTTTTTACCAGGTGATGTGGGCCATCGCGCAATACTTCACCGAACCGTCATGGGGGTTATAGAGACGGCGCTCTCTGCGACCGAATCCGGAGCGCAGGTTTTCTGGGTCGGTGGAATCGACGCTTACCAGATCAATGAGCTCCAGGATTTGTACTGGTTTTCGATGGCAGAGCCAGACCGGGTAAAGAATAAGAAACTGCTTGATGAGTATGAAGACTACTTCGAGTATCAAGAAGTAGCGAAGGCGACCAAAGACCCTGAGATGATGAGGGCTGTCAAGATCATCAACAGCTACGATGAAATCCCTGAACGACTCACCACTCTACGACGCAATACAGTCAAAGAAGAGTTTGGGGCTGACATTACGGTCTCAACAGCTCATCGGTGCAAGGGGTTGGAGTGGGACTTTGTTCAGCTCTATGACGACTTTCCGGATGTCCTGGACCCAGAGCTCGACCCAATGGCCCGTGACGATGAAATAAACCTGCTCTACGTCGCATCCACCAGGGCGATGCGAATCCTTGCATTGAACAGCGCTGTCGAGATGGTTATCCGCTACATCACCCAAAAACGCATGGTCGAGAAGCAGATGAAGATGGCCGCAGAAGCGACAGAAGTTGAAGAGGACACGACCAAATAGTTTGGTCAATTCTTTCACATGTGAAAGTTGACAAATAAAACGCTCTAAGCGCCCTAAATGGGCGCTTACACCTGCCTAATTTCACGCCTCCCACCTCTACCATATCGAGCATGGGAAAATACGTGCGTGAGACTATGAAAAAATCACCTTTGAATTTACTGCTCCTTGCAGCGCTCACGCTGGGGGCATCACACCAGGCTTGGGCTCAAGATGGCACAAGACCTGGTTTTTATGAGCGAAAGGAAGAGGGTTGGTTCTGGTACAAGGAAGAGCCCAAAGAACCAGAGAAAAAACCCGAAAAGCCCAAACCAAAGCCTGTGGCAGAAGCGAAGCCTACACAGCCTAAGCCTGCTGCTCCGCTTCCGAGCGGCCCAGAAATGTTCTCAGCGGAATGGTTCCGGGAAAACTTACCCAAGTACAAAGACCTTGCTTGGAACAATCCTACCGTTGAAAACGTCAGGACGTTTCTCTACTTGCAACGATTTGCGATAGATCGCTCTGAACAATTTTCCGATGCTACAGAGCTGGCGGTCGTGGGTGATCCGTTCCTGGATGAAATTACTCGACGTCCTGCTGCCACGTTTGCCTCACAACAGGTTGATCGTGACGCTGGCAACGCAAAAAACAAGCTACTGAAAAGCGTGGCTGACCGCGTAGGGATATTCTTCTTTTACAAGTCCGACGACGACTACAGTGACTTGCAAGCACCGCTCATCAAGATGCTGGAGCAAGGTGAAGGCTTCTCGATCATTCCAGTTTCTATGGACGGCAAACCTCTCCCCAGCGGGCTTTTCCCCCATTACAAGACCGATGAAGGCCATGCCAAACAACTTGGCATCGTGACTTTCCCCGCTGTTTACCTCGCATCTCCAGACGGTCAGTTCGCTCCTATAGGACAAGGCCCAATGTCTCTTCCTGAGCTGAATCACAGGATTTTGGTCGCAGCAAAACGCAACGGTTGGGTCACAGACGAAGAGTTCAACCGTACACGTCCGGTACTCAACCTGGAAAACAACATAGCCGAACGCTTGGCCTCACCAGAGCTGGGCTCTGACCTCAAACAGCTATCTCAAGCGAGCGGCGATAAAGACAACTTTGTGCCACCGGAACAACTCATGAAGTACATCCGGGACAAATTACAGGAGAACTAAGATGGTCACGCACAAGACAGTAAAAAGGAGCCTGCTTGCCCTGAGTGTGGCGGCCAGTCTCTTCATGGCACCTACAGGGGCGATAGCCGCTAACGGCCTCCAGTCACAGATGGACAAACTCTTCAATGAAATGAGCAACACAACACCACCTGGCGTTTATGAAAGCCAACGACGTGGCGTTTTAGCTGGTGGCCGGTTCACAGCAAAGACTCGAATCTTTGACGAGAACCTGGTGAGTTTTGCCCCTCCATCATGGAAAGCTGGTTGCGGTGGTGTGGATCTGTTCGGCGGTTCGCTTTCCTTCATTAACGCGGACCAAATTGTCCAACTCCTCCGAGCTGTCGCAGCCAACGCCAAGGGCTATGCCTTCCAGCTTGCGCTCGACAATGTTTTCCCGGACGGAGCGAAGTGGATAGAGAACTTCCAGAAGAAAGTACAAGCGCTCAACCAACATCTGGGCAACTCCTGCCAGCTCGCTCAAGGTTTCGTGAACGACCTAACCAGTGGTATGGACCTTAAACACAAAACTGATGCTTCTATCACCGCGACAACTTCCGGCCTGTATGAAGACTTCTTCGGGTCCAAGCAGGAAACCAGCGGCAAGAGCCCCCTGGAAGAACTGAAAGCTAACAAGCCTGACGAATACAACAAGATGATTGGCAATATCGTCTGGAAGCAACTCAAGAGCAACAACGCCAACACCTGGTTCCAGTACGGGGATAACACCCTGCTTGAAGCGATCATGTCTTTAACCGGCACAGTCATCATTGGTGATCTGGTAAACGACCCTAACTCAACCGGCACGGGTGCGAAAACAACCCCCCTGACAACCCTGCCAGGTAACAAGATCACCTTATCAGATCTGATTTCAGGCGGTTCTGTTGAGATCTATTCCTGTGACTCTGATACGACCAACTGCCTGAGTGCTGGCACCAGCAATAAAACTGTCGTGCTCAAAGGTATCAAGAACCAGATCACCGACATGCTATTGGGAACCAGTTCTACGCCTGGCGTCATCTACAAATACGCAACGAACTCTGGAACCTTAACCGACCCAGAAAAGGCCTTTGTTTCTAACCTCCCTGGAGGGATTGGCACCATCGTTCGTAACTTGTCTGTCCTTTCACAGGACGGCGCTAACCTGTTCGCAACAGAGTCATCAGGAGCGATAGCCCTGACCATGATGTATAGCTTCTCGGAAGAGTTCTTCCGTGCAGCTCGCATTGCGATGGCTAATAGCAAATCGCCCTACAATAAAGAGGCACTGGAGCTTCTCGCGCAATCGCAACAGCAAATCCGCGCTGAATACACAATTCTGTCCTCTCAATACGGCGACCTGGCAAGCCAGATTGAGAAATACAACAACCTACTGGACAACATCCGCAAGCAAAAATACATGCTGGCAACTTTGTCCAATCCTCCTAGCACGAACTAAGGGGCCATTGGAATGGGAGCTTTTTCAATCCACTCTATCGGTGACTCTGCTTTTCTGGAGCAAATCCTGATTGCAGTATCAATGATCACCGGCACCGGAGACTTCGAGAAGATGGTCAGTATTGGCCTGCTTCTTGGGGTCTTGATGATCTGTATTCAGTCCGTCTTTCAGGGCGCAAAGCAAATCAACCTCCAGCAAGTGCTGGTAGGTTGGATTCTATATGCCTGCTTCTTCGGTCCAACCACAACGGTGACTATCGAGGATGCGTACACAGGGCAGGTTCGAGTCGTCGCCAATGTCCCTATTGGGGTGGGCTTTGCTGGAGGTGTCATATCCAACGTGGGATACACCATCACCAATTTGTTTGAAACCGGATATGGAGTAATCGTACCCAATGTCACGGAAAGCCACTTTTCCGAAACACTGAAACTGTTGAATGACGTCAGACGGCGAGCCTATGACACCGGGGTTTTCACTGCGCTTAATTCAGCAAATGGGGGCGGCTATGTTGATGTGAGGCGTTCTTGGAACAATTACATTCGGGAATGCACGTTGACCAAAGTTGATCTCAACCTAATGTCCCTTGATGAGTTGATGAACCGTTCAACCGACTCAGCTTTGCGGTTCAACTCTCAGCTCTACGGAACCCGGTTGTATTTGTCCACATCAAACCCTGATGGCGCTGACTACACATGTACTGACGGATGGGTGGCTATTAGCACTGCAACCGCCAACCTAAGCAGCCCGGTTGTTGTTGATGCTCTTAACAGCCTACTGGGTATTGACACATCAACTGGCGATAACGCTATAACTAAGCTAACTGACTCCCTGCAAGCAATGGGGGCCACAACTACGTCATCAATCGACTACCTGAAAGCCGCCGTTCTGGAGCCCCTCTATTATGAAGCCGCAGCAGGACGCTATCAGGACCTCCAGGACTACGGCTCTGCATTGATGATCAACCAAGCCATTCAGCAACGTAATACTCAGTGGGCCGCAGAGCAGTCGATGTTCATGACCGTTGTCCGACCAATGCTGACGTTCTTTGAGGGCTTCATTTACGCTATCACCCCGATCATTGCTTTTATTATCGTGATGGGCAGCTTTGGCCTCCAGTTAGCCGGTAAATATGTGCAAACCATCCTCTGGATTCAGCTATGGATGCCAGTCCTCTCAATTATCAACCTGTTTGTTCATACCGCCGCGTCAAATGAGATGTCTAGTCTCAGTGCTGGTGGTCTCAACTCCATGTACGCACTTTCCTCAACTGGAGATGTGCTGCAACACTGGATTGCAACCGGCGGCATGTTGGCTGCGGCCACTCCGGTGATTTCCCTGTTTATCGTCACAGGTAGCACCTACGCCTTCACCAGCTTGGCATCGAGAATAAGTGGTTCTGACCACGTTGACGAAAAGATGCAAACGCCAGATCTACTCAAGCAAGGTCCGGTTATGCAAAGCCAACCAGCGTACAACCACAACCAATTCAGTGGTGCGATTGCAAACGGCGCAGAAAGCATGATCAGCACCTTCTCGCTTGGCTCCACCTTGGCATCGGGCGTGAGCTCCGCACAGGCATTACAAAGTCAGAAATCGGAGGCTTTCCAAAGCACCCTCGGTCGAGGTTTTTCTGATGGAGTAAGTCAGGATCAAGCCTATTCAAGACTCTCCAATGTCGGGCGCAACGTTTCGTCGCAAAACACAGCTCAGAGCCAATTGATCAACCAGCAAGCCAAGAACTTCATGGATAAGTTCCAGGTGGATGATAGCCACTCTGATGCTGTCAAAGGTGCTTTTGCCATGCAGGCTATGGGCACACTCGATGTTGACGAAGCTGCGTCCATGCTTATGCCTATGGTTGGTAAGGCCAGGGCAGCAATGAAGGCCGTTGCTGGTGTGAAATCAAACAGTACAGCCCTTGTTCCTGCTGGTGGTGATGGCGAATCAGGCGGCGGTAGTGATGTCCTGGACATCAAAGCGCAAGCGAAGGGGGCAACGGAGTCATCAGCTCAAGACTCGTCAAGCTGGTCAGCGAGTGATGTGTCCCAGTTCATGAAGGGTGTGAGCTATTCGCAAACCGATAGCCAGGCGTTGACAAATCAATTGGCGCAGGGTTTCAGCCGTTCTGGAAGCGAGTCATTTAAGCAAACCTGGGGTGACAGCTTATCCCAGAATCTGTCCAAGTCGGCCTCTGAACTGGTGTCTGCATCAGACACCTTCACAACAATGAGTCAGCTCCAAAATCAAATGGGCTCCATGACTAACACCGACTTTAAAACTCTCGGTGGTGCAGTGGCACAAACCCCTGCGGCCATGAACCAACTGAATGACTATTTCCGAAATGCCGCGCCGCAATCGGTTAAAGACGAGGCGGCTTCACTACAGCAAAGATACCAAGCCTACGGAATGTCGCCTCAAGTGGCCCAAGCAGCAGCGCGAATGACAGCAATGACCAACTCCAAAAATTACGAACCGGGTAAGGAGCTTGGCGGGTATCAAGCCGCACTACAGGCGATCAATACCGCGTCCGGTCGCAATGGAGCATTTAGTGGTGATGCTTACGGAAATAACGGCATTGAAGGCCCGAATGTTCAAGGCCTACCAGGTCAGGTTCAAGGTGCTGTAGGCAGTGGACCTAACATCCCAACCGGGTTCCGGGAGAATGTGGCTGGAATGGCTGGAACTAATCCGGCATCAGAAGCTGGTCAGTTACCAACAAATAGCCCCCTTGTTCAAAATGAACATGCAGCCGGTACGTCAGCTCTTCACAACCAAGCGCAGCAAACAGAGCGAAATGTATCTGCTCCTGAACTGAAAAAAGCCCAAGATAACCTTATGAACTCACTTCCGGAAATGTCTTGGAGCGCTTCGGCATGGGGGGCTTGGGATAACTCCACTGACTGGATGGGCCGCAGAGCTGAACAAGCTGGTGGAGCTCTTATTGCTGGTGGTCAAGCTGGCGCTGATGCGTTCTCAAAAGCAATGGATCAAATGAGAACGATGACGCCTGAGCAACGCGACCAATTCATCGCGGCAACTCAACGCGGCGACCAGGCCGTTCAAGAAGAGTTTGGCTGGGCCGGTGACGCGATGGTTGGGATGGCTAAACTTGGCCGAAACGTCATGGGAGCTGCTGCAAGCGGCTATGATGCAGCTAAAGAATGGTTAACTGGTAAATCTGACCTATCAGAAGCCGCTAAAGGGATGAGCATTGAAGAACGCGGCGCGTTCTATGCAGCAGCTCTATCCTCTGCCGCAGAAGCCGGTGGTGGAGCGGCGCAGCAGTTTATGAACCAGTATGGCGATGAGTTCAAAGAGACAATGCAGTCAATTGCTCAAAACCGCTATGGACTGACTCAAGCACAAGCTGCTGTTTATGCTGAATCCTTTGATACAAACGAAGGACGCATGGATCAGGCAGTTCAGAACCTGAAAATGGAATATGCAGAACGTAACCCGGATGGTTCACCAATGATGCAAGGTGGTCAGCCTGTTCTTTCTCAGCAGAACGAAGAGTTTACAGACAAGCTGGTAAACGTATTGCAGAACTCGACAGGGGCAGGAGATCGTTCAGGAAGCTACTTGACTGCTGTCAGGGGGTACAACATAGCAAATCAGAGGTTCTAAAAGACCAATCAATAATAAGGGGGCCATCAGGCCCCCTTATTCGTCTCCAGCTCCAATATGGTAGCGCTGGTCAAAATCATAGGAATCTTGAAATCCACCAGCATGTTTTTTTCTGCGCCGGGTTGGCGGTGCCTCTTTATATGCTGACCGCGCAGCACGGATAAACCATGTTAGCCCAAACAGAGCCCCGACAGCCAAAGCAACTTGCCACTGGAAGTAGGCAATCCCTCCCCAGAAGATAACAGCAGCCCAAAGACTTCTGTGAATGAAAAACAGGAAGCGCGCCCCCCAAACGGCAAAAGGCGCCAGGGCGACAGCCAGCCCCCAAGACGTATCAGCCATCATAGCTATCCCTAGAAGGACAACTCCCAGCAGAAAAATATTGACCACATGTTTCATACCAACCCCCTTACTCTTTACCTCCAGTTTACCACAGCATCAAAAAATGCAACTGTGAAAATTTGACTATTTTTTGCTAAATAAGCATTCCATTGGCAATTTTTATGATTAGAATTTGCTCTGAAACTTTCACATGTGAAAGTTAGGCCTTACGGAACAAGGCATTTGTTGACAAAGCATTACATAGTTGAACATGTCAAACAGATCGCATACACTATGGAATAGGCCATTGCTAACGCTTTGGTCCCCATCTGCAACACCGCAGAGTTCTCTTTCCCAAATACCTCGTATTGTAAACACCATCATCCTCGTGTGGTCGGGTCGCACCTTTGCCTACCCTACCCTCATCAGCTCCTGCTGTATTCGCAATTTCAGCCCTCGCTGTATCCCTAAAATCACTTATACCTAAACGCTATTTAATATCACAAAATACCGCACTTCCCGTGCGCTATTTCCGCCATTCCTTTGGCGCACTTTCCATTACTATCGCAAAAATATTCGTATCCCATTGATTACTAACAGTATTGTAACTTTGTTCCGTCGGTACAAAGTTAAGTGTATGTTTTTAAAGGTTTTTTATTGTTGACAGCATCATTATTTGGGCTTATAAAGGCGCAAAATATGTCAGTTTGTGACAATAGAAGAACTCTAAAAGCGTTCATTTAATAACGCACTTTTTGTATGGGTAACAACGCAGTTTAAGGGGTGGCAAACAATGGATAAATGCCAAGTGATAGACATCCCAAGCGACCCAGAGAAGAAACGTGAGTGGATCAAGTACAAACTCAAGATCCAGGGGCTTTCTCTGGCCGCATTGGGCAGAAAACACAAAACATCTCGGCAGGTGGTGTCTACGGCACTCTACAAGCCCAGTCCACGCTGGGAACATGAGATAGCGACAGCTTTGGGTATGAAGCCGTCTGAGATTTGGCCGGAGCGGTACGACGAAGAACACGAAATACCCCTCAGACATAAGGAGGCAAGCTGATGAAGAACAAAGCCAAGGTGCTGGTTCTGTCTGCGGCTCTCCTGTCATCAACAGCGAATGCTATTGACCTGAGCGGAACCATCTTCGACAAAGCGGCGAAAGCATATAACCTCGACCCTCTTCTAGTGTATTCGGTCGCATTGGCCGAATCTGCATCAGGGAGAGGTAATGGCTCTATAAGTCCTTGGCCTTGGACGCTTCGCGTTCCTGGGCTTCCTTTCTATGCCAAGTCGGAAGATCAGGCAAAGGCTAAGCTCGCTGAGTTTCAGCAGCAGTACGGTCGTGCCATTGATGTCGGGTTCATGCAAGTGAGCATCCGCTGGAATGGTCATAGAGTTTCTTCTCCAGCAGATCTTCTCGACCCAGAGACCAATGTCATGGTTGGGGCAGAGGTGCTATCAGAAGCCATTCAGTCATCTCCAAATGACTTGGAGCTTGGCGTTGGCCGCTATCACGCCTGGGAAGACGAAATCCGAGCCAGAAACTATGGTAGCCGAGTCTTGGCTATCTATCGCAACCTTCGTGATTTGTGAGGGGGCGGAATGTTGGAACTGGATATTATTGGTGCGTGGGATGCAAGAGCCGTCAACCTAAATAAAGAAGAAGCTGATAGAAACGTCTACGAGTTCGATCTGACATTGTGGAACCTGCTATCCACTCTGGCAAAAGAACGTCCAGAAGATGCGGCCTCACAATTTTCTTTGGGCATGGACACCGTTCAAAAGCTGTCACTGGCAACACCTTCCCAATTGGAAGCTCTGGCCTCTGGCGTGTTGATCTCTTTCAAGCTCGAAACAGCAGAGCAGAACATCATCACGCGACTCTCTGGCGACTACGACCCGGTAGTTTTCATCAACCATAGTGTTGATGAATTTGATGCTGCCTACTGGTTGCTATTTAACCGCGTCGCATCGAGAGACCCGGAGATGGCAAAGGAAGTTTTCGGGGTTTCGAGAGAGCTTGCGGAGCTGGTGGCTAAGGCAACAGACAGCCAGTTGCGCCACATGTCTGGAACAACGGTTACGCATTTTACGCTTCGTTTTGCTCCGAGCATCATTGAAGAAATTCTCGATGACAGCCGGGAAGAGTTAACACACCCGGTATTGAAAAAACTGCAACAGTCTCTACAGGGACGTGGGAGGTGGAGATGAACATTGGCAACTCTGGTACATTGGGTCGCTGGGTTACAGCTCGACACATGGCCCTTGCTGGGTACATCACAAAAATAATCATGATCGAGACTGGCCTAACCTACAAACAGGTCAGACGGCTTTACCAGGATCTGGAGAGGGACGGATATACTCTGGAACGAAAATCCAGAACCTTCCGGGGTGGTGCGACACTGATTCATAGTCACACATCCAAGATACAGGCCTCTCTTCTAATGCAGCTCTACTTCAACATTGGTGGAGAAGCCGTGTTGCGGTCTGTGAACATCAAAGCCTTGAACAAGGCATTTAGAATGTATCACGCAATCCGCAAGGAAGTGCCCGGAATGAAAGGTGCTCGATGGGCTCCGTTTGATATTACTGATGCCTGGTGTCTTGCTTCGGAGTTGAGAAGTGGGGACGCAATGCTGGAGGTGTGCGACAACTGCAAGTGTACGTACTTCACCTCTGTTAATCAAAGAACCTGCGTTGAATGTCCGTTCTGCAAAGAACAAGGAAGGCATGGTGGTGGGGAGAAAGAGTGTGCTTGAGTAGACTATGACATTTTGGACCAGAAGATGAGCGCCCAAACTTTGCGGCGCTCATTTTTTTACTTCTTCTGTGGGATACGGTAGCGCTCCAGCTCGACAGCTCCCAACCCCTTGAAAGCATCCGGGCGACGTCCTTGCCCACTCCACGAAACTCCGTCTTTTGAATATCTAGCATTATCAGGTTCTGATTTGCTCGTGAACATTTCGTTGAGCAAGCCGATGTCCACACCGCAGGATTCCATGTCGCTCATTATTCGCTCGGCCTGAGCTCGCTTTTCTTTTTCTTCTTCTTCTCGCTTTTTGTACTCTTCCTCCAGTTCATTGAGAACGCCCTTCATTCTGTCAATGATCTCCCGAACTTCATCTAACGGGAGCCCTCGCAACAAGGTGCGAATGCGGCTTTTACGCTTTAACTCTGCGATTATTAACTCTCTACGTTCAGCCGCTGATAGCGTAGAGAACTCCTCGTGGTCTTTCATGTCATACGGAGCCCATCAGTTTTCCTTTAAGTGAATCACGTTGAGAGTTCAGTTTTGCGTCAGCCTGCACTGGCGGATTTTGATGCTGTGCAGGTTGACTCTCTGAACCCTGTTGCTCAAAAGACCCAATGTTGCCAGAAAACCGAAGAGAATAAAGACCCAATAGAGCAAGGGCGCGGAGCCGATCACTACGCGCCTTATGCTGCATCTGGGACAGTTCACGATAGAGCTCCGGAAAGGCTTGCTCCGATATGTTCAGATTAGATATTTTTCCATCCCATTTGCTACCAGCCACAACGACCTCCTATCTATCAGCCGCAGAACCAGAAGCCCCTGGCATTGGATGCCACGGATTCGTTGGGCAATACAATCCTGCTCTTAGGGAAAAGCTCCTTGGCCGCATCTTGGTAAGCCTCGGCACCGCCACCAGCCAGTAAAACTACGTCAGCATCCATTCCGTCCTCACGCATTGACTTCCGCATAGGGATCAAGGCGTTTTGAGCGACCTTGGTTGAGGCTTTCTTGAAGTAGTCTTTGATCGATACCTTTTCGCCGTAGAGGAAGATTTCGGCCTTACCGGCACGAATAGCTTTCTCGATCTTCTCGATGCCAGGGGCACCGCCGTGGTCTTCCTGAATTAGCCGATCCGTTTCCTGTAGCAACACCGACATCGCCTTGAGGCTGGTGCCAGATGAATGATAGCGGACCTCTCCCTCTTCAAGAGCTACCCAGTCTACAGAGAAGAACCCAGGGTCAATTACAACGGTTTTTCCTCCCTGGATAATCTCCAGGAGGTCTTCATCTTTGGTTGAACTGACAACATCCATGTAAGCACCGGCAGGTTGCGGTACAACCACGACAGACTTAACCGCTACCGATCGTTTTGGCGTGATCTGGTGTTCGCCCTCAAGTCGAGATTTCAACGCCTCTCTGCGCTCTACTTCCATGTACTGACTAACAGGCAGGCCAGTCACCAGCACATCAATCTCCTTCTGCTCGGACATCAGGAGTGCAGCGTAGAAAAGAGCCTTATATGGATTGGTCGAAGGATAGTCGCCGTGAAGCTCACGCTCCCAACCTTGCAATCGGTCAGGCTCGACGCCTGCAACCCATTTCTCTCCATCAATCACAACCTGAATGCTGGCCCCTGCACCGCCAGTTAACTGTTGTGGCATCAGTTCCAGTGGACCTGCCCCCACCGGCATGACGATTGTGCGAGCTTCCTCACCTTTATGCCCCATTGCCATTTTCAGGTTGGAGTAACCAATATCCAAACCCAGAACAAATTGACTCATGAAATCCTCCAAAGATTGCTTTTTGATTGCTTTTTGATTGCTTGCCGCGTGTTGGATAGAGAATAAGGCTAAAAGCGGGGGCAAATGGCCTGTGTAATTGCCCAAAAGGGGCGTTTAGGTTGCTTTTCGGTGGCTTTTTGATCGTTAAGCAAGGAAACCTATGGGAACGCTGCACGGATAGGTTCAGATAAACAGACCTTACCCCTACATCGAGAACCGCTTTCCCTCCAGCATAGAGAGACGGCGGTAAAGAGGTAATTGGAATCTTTGGTGCTATATCCAATATATCTGGAATCTTTATCTATAGATTCACATTGAAAGAGGCGGTGGAAGAATAAGGGCATCAAGATTCCAGATAGATAGAGGGAAATTTGACAAATTCCAAGGATGGGTTAGCCTAGTGACAGAACTAGATTCCATTAGTGGAATAATCAGCTTTAAATTCCAGATAGATAGTTATGTGGATAGGAATTGGATAGGAATTGGGAGGGTTTTGAGGTGAGTCTACCAACGGAGCGATGGCTAGATCTGCTAGATCCGAAGCTCGAAGAAGAACGATCCGAGATAACAGAGGACCTGCTAGAGGTAGAGGGACGTGAGTTTGTTGCAGAGGTACGGAGCAAACTGGATCACGCCTTAGCGGTTCTTGCTGTCGAGGCGCAGCAGGAAGCGGACATGTACTGGAACGCGCACAAATCGGCGCGTGAAGAAGCATCAGAGGACGAACAAGGGCGTGTCGGTACACGGGTTCGCATTCTAGGCGTATCACTCGTTGCAGAGTGGTATCGCAACAGATTTGTCGAACAGGTTCCCGGACAAAAGAAAAGGGTTCTATCGACACATATCAAGAAGGGTCGGGGTCATGCCTATAGCATGTCGCACTTCAAGAAAGAGCCTGCCTGGGCACAAGAGTTGATCCAGCAAGTTGAAACCAGGTATGCCGTGTTAAGACAACGCGCCACTGCCTTAGCAAAAATTCGCCGGGCGCTAAACGAGTACGAGCGCCAGCTAAACAAGACACATAGCGACGAGGTGTGACAACATGACAGCATCTGTAGCGGCCACTGAACTGGCGAAACTGGGGAAATGTGAAGCGATGATCAAGAAAGTCGCCAGCCATCCTCGCCCTGCCCTGTCAAAGCGCCCACAATCGCCACAGGGGACAGATAGCACCCTTCGGGGTGAGTTCGCCCATTTCCGGTATGAAGCGGCAGCCCTGCGCTTCATGAGCAGCACTGCGGGGGCTAAGCGTCGCATCTACCAGCTAGTGTTTTCAGCAACGGTAGCAGCGGGAGTTTTGACACTGCTGGCGGCATGGACCACCAGCTAGAAAGTATCGACGGAACAATCATGAGCAAGAGAACCAAAGACAAAGACCTGGAGAAACTCGACGTAATCAAAGACTCACCGCAAATGAGCCTGTTTGAGATCATTGAATCTCCGGCCAAGAAAGACGACTACTCCAACACCATCGAGATCTACGATGCGCTGCCTAAGTACATTTGGGACCAAAAGCGTGAGCATGAAGATTTGTCCAACGCTGTAGTGACGCGACAATGCTCCATCAGAGGCCAGCAGTTCACGGTGAAGGTGAAGCCAGCCATCATCGAGAAGGATGACGGAAGAACCGTGCTGATCTACGCGGGACAGCGAGAGGAAATCCTTGAGGATGCTCTACGCAAGCTCGCAGTGAACGGGAAAGGCCATATCATCGAGGGCAAGGCTGGAGTCATGTTCACTCTGTACGAACTCCAGAAAGAGCTCTCGAAGATGGGTCACGGGTACAACCTGAACGAAATCAAGGAAGCAATCCAGGTTTGTCGTGGCGCAACACTCGAATGTATCAGTGATGACGGTGAAGCCTTCATCAGCTCCAGCTTCTTCCCGATGGTGGGACTGACCACCAGAGGTGAGTTTCGCAAGAAAGGCGGGAACGCCAGGTGCTATGTGCAGTTCAACCCGCTGGTAAACGAATCGATCATGAATCTGTCGTTTCGTCAGTACAACTACAAAATCGGAATGCAAATCCGCTCCCCTCTTGCACGGTACATCTACAAGCGAATGAGCCACTACTGGACTCAAGCATCACCAGATTCGCCGTACACGCCATCGCTTATCAGCTTCCTGACCCAGAGCCCTCGTGAATTGAGCCCACGGATGCCGGAGAACGTCAGAGCCATGAAGCTCGCTCTGGAGGCCCTCATCAAACAAGAGGTCATAAGCGACTACGACGCGAACCAGATCAAGGATGGCCGCAGAGTCATCGACGTGCGGTACGTCATAAGGCCTCATGAGAACTTCGTGAAGCAGGTGATGGCGTCCAACAAGCGTAAGCAGCAGACAGAGCTACGGGCCATCAAGCACGGCATGATCGACCACGACATCATTGATGAACCCCAGCGTAAGGGGAGATAGCCACTAGAATCTCCCATCCCCCCAGGGAAAAGAAAGATAGGCGCGTCAGCGCCTTTTTTTATGCCAGAAGAAAGCGCACAAGGTACGCCCACCAGGCAGGACCGGAAACGGAATGCCTCCGCATATGGGGGAGCTGCACGGATAGAGCGAACGTGACCCCAGATGCAGCGTGGGCTGGGGCTCTATATATGGGATCGCTGCACGGTAGTCGCAAGCTGAGTCTCAGTATCGTGCAAGCGTAAGCCACGACGAAGGATAAGTGCCATGCTGCTCCAGTGGTTCCCGTAGAGTGGTTCCCGTAAGGTATTGATAGTTAAAGGGTGAGGATGTGGGGGACCTGCACGTTATGAGATTTGATATGTGGGTACGTTGCACGAAAGCAGGTCCTGAACCTCTCGATATATGGGAACTCTGCACGATTGACGAAGCAGAACAAAGATTGACAGATCAGGACAAACCTAAAAAAGCAGTCAAAATGACTCTAATAGTCCATAAAGTGATCACGCGCACACAAAAAGAGGCCAAAAGTTATCCACATTTCCTGTGCATAAACGGGGTTTTGGTATATGGGAACGCTGCACGATCACATGTGGGTACGTTGCACGGTGCAAAAAACGACCAAAATTGACATGTGGGTACGTTGCACGTTCAGAAAATTGTATATGGGGCCACTGCACGTATGATCTTAGACATGTGGGAACACTGCACGAACACCAGATCTGATATGTGGGAACGCTGCACGAAAGCTCTGTTTTGTAAGGATTTTGTGGAAAAAAGAGGGGTTCCGTGTGGATAACAGTGGATAAGATCCAAGGGTATGTGGGGACGTTGCACGGCAACCTATGGGAACGCTGCACGGCAACCTATGGGTTCGTTGCACGGAATAAATATGAAAACACCAGCAATATCAATGTGTTGAGTGGTGATTTAGAACGCCTAACCTGTCTTTAACCGTTTTTAATCCTTTATACAAAGATCTAAAGATCTTTATATTTATCCTTTTGATCGCTGAACAAAAAATAATCAACACTGTTTTTTTAGAAAAAAGTCTCGTATGCAAGGCCGAACAGGACGAGTATCACCAACAAGATAAGCATCGACAGCACAAAGTAACCAGACTCGTACATCACAGCTTTGATCACAGAAACGACGCTGATCGATCTTCCAGAGATCCTCCCGATGATCCACTGAAACGCAACGAACGAACCAAGCCCACAGATCAGAACCACCGCTACGGAGACAAGTGCATGTTCCCTCAGGACAGACTCACTCAGGAAACCATACTGCATCCCCATCAATACAAGCCTGCCAATGCCAAACCCCAGGCCCAATGCAACAGCTCCACGAACCAGCACGACCTTCAACGACTGGAGCCATGTCAGTTCAAGATTCATCCCCTTACGGGAAGACCGACGCACCAGCACCATAGATATGCCCAACCCCAAAAACACCAAAAAAACAAAATCCAACATTGCCACCTCTGCACAAATCAATCAGAACCACAGGCCTCTCGGCCAAATGCGCCACCAGGGAGAACCCACTTCTGCCCCTCCGGCACAAAAATCGGGAGCGTGTAATCTTCTCTGGATACCTGCTCCAATGCCTCAACATCACTAATCTGTATCGGCGCAACAGCAGAACCTAAATCTATTACGTCGATTTTTTTTCTTGATACCGTCACACCAAAGGTTTGTTCATACTGAGCAATTTTCCCAGCTCGTTCAGGCCAGTAGTGACGGATCGTGGACCAGATACGCTGTGAGTTGTAGATGCAGGTCATACACGACGACCGGCTCCAGCCAAGGCGATAAGGGACTGGGGCCAGGATGCGGTGACGCTCGATTACTTCCCATACCTCCTCCTCAGTCCAATGAAGAACGGGCCTCCAGGCATCAACTAACCGTGCAGTCTTCCCATATCTTCTGTCACAGGCATGAGCCTCAAGCTGGTTGTACTTGGATCTGTTTGCACTTTCCTCCCGGCGCTCACCAGTGATGAAAAGGATCTTCTTCCCCTTGAAGCGCTCCTGGTTATTAAGAGCTCTGCGGCCAACATCGATCTTCAAGGCTGATGAGCACCACCTTGTTTGGAGTGATGGCGATTGCTGAGGGAAACGAAGGCGCGTACCAGGCTTAGAGCGCTTATGGTCTCTAGGCAGAACCAGAAGCCCCTCAGGCGTCTCTACACGATGGGGGTGGCTATAGGCATTGTCTTTGAGCATTTCGCCCTCAAAGCCGCCCTCAAGCCACGAGAAGTACATTGGGATACCCAGTTCTTCCCCGAGCTGACGACAGTAATCACGCATGAAGGCCCAATCCATCAACGAACTGCCTTCCTGACCATCAACATCATGGTGCCAGAACTCCACCTTTGACTTATCAACACCCATGTCCACCAGCCGCAAGTACGCAGCAATCGAGTCTTTGCCTCCAGACAGGCAAACAATGATGTGATCGTACAAACTCAGGTCCACATCCGGAGCGGAGAAGTACGTTGTTCTATCGTCACAACGCTGACTGGAAGATATGCCGGAAAGAACCGACTCCAGTGATGGCAACACCACCTGGTCATCGAACAAATCTCCTTGGTTTTCTCGTCTCAACATAAGTCGCTCTTTTTTCTTTACTGGGTTGTTTTTATGATTTACAGTATTATAAAATGATACTGTGAAAAGTAAAGTTTTCAGAACGACTAATCACTCAGGAGAACTTGATAAGCACCAGAAAGCAATCTAAAGGTGGTTTTTCGGTGAGGTTGGTTCAGGGGCAACCTGCCGCTGCTGATTGAAAATCATCAAGAAGTGGCTTTTTGGTGGGGTTACGGTTTGAAGGGGTGAGTATGTGGGAACGTTGCACGGTTAAAGGGGGCCGCACATGAAAACGATAAAGCGGTTCATCGTATGGGTGAATTACGGTCTTGAGGGTTGGAGCATTTTCGGATCGAGCGATGACTGGGATGAAGCGGTATCCATCCGTTCGGAAGCGATAGACGAATGCAATATTGACGAGGAAGACATCATCTTGGCAGAAAACAAGAACGAGCTGGTGGTAAAACCTGCGGCCAAGCAAATGACGGAGTGGCACCGGGAACTGGAAGCCGTCCTTATGACCTTGGATGACTGCCAGATGGAATGTGACGGTATGACATGGGCAGTAAGCCACCTACTCAATGAAGCGGGTGTACCTCATGACTGCATGTATGGCTTTGTGCGAAACGAACAGACCAAGGACATCGTGACACCGCATTTCTGGGTTGTCCTGGATGATGGGTGGCTGGTGGATCTGAGGCTACGCATGTGGCTTGGCGATCACGACAACATTCCTCACGGGGTATTCCATCCCGATAACGAGCCAGGACTTTTCTACAAGGGAGACCCGGTTCAAAACCATAAAGGGATGAGACTGGGCAAAGCCGTCCTGGACATCATGACCGACGGAAAACTTTCACATGTGAAAGTTTCCAAACGACAAGACGGAGAGTAATAGCGTGGAATTTGATTACGACAAGTCAGTATCAAACGCACATCTTGAGGCCGCAGGCTGGGGTATGGATGCCTTTAACCACTCCAACCCATTTGAGAGTCATGTCATCTATGTGCGTGACTACCGCAACGATCACATCCGCCTGTTCACCATCAAGCAGGCTGACTTCGACACGATAAAGCTGCCGCTTCACCTTACCTCCGACATGCTGGCTTCGGTGATCGCTGAGTTCGTATCGAGGGCAGCAAAAGGGAAGTTGAATACGAAGGAGTCCGACACGCTGGCTCCTGCCTTGGTTGGCTATGCCAAATCAACAGAAACCTACCGGAGCTGGCGGAGAGTGTCTGGAGCAACAGAGCGATTGCATATGGTCATCAATATCTACGCGGGTTCTGGATTGCTGAGACCTTTCATCGCTCGGGCTCCTGAGACCGTCCTGACGACCCAAGAGCTACTGGTCTTCTCATCACAGGTTAAGAGCATGGATGTATCCAATCATCCAGAGTGGTTTAGGGGCTAAAAAGTGTCCAATAAACTTTCACATGTGAAAGTTTTATGTTGGTGGAGGTGCCCGATTTGGGCATGAGGGAGTGGTGTTAGATTAAGCCGTTAAAGATAGCCTAGGCACCCTATTTAAGCAAAAAGGCAAGAAAATGTTGGATGCAGAAAAAATGTTAGAAGAAGTTGCTGCTGAGATGGCGGAGCTCAAAAAGATGCTGGAGCAGCTAACCAAGGGGGTAATACCTAAAGAAGAAATTCAGTTGTTGACTATCAAGGAACTGACAGAACTTCTTCAAATATCGCACGTAACGCTCAATCGGTTGGTTAAGTTAGGTGACTTCCCGCAACCGGTTCGGATTAAAGGAGCTGGTGAGAGTGCTAGAACCGTTCGTTTCAGGGCTGTAGAAGTGCTCGACTGGATAAAGCTAAATCAGCAGTGAGGTGACGTGTGAAGCCTGTTCTCTGGATATTCGTCCTGATCATCGCCCCTTTCGTCATTGCGAAAGTGGACCAGTGGCGCAAACGCGGCATTGGAGACACCTGGACGTGGTGGAAATCAGAGAACATGCCTTATGAGCTGCGCTCGGCCACTCTGTTTTTGTCCGAACAGGACATATCAGCCACACAGCCGGTGCCCATGCACGGCAGGGTTGATCAGGTGTACCAAACCAAGAATGGGGTTCTCATTCCTTTGGACACCAAGCTGCGCCAGGTAAACCACATCTATGAGTCGGACATTATCCAGCTCTCGGTTTACCGGGTAATTCTGTCACACAAGTACAAGGCACCCGTTGCCAAGTACGGCTATGTCCGAACCGTTGTTGAGACAGCGGACGGGGATAGAGTCCGTTACATCAAGACAAACCTTCTCAGCGAAAAAGAAGTGGTCAAGCTGTGGCACCGCTATCAATCCATCCGTTCTGGTCAGGTAAAAACCTCCTGTTCCTGTGGCGGAAAGTTTCACATGTGAAAGTTCTGGATTGAATCAGGGTTGCCCGAATTGGGCAGCTAGGCGGGGTTGCATTTTTGAAAAGTCCTGTACGCTGGTTGGTATAGGAGGTGAATAGTGACCCAGCTTAAACATAACCGCTTCGTCATGTTGGGGGCCTTGGTAGCGACGGTCGTAGCTGCCGCCAATGGCTTGAGTTTTCTCACCCTTATGGCTGGTGGAATGACCCTTCTCCAGTTCATGGCTTGGAAGCAACAAGATGCTGTCCGGAGCCGGTTTAAAGCTGCGAAGGATGCGTTTGAAGCGTTGAACGTCATTGCGTTCGACAAGCACTGGGTAGGTTCAACCGCGACGGTCGCCAAAGTGTCGAACATGATCACTCCGCCCGAACGACTGGATAAGCCCTGGGCGGTGCAAGTTCTGGCCGTAACCAAAGGTGGGGCGTGGTTCGCGGTGGATCTGCAAGTGACCGGCACTGACAAGGTTCAGATGCTTAGCCTCCACCAGCTTAGTGAAAAGGCGGCAAAGACCATGCTGGCCTTCGACCTCGAAGTGTATGAGAAATTTTTCGGAAAACCTGATGTTGCATGAGGACAATGTGATGGAAAAAGTCAAAAGCGTAGATGCCGTGGAGTTCACGGCAGCAGATAAGAAGGCGATGACCCATGCGGCATACGCCCAGTGTTTCTTCATTCTGGCCCAAGTGATGGCATTCCCTTCCCTGGGGGTGGCTGGCGCTATGGTTGCTGCTCTGTGCGGCATGATGCCGTGGTTGACCAAGTTCGCCAAAGAGGCTCCATCGAAAGCCTTTGGCATGGTGATGGCTTCACTCTGCCTTGCTCCTGTGTACGGGAAACTCTGTGAGCTGGTGGTCCACGCGATTCAGGGAGCTTGAGCTTATGGGGGTAGTACGAGTTCCCTACCTCTTGGCTGAGCTGAAAGAACGCGGATGTGCTGATGAATCTGCTCTGGCGCAGGTTATGCAGCCTGGATGCCGAATTGGAGAGGAAGACCTGCGGAAGTTGGCCGCAAATTTAGGGCTTGAAGTGTCCGAGCTGGCACCAGCGCCAGAGAACGCGGCCAACACCCGGTTCAAAGCAAAGCTGAGAGGAGGTTTGGCCTCCTTTCTTTTTGAGTACGACGGCTGTTTCCGACATGCCGAAGGCTCCAGCCATGCAGAAATGTTGGGTATCGAGCAAGAAGACGACATAGGTCTTCCGAGTCGAGCTGCTGACGCCATGCTCCTGGAGAAGACGCTTTACCAGGTAATCGCTCGGGCTAAGTACATGCTCGGCAAAATCGACAGCAAGTTTGTCAGGTCAGAACAAGCAATCGAGTTCCGTGAGCAACTTGCTCCTGGGATCTTCAAACCAGGTTACAGAGGTTTCCGATTCAAGGAGGCTGCCGCTGGTGATTTGCCTACTGTCATGATTGACGGTCGGAAGTTCAACTGCGTTGCCAGCATAGCCAGAGCACATGGACTTGATCCGGTAACGGTGCGTAGGCGCATTGCGGACACCGGGAAGGCCGCAGATAAACTCTCCAATGATGAGTGGAAGCTCATCCTCGCCAAGAAAAAAGGTAAAGGGAAACCCTTCACCTATCTGGACAGGACCTACAGCAACATTGCTCAGTTCTGTCGTGAGCATCAGCTCAACACCAACCTTGTTTACCAGAAAGTCAAAGACCGGGCTGATAGCGCTGATGAAGAGTTCTGGGGACAGATAATCGAAACATGCAAAAGGAAAAACTAATGGCAGAAAACAAAGAGATCCCCTGGGAGAAAGAACTCATTGAGAAGTACATGTTCACCCTGCATAAAGAGCAGGTGAAAGACCGGCGCTGGCGGACCATGTTGCGTGTGCTTCGCGCATCGGGTTTCGTGCTTCTCATGATCGGCTTCATCATTTTGGCATCTAATCCGGGTGGGATGCCGTGGCAAAGCGCCAAGGCAGGAGCCCCTCACACCGCGTATATCAACATCCGTGGTGAAATTGCTGCTGGCACCCTGGCCGATGCTGATCACCTTATCCCGTCCATCCAAGCTGCATTCGACAACCCGAACTCACAAGCTATCGTGCTTCGCATAAACAGCCCTGGCGGTAGCCCGGTTCAAGCAGGACGGATTTATGACGAAGTGAAGGCGCAGCGAGCCCTTCATCCGGAGAAAAAGGTCTACGCCATCATTGATGACATCGGTGCCTCTGGCGGTTACTACATCGCCTCTGCTGCGGATGAAATCTATGCTGACCGCGCCAGTCTTGTCGGTTCTATCGGCGTCATCAGCTCAGGGTTTGGATTCACCGGCTTGATGGACAAGCTCGGCATCGAGCGCCGGGCTATCACTTCCGGAGAGCACAAAGCGCTTCTCGACCCATTCTCCCCTCTTACCTCTGACATGAAGAAATTCTGGGAGGGCGTTCTATCGAAAACCCACCAGCAGTTCATCGAACGAGTGAAGGCTGGGCGGGGTGATCGACTGAAAGACGACCCAGAGGTGTTTTCTGGATTGCTCTGGAACGGTGAGCAGGCCAAAGACATTGGGCTGATTGATGGCCTGGGTAGTTTGAACTCCGTGGCGCGAGACGTCATCCACCAGAGCAACTTGGTGGACTACACACCAACCGAAGACATCATCCGGCGACTGACCCAACGAGCGAAGCTCGAAGCCAGTTCCTTCGTGCAAGAACTCAGCGCTGTGAAAGTTTACTGATAGGAGCAGTTTGATATGACAGAACAAAGTACCAAATCACTACGTCTCGGGGTTGTTGCCGCCATTCTTTTGGGGCTCGTAGGAACCGGGTTCGGGATCTACCAGTTCGTGAAAGAGAAGGATCTGGCGCAAGAGATCGCCAACGTGAAGTCTACGGTCAACCAGGTGAAGGATGCCGAAGGCGTCACCTTCAAAAGCAAGGCAGAGTTTGAAGCTGCTGTGGCCGAAAGCATCAACAAGTTTGTCGCGCAGAAACAACAAGCCGACATCGATCAGAAGTATGCCCAGTTCGAGGCAGCACCTGAGAAGGTCGAAGAAGGCAAACACATCTACGGGGACCTTGGTGCTCGGTTCACGCTGGTGGAGTTCTCCGATATGGAGTGCCCATTCTGCAAGCGATTCCACGACACACCCAAACAAATTGTGGATGCCAGCAAAGGCAATGTGAATTGGCAGTGGAAGCACATGCCTCTCGATTTCCATAACCCGGCAGCTCACAAGGAAGCTCTGGCCGCTGAATGTATTGCTGAGCAGAAGGGCAACCGTGGCTTCTGGGTCTTCGTTAACGACATTTTCCACCATACCCAGGGGAATGGTGGCGGTGTTGCTGACCTGGCCTCTGTTGTCACTGGTGTTGGTGCTGATCTGGATGCGTTCCGGGAGTGCCTCGGTTCTGGAAAGTACGAAGACAAGGTTGAAGCTGACATCCAGAAAGCCAAGAGCTATGGCGTCAACGGGACGCCAGCCACTTTTGTAGTGGACAACCATACCGGCAAGAGCCAGCTTCTCGGCGGCGCTCAACCGGCACAAGCCATCATGGCCGTGATGCGAAAAATGATGATTGAGTCGCAACAAGACGACTCCGCGAACCAATAAAAACTTTCACATGTGAAAGTGGAGTGAGAACTGATGATCAAGATTACAACTAAATTGGGATGCCTTCTGGCGGGGCTGCTTGTCCTGTCGGCTTGCTCAAGCGTCCCTCAGCCAAACAACGAATACACGAAGGCCTTGGATGATACCAAACAGGTATGCGCTGCCTGTGCCCTGGTTGGTAATGACCTGCTGGTTGCCCTCAACAAGTCATGCGATACACCCATGACCCCGGAGACTCTTACCGGCGTCATGAACAGTAACCCGATGTTTGCCGCCATGATGGCAATTAACTCCATTGGTGGAACTGACTTTTATCAGGTTTACCGTGATGCGGCCATAGACACCCTGCGGTGCAATGAAATGGACAGTTGGCCTGATCGGACCAAGGTGCGTTTCCAGCAGCCCGACATGCAAAAGGCGCTGGCCTTGAGGGTTTCTGCCAGACAGCAGAAGGCAAATTAACTTTCACATGTGAAAGTCAGGCTCTCCGGGGCCTGATTTCACTATGAGGTGAATCTATGGAGTTACAAGAAGCAAAAGAGGCTCTCGATAGCCTTCATCCACACAAGGCCTCAGCGCCTTTGAGGCTTGTCATCCACCAGCCAGGTGGGATTGGTGGAACCCCTACTGTGGGGGTGAAAGCTATTCACGCAGGCTTTGACTGGGACAGCAACACCATCCTGATCTATCCGGAAGAGCAGCTCACCCGGTTGACGCCGGATGAGGTCGCCGCCATCACGAAGTCAGTATCGAAAGGACAGTCCTGGCATTCATATCAGCAGTTCAAGAAGTATCGGGAACAGTTGGCCGAAGCTACAGAAGAAATTAGTAGGCTCAGGGCTGAGCTGGAGAAGCATTCAAAGGGAGGTAGCCATGATTAAGAGCATAATTCAGCAGGGAGCTCGTCAGTTTGGCTACATGCCGGTGGAAAAGCTCAACTACGCGAGAAACATTGCCAAACGTCTTGATGAGCATCGGGAACTGGTCGAAGCCATAGCCAGCAAGACCACCTTATTGTCGCAGTGTGAATGGCACATAGGGCATCTTGCTACACAGGATGACTTCCTGATGCGACTCTACTACCAGGTGCATTCCAAGTGGCCTGAGGAAGATCCATTTGTAAGGCAGAGGCCTCCAATTCTTGGGCCTTCGACCCTCCCAGAATATCCCAGCGAACTTAATACTCACCTCCTCAATAGGGAAGGTAAAAAAAACTCGCACTTGGCGCAGGAAGCAGAATTTGACTATGGCGAAGCCAAGCAGGGGCACTTCTACTTTTACTACATCGGTGATGTGAACGGTTTTGCTATTGGAAAGCGTGACTGGGTTCCTGTCAGCGTTCTGATCGGTTTGGTATCCGGTCGCCAATGGCTGCTCCAGAAGCTATCTGATGGGACTTGGATAGATAGAGAGTCTCCACTCTGGGTTGACTGGGTTAATGCCAATCTCGACGCGGTGATGAGGACTGTAGTCCCGAGCAGGGAAAGGTTCTCTCGCAACATTCCTGATGAGCTGCGCTTAGCAGAGGAGAACTATTACGCCGATGTTCAGGATGTTGATGTCGAAGAGCGCGTGATGGCCCACACCCGGTTCGACACAATGACGCATGAATACCTTCGAGTGATGGCAATTACGTGCCCTGTAAAAGCCACTACAGCATTCGCTCTTGCGGTCCCTCCTGAAATTTATCGTTATCAGCAGACAGCGACGTCAAAGGCCCTGAACAAGGCCACTGGTGAGGCAATCGTCTCTGCCAACAAGATGGCTGTTGCCTGGTTCAAGCATAACGGTTTTGAAGTCGATGAAGAGCAGCAACTCGTGAAGGTCCCAGACTACCAGCCACTGTTCTTTGTCGGCAGTCAAGATTTATAGGAGGGGGCAATGCTAAAACGCGGAATTATCAATCTCGCTGCTAGTTACATCATTGTTGATGCCCTACTCCGGAATGCAGCAATTTGGATCTTTGGCT
>ERZ1673961.250-NODE-250-length-24963-cov-5.662117_pt1 | contig 24963 bp, 21 predicted proteins | sample MGYA00580189_ERZ1673961 | MGnify/ENA primary metagenome ERZ1673961 (study PRJEB41334, sample SAMN05608105) | rock metagenome | biome: terrestrial subsurface; feature: shale formation; material: shale | place: USA: Pennsylvania ... | reverse complement strand
AAACACTTAATCGATCAAACCGTACTCTTTTGCCAGTACGTCGATGATTTCCTGTTTTGGATTCGTGCTCAGCTCAATCTTATGGCCGACGATTTTCTCGGCAATACCAAGGTAAGTGCGCGAGATATCCATCAGTGATTCCAGAGGCAGCGCGTTGTCACGTGCGAGTGCTTCACGCTCAGGCATGCGCTCTTTGTTGAGCAGAATGTCTGGATCCGGGAAGTAGTTCAGCAGGAACTGACGGAACCCTTCTTTTGAGTTTTCGACAATCTTACCCGCTTGGTATTCCTGCTCATCCCAAATGCGAGAAGAGTCTGGCGTACCCACTTCATCCATATAGATGAGTTTTTCAACGCCATTGGCATCGGTCACGTAGCCAAATTCAAACTTGGTGTCGACGAAAATCTGACCAATCGCTTTCAGTGCATCGCTGATCACGCCAAAGCCTTCTTTCAGCAGTTTTTCGTACAGCGCGATGTCTGACGCTTTGCTGAAATTGAATGCCGCAAAGTTATCTTCAATGTTCTGACGTGTGATGTTGACGTCGTCCGCTTCCGGCACGCCTGGAATGCCTTTCAGAATACCTTTGGTCGATGGCGTCATCAGCAGTTCTGGCAGCGCTTTATCTTTCTCCAGACCTTCTGGCAGCTCAATACCACAGAATTCACGTTCGCCTTTTGAGTACGCACGCCACATAGAACCGGTAATGTACTTGCGGCAAATCGCTTCAATCTTGATTGGTTTGGCTTTTTGTACGATCCACACAAACGGGTGAGGGATGTCCAGAATATGGCTGTCGGCCAGACCATTTTCTTGAAATAGTTTAAACCAGTGGTTTGAAATCGCGTTCAGTGCCGCACCTTTACCCGGAACCCCTTTGACGCCGCCTTCGGCGTGCCAGATACAGTCAAAAGCAGAAATTCGGTCACTGATCACCATGATGGCCAACGGCGCATCTTCGGCCACGTTGTAGCCTTTTTCTTTGATCAGTCGACGGCTGTCTTCTTCAGTCAGCCAGTATACCGAGCGGACTTTTCCGCTGTGAACAGGTTGGTTAGTGCGGATTGGGAGGTCGTCATTGACGGCAAGAACTTGGTCAGCAAGGCTCATTTAGACATTCCTATCTTATTTCAAACGTCGTTGAGAGAAGATATCCGTAGCGTAAAAACGGGATGAGATATCAAATACTGAGCGCATCATACCAGAACTATTTTCTGTCGCCAGAGAAAAAGCAAACGTTTGCCTAAATAACTCAGCACACTGTCTGGCCAGAGGTGTGTACAGCGACAAAGGTTCCTAGACGTGTGAATGACGAAGAGAAATAGAAAAGCCCCTCAGCCGGAACTGAGGGGAAAAGACAGTGAAAATAAAGATTAATGGAAAGCGGTTTGCATGCTGCTCAGAAAGAACACTTCGCAGTGATGTTCCGTAGCCAATTGAGTCAGTAGCTTCTGGCTGACGATGTCGATTTCACCGGAGGCCACAATCGCGCTGGCATTGCCGGACTGAATCGCTTTCATCACGATTTCGATTTCAGATTGAGACTGAGAAGGCTTCATATGAATAATTTTTCCGCACTGTACGTGATGAGCGGCAAGCTCATCGTATTGAGGACGCGGGCACTGAGCAGTGTAAAGAATCCACTGTTGCTGCTGCGATAAATTAGCCAGGCGAGACATCATGCCGGTGTTAGCACCTTGTGTGGTGTAACGAGTGGTGTTGTAAGTGTGGTTTACAAAACGTGTGGTATTGAAATCTGCGTGAAGCATAATACTGTCCTTTCATACATGCTGTATGTGTATACAGTATTATTAAATGCGGTACTGATCAAGTAGTAATTTGCTTATGGATTGCACGAATTGCGGCTCGATTAAGTGGGAATTTAGGTTATCTGTATGATATTTATCATTATTTTTAAAATTAGATCTGATTGTTTTTTGTTCTGTTAGTGTGGTGTTTTGTGATCAAAGCGGTAGTTTACTACTGGATGCATACCTGTATAGCCAGTAAAACGACGCTATTGCGCAGGAATGGCGTTGCTATCAGCTTACCAAGCAGAGGGATGTCGGAATGCCGCGGAAAGGGAAAAGTGCAGAATAACGGAGATCAAAAAAGCGCCGTCCTGGCGCTTTTTCATCGGATTAAGGTCTTAGTGCGGCTGCTGGGCCTGTCGCTCTCGGAACGCTTGTTCGGCAATATTAAATTGTCGTACATCCATACGAGCAAACTCATTGCAGTTTGCACAAGAGTGATGTGATTTTCCGTCGATATATTCGTGTTTGGTCAGCAGTCTTGGTTGTTTACACCAATCGCAAATGCCTTCGATTGTGAACATGTTTTCTCCCCACCTGGATCAGGTGCTCAATTCGCGGCGGATTATCGCATATCCGCCGAGGGGAAGTTAAGTATTTGTTATGTTGTTTGAGATGGTAATCGATTGCGCTATAAGGGCTGGGAGCTATTGATGACTGGCGTTATAAGTCGGAATTAAGAATTTGTAACTATTTATTAACGTAACTGATAATAATCTTTAATGCGCCGTTCAAACGCTTCATTTCTTCTTCACTGCCCTTCATGTCGGGGTGGTAAATTTTTGATAATTGTTTGTATCGTATTTTGACGTTGCGCTCATCGGGCAGTTGGCTAGGGTGGAAGCCAAACATGGCACAGGCGAGGGCGAGTTTATGATCCTGGTTCTGCGTTGCCTGCGTCGATTGCAGCTTTTTCAACTCACGATAGAGTTTATCCAGTTGTCGCTTCTGCTGCTTAACCACACCCGACTGCTCGTTGAGTTGAGTCGTCAGCTTTTCCTGCTCCTGGGTTGACTGCTGCCGCCTTGCTTGCTTGACGTAACGGTATACCGACAGCAGGGCAACGATAACCAGCACAAACAGAATAATGAACAGGTAATCGCTCATCAGACTCTCGGTCTGGTTCTGGGTGTGGCTGGTGGTGGTCGCGGTAGGCTCTTGTGAAGTTGCCGACTGGTCAATGGTGGATTCCAGTTGCTCGATGGAGGAAACCTGGCGAGCGCGCTGCTGGTTGAATTTCTGTTCCAGCAATTGGGTATAGAGCTGCTCTGCTTTGGGGTTGCTGCCAGCAACGGTGTGATACCAAATCTCGGCCATCGTTTGCGGCGCGGGAGAGCGATTGAGCGACTCATACAATTGGCCAATTTGGATTGCCGCATCCTGATTACCCGTGGCAAACGCTTTGGTCAGCCAGAGCAGCGCTTTGTCGATATCTTTTTCTGTGCCACTGCCGCTGAGGTAAGTGTTGGCGAGCTGAATCATGGCGGCGGGGTGCCCGGACTCCGCGGCTTGCTGGAACCAATAAAACGCATCGTCCTGACTTACCGGTGTGTTTTGACCGCTTTGGTAGTCAATCGCGAGTTGATATTGCGCGTTGCGATCGCCCTGATTCGCTTGCGCGATCAGCTCCGACAAATCGGCATGCGCACTCAGCGACAGCATGACACTGGCGATAATCATCAAACCTCGGACAACTCGCTTCATTCTTTTTATCGGTCCCTATAAAAAAGCCCGGCACAGGGCCAGGCTTTAAGTCATTGAAGTTCAGACACATCCCATAAAGGTGGCCGGGGCATTAAATCATTTTAGCGGTAGAATTTGAATCTCTACGCGGCGGTTACATGAACGGCCTTCCGCTGTACTGTTTGAACACAGTGGGTAACGTTCACCATTGCCACGAGCAACAGCACGGCCAGCGGCGACACCTTGTGAAAGCAGGAACGAACGAACGGATTCAGCGCGACGCTCTGACAAAATCTGGTTGGTGGTGTCGCTACCGGTACTGTCCGTATGACCGTCGATCACCAGACTGGTATCCGGGTATTCCACCAGAATTTTTGCTACGCCACGCAAAGTGTTGTGAATAGAAGAGTCAAGCTGATAAGAGTTGGTCTGGAAACCGATGCCGTTTTGCATACGCAGCAGCAGCTGGTTTTCACCGACACGTTCTACCTGTACGCCTGAGTTCAGCAATTCTTGGCGTAGTGCGGCTTCTTGCTGGTCGAAGTAGTAACCAATGCCGCCGCCGACAGCGGCGCCACCTGCGGCACCAATCAGCGCACGTTGACGTCGCTCTTTGGCATCATCGCCGCTGGCAAGGCCCACCGCCGCTCCCGCTAGGGCACCAATCAGAGCGCCTTTGGTTGCTGAGTTCGTTTCCGTTTCGCCCGTCGTGGCATTTTGGCGTTGTGTGGCAGCACAACCAGAAAGTGCGATCAACACTGCTAGAGCCAGGGTTATTTTTTTCAAAACATCATCTCCGTGAGTCATTATTTTTTACGCTCGCAATAAACGAGAAAAGCGTGTTCACGTCAATCCAAGCTTAGACGATTTTACCTAGGTTTGACGCAAGATTTACTTTAACAACTTCGGAGCTTGTCCGCCGTCGATCGGACGGTTGACCGAGATTCGACGCCCCTTTTTCAGCCCGACTTCATAATCGGCCGTCAGGTTCTTCATCGCTTCGCGCAATTGCTGCTTAAAGGTTTCACGGTCGATATTTTTAAATTCTTTATCGATGTAGCTGTTGATCTTGTTCGCGGAATCTTCATCTGGTGTGATGACAGGCAGTTTTTCCAATGCGCCTTCGACCCAACCAGAGAGAAAGGAGTTTACGCGACGCTGAACTTCCAGATTTGACGTGCCACTACCAGCAAAGCTGTTGCGGAACTGGCCCGTTTGTTCGTTCATTTCGCGGTAAACGATGTCGAATGCAAACGCCGCAAAGATAGCGCGATCCGCTTCGCCGATAAATTCAACGCGTTTGAGGCCTTTGTGATTAAGCAGCACTGCTTCAACACCAAATTTGGTGTTGATACCGCGAATGACACGTAAAATGGCCGAAGAGATCGAAGCCGGCAGCAGGTGCGTCGACTGAGTCTTCCCCATTTTGATGAACTCAATGTCATCTTTATCCAGACCATACTTGAGCATTAGGCGATGGGCCATTTTGATGGCGTTCGCGGCTTCGTTCACGTTGGCTGAATTGCCCAATTCCAGGCATTTTGCGATTTTTTTGAGGGCTTTTTGTTTATCCATCGACATGCAAAAAACGTTTCTACGGCATTAAGAAAAGTCCGCCATTTTAACGTTTCTGTCATGGAAATTAAAGCGAGGGCGCCAATCTCGTGAAAGATTGACGCCCTGAGAGATTATAGACCGAGCTCGTCTAGCAGGTCAGAAGGGTCGATGTCGTTGTTTTTGGTAGACTCTTTGTTCGACGCCATTTTCTGTTGGGTCGCTTCAAGAATCGAATCCGGGCTTTCATCTTCTTGGACTTCAAACTCTTCCAACTGGATGAACTCCGTTTTGTCCATCGCCAGCTCAAGGTAGAAGATGTTGTTGTTTGCTGTGGAGAAAGTCACGCGGCGCGCTTGCGGGCGATCGAGGTTGGTATCGACCGACAGAATCACCTGTTTGTTCAACGACAGCATTTTCGGTTGGTTCTGAGTGATGTTGGTTTGCAGCTCTTTGCGCACCTTATTGGTGAAGTCACCAACCAGCTGGTTCATCAGCTCGCCCAACACGTCGCCCACTTCGTCCGAGGTGTGCAGCACCGCCAGTTCGTCCTCTGGCATGCCCATGTTGCGCATGTAATTGGTATACACTTCCAGCGCCGCTTTGGCGGTAAAGTTGATGACCACCAGACCGGTAAAGCCACCGTCAAACAGAACGAAGCAGCCGAAATCAGGTTTCAATGAGGTTTTGTTGATCTTCTGTACCATCGCAGAATAGGAGATGTTAGAACCTGTGGCTGAAGTCAGAACGGTTGAAACCGATTGGCAAAGTTTCAACAAAATATCTTCAGTGGTGACGATTTTGTTTTTTTTCATGTGTTTGTCCGTAAATGCTGATAAGACGAAAGCGGAATAAGAAGAATATACCCTTCATCAACCAAGTGGCAGCCCAAATCGTAAAACCATTCAATAAATCTGACTTTTCGAATTCGACTAAAATGACCACCTAAACGTTTGCGTCACGGTTTTGTGTCGCATTTTTGTACCAAATGACCCCGGTTTGGTGCTTGTTGGGGCAGGTTGATAAAAAATTCCGTTTCAATTCATTCTGTCATTGAGATTCTGATTTGATCACCTTTTTAAATGTTGTAAAGTGACCTGATTCAAAGATTAATTCCAAAATTAACTCACAACCCAGAGCTGATAGGATCAGCGCAGTACGGGCAGGAAGCAAATGTTACCTAGACTTCACCTCCAATCCGATGTCGACCCAGTTGTTTTGACCTTTTTGCATGAACTGGAAGCAGCAGGCTTTAGCGGCGACATTGAAACTCAGTATTCAAGCCGTCTGGCTGTTTCAACCGACAACAGTGTGTATCAGCAACTGCCGCAAGCGGTTATTCATCCGAAATCGACCTACGATGTGTCCCTGATCGGTAAATTGAGCACCAAACCTGAATTTGAACGTGTGACGTTTTCGGCCCGTGGCGGCGGTACCGGCACCAATGGTCAGTCGCTGACTAAGGGTGTGGTGGTTGATCTGTCGCGTCACATGAACCAGATCCTGGAAGTGAATCCGGAAGAAGGCTGGGTTCGAGTTCAGGCCGGCGTGATTAAAGATCAGCTCAACGATGCGGTCCGTCCTTATGGTTTCTTCTTTTCTCCGGATCTTTCTACCAGTAACCGAGCCACGCTGGGCGGTATGATCAATACCGATGCGTCCGGCCAAGGCTCACTCAAATACGGTAAAACATCGGATCACGTGTTATCGCTGCAAGCGGTATTTGCCGATGGCTCTGTGCTGGAAACCGATTTATCACGTGGTTTGCCGAGTGAAGGTGAATACGCGGCGGTCGCTATGCAGGTGACCGAAGCGGTATGCCGTGAAAAACGTGCGCAGATTGTGGAAAAATTCCCGCCGCTCAACCGTTTCCTGACGGGTTACGATCTGAAAAATGCAATAGATGAGCAGACGGACCAGTTCAACATTACCCGTGTGCTGTGTGGCGCGGAAGGGTCACTGGCGTTTATTACCGAAGCCAAACTGAACCTGACTCCGATTCCGAAAGCCCGTACGTTGGTCAACATTAAATATGACAGCTTTGACTCCGCACTGCGCAACGCGCCCGTGATGGTGGAAGCGAACGCGCTGTCGGTAGAAACGGTCGATTCGAAAGTGCTTAACCTTGCTAAAGAAGACATCGTCTGGCACAGCGTGAGCGATTTGATCACTGACGTTCCGGGTAAAGTGATGCAGGGCATCAACATCGTCGAGTTTGCGGACCAGGACGAAACGTTGGTGAAATCGCAGGTGGAAAAACTGACCGAACGCTTAGAAAAGATGGTTGAGAATCAGGAAGCGGGCATTATCGGCTTCCAGGTGTGTGACGATCTGCCAAGCATCAACCGCATCTACAACATGCGTAAAAAAGCGGTTGGCCTGCTCGGTGCGGCGAAAGGTCGTGCTAAGCCGGTTCCGTTTACTGAAGATACCTGTGTGCCGCCGGAAAATCTGGCAGATTTCATCGCAGAATTCCGCCAGTTACTTGATTCAAAAGGCCTAGCTTACGGCATGTTCGGTCACGTGGATGCAGGCGTACTGCATGTGCGTCCGGCGCTGGATATGTGCGACCCTAAGCAAGAACTGATGATGCATGAAGTCTCGGATGAGGTGGTCAAACTGGTCGCGAAATACGGCGGTTTGATGTGGGGTGAGCACGGTAAAGGTTACCGCTCTGAATACGGCCCTGAGTTTTTCGGCGATGAACTGTTTACCGAGTTACGTCGCGTTAAAGCGGCGTTTGACCCGCATAACAAGATGAACCCGGGTAAAATTTGTACGCCACTCGACACCAATTTTGAATTGGTCAAAGTGTCTGACACCAAACGCGGCTATTTTGATCGTCAAATTGATGTGCAAGTGCGTGATAGCTTCAAGCAAGCGATGGAGTGTAACGGTAACGGTTTGTGCTTTAACTACGACACCAGCTCGCCGATGTGCCCGTCGATGAAGGTCACCGCAGATCGCCGTCACTCACCAAAAGGCCGCGCTGGTCTGGTGCGTGAATGGCTGCGCCAACTGACCGAGCAGGGCATCGATATTCTCGATCTGGAAAAACAGACGCTGGAAACCGCACCAACCATCAAGACCATGATTGAGCGCGTGCGTAACCGCATGAACAAACGTCACGAGTACGACTTCTCACATGAAGTGTATGAAGCGATGAATGGCTGTTTGGCGTGTAAAGCGTGTGCCAGTCAGTGTCCGATTAAAGTGGACGTGCCGAGTTTCCGTTCGCGCTTCCTGAACATTTATCACTCCCGTTACCAACGTCCGGTGAAGGATTACTTGGTGGCGAATATTGAAACCATGTTACCGATGATGGGTAAAGCTCCGAAGCTGGTCAATGGTGTGATGTCGCAGAAATGGGTACAAAGCCTGACGGCGTCGACGGTTGGGTATGTGGATGCACCGCTGTTGTCAGTGCCGACGCTGGCTCAGCGCACACGTCGTCACCCGGTTGCGCAATTCGACCTGCAGCGTCTTGCGTCACTGTCGCAGGCGGATCGCGATCAGCACGTGATCATTGTGCAAGATCCGTTCACCAGCTACTACGATGCGGATGTGGTGGAAGACTTCATCGCACTGGCGATCAAGTTGGGTAAGAAGCCGATTCTGCTGCCGTTCAAGCCAAACGGTAAAGCGCAGCACATCAAAGGATTCCTGCAACAGTTCCGCACCACGGCGGCCAATACCTCGGCCTTCCTATCACAGGTCGCGGACCTGAACATTCCTCTGGTGGGTGTCGATCCGGCGTTGGTGCTGTGTTACCGCGACGAATACGTCGAAGTGTTGGGCGCTGAACGTGGTGACTATCAGGTACTGACCGTGCACGAATGGTTGCAGCCGCGTCTGCGTGAGTTCGACGCGCATGAAGCGGCCACGGACGAGCCTTGGTATCTGCTGGCACACTGTACTGAAAAAACTAAAATGCCAAACGCCGAGAAAGAGTGGGGCGCTATCTTTGCTCACTTTGGAGCCAAGCTGCAAACCGTACCAGTCGGCTGTTGTGGTATGGCGGGGACGTTTGGTCACGAAGTGGATAAGCTGCAAATGTCGAAAGACATTTATGGCCTGAGCTGGAAGCCAAGCTTAGACAAGCTGCCAAAAGATCGTTGCCTGATTACCGGCTACTCGTGCCGCAGTCAGGTGAAACGCTTTGAGCAGGTTAAGCCGAAGCATCCGTTGCAGGCGCTGTTGGCTCTGCTGTAATCGAAAGCCCGGCTTTGCCGGGCTTTGTTCTTTCTGGCGCGCTTTGCATATACTGAATGCAGAGATGATGGGAGTGGTTATGCGATTTCTTGAGTTAAAAATCCCGCCTGTGGCGCTGTTTCTGATTGCGCTGGTGATGGTCAATCGCCTTGCTCAGGCCTTTATGTTTGCGGATGTGGCGTTGCCCTTCAAATACCTGGTATTCGCGGCGTGCTTTGTGTTGTCCGGTGTGATCGGGATTGCGGGGGTGGTACAGTTTCGCCGCGCGAAGACCACGGTGAATCCGACCAAACCGCATGAAGCATCAACCGTAGTGGATAGTGGAATTTTTCATTACAGCCGCAACCCGATGTATCTGGCACTGTTGCTGCTTCTGCTCGGGTTTGCTTACTGGCATCAGAATGTCGCCAGCCTACTGGTGGTGGCGCTGTTTGTGATTTATATGAACCGATTCCAGATTCAACCGGAAGAGAGGGTGCTCGAGCGTTTGTTCGGCCGGGCTTATACGGATTACAAAGCGCGCGTGCGTCGCTGGATATGAAAAAAGCTCCCTCGGGAGCTTTTTCTCTTTATGCCGCTTTAGCGAACTTTGCCAGGAAGGCATCCTTTCGCTCATTGAAGCGATTCACCAGATCGTCAATCTCTTCTTGGCTGTAGGGTTTCAGGCCGCTGGCCACCATGCGCTTGACGCCTTTACCGACCACTTTGCCTTCTTCTTTAAACGCGAAGTTAAGGGTCACGAGACCACGCTTACCATCGACATCAAAGGTCGCGCCAGTAAACGCAACTTCCGGGTGAGTCAGATTCAGGTGATCGAATTCCACTTCCATGCTTTCGTATATGACAAGCGGACGCTGGCAGTTGATCATCATTTGCTTCTCTTCCATCAGCGGCACCATGATGTGCGGGAAGTTCATGCCTGAAAACTGCACGTAGTTCGTCACCACGTGTTCAATGAATGCGGCGTTATGGCTAACATCACCTTCGCGGTTCATGTGCAGGTACTCTTTACCTGACGCGTCAACCACGGCGCTTTCTTTGCTGCACTTGTTCTCAATGTGAAGTGCCGTTCCGTCACTCACCATACCCGAGAAGTTGAAGTGCATTTTTTGGCTAATGCCTTCTTTTTGCAGCAGCACCGCAAACAGAAGATCGCCTGGCACACAGAAGCGTTTGCTGTCTTCGTCGTGGATAGGGTTAAAGTCGCCCGCTACTTTTTTGGCAAAGTGACTTGCCTGCTCGCGGGTAAACTGGAACTGGTGTTCTTGAGATGAGAAGTAAGGAGCTAGAAACATAATTTACGCTATTTCGTCTAAACTGTGTCGGATTATAGCCGTCTGAAAAGTTTTAATGGTCCAATCAGTGCCAACTTATTGTGAAATCTTAGCTTTGAGAGCAAAAGAGAGACAATTTGCAGTGATCTTGAGAGGCGAGGCTGCGTATTTTTCTCTGTTCTACAAAGTCGGAGACGATGATGACAGGCCATCAGAAACCTCATCTGCCTCACAAGATTTGTATCGTATGCGAGCGATCGTTCAGTTGGCGGAAAAAGTGGGCGCAGTGCTGGGATGACGTGAAATATTGCTCGCAGCGCTGCCGCCGCAATAAGCCAGCAAAATAAAAGAGCCCCGCAGGGCTCTTTTGGCTTTTACGATGCTTACTGGAAGCTTGGCAGAATTTGCTCGGGCATCAGGTGGTTGTGGACCGCCTGTTTCAGTAGCTCATTCGCGTCAGCGATATCTGGCGCGAAGTAACGGTCTTTGTCGTAGAACGGTACTTTGTTGCGCAGGATCTGCTTCGCTTCTTCCACACGCGCGGACGACTTGTTTGGCGCACGGAAGTCCAGACCCTGAGCAGACGCGAGGTATTCTACGGCCAGAATACCACGGGTATTTTCGCTCATTTCACGTAGGCGACGACCTGCAAAGGTGGCCATTGAAACGTGGTCTTCCTGGTTGGCAGACGTTGGCAGGCTATCCACCGATGCTGGATGAGCCAACGTTTTGTTTTCGCTGGCCAGTGCCGCTGAGGTTACCTGCGCAATCATAAAGCCTGAGTTCACGCCGCCATTGTCAACCAAGAACGGTGGCAGTTTGCTCAGCGCGCTGTCGATAAGCAGGGCCATACGACGCTCAGACAGGCTGCCGATTTCTGCAATCGCCAGTGCCAGATTGTCCGCCGCCATGGCAACCGGTTCAGCATGGAAGTTACCGCCGGAGATGATGTCGCCGTCTTCAGCGAATACCAGCGGGTTGTCGGAAACAGAGTTCGCTTCGACCACCAATGTGTCAGCGGCGTTGCGGATTTGCTGCAGACACGCACCCATTACCTGTGGCTGGCAACGCAGTGAATACGGATCCTGCACTTTTTCACAGCCTTGGTGCGAATCACCGATGTCACTCTGGTTATCCAGCATATGACGATACGCGGCAGCGGCATCCATCTGGCTGCGGTGGCCACGAACGGCGTGAATACGAGCATCGAACGGACGGCGGCTACCCAGAGCCGCTTCCACGGACATGGCGCCGCAGACGGTCGCCGACGCAAACAGGTCTTCCGCCATGAACAGACCTTCGAGTGCAAACGCCGTCGATGCTTGAGTTCCGTTCAGTAGTGCCAAACCTTCTTTCGGCGCCAGCGTGACAGGCTCTAGACCTGCGATTTTCAGCGCTTGCAGACCCGAAACGATTTCACCTTTGTGACGTGCCTGACCTTCGCCCAGCAGTACGGTACTCATGTGAGCCAGCGGAGCCAAGTCACCTGATGCGCCCACAGACCCTTTTTGTGGTACGCATGGGTACACTTCGCTGTTAACCAGTGCCATCAGCGCTTCCAGCACTTTCAAGCGAATGCCCGAGAAACCACGTGCCAGGCTGTTGATTTTCAGCACCATCATCAGACGAACAGTTTCGTCTGACATAAATTCACCAATACCCGCTGCATGCGAAAGCACGATACTTCTTTGCAGGATTTCCAGATCTTCCGGTGCAATCTTGGTATTAGCCAACAATCCAAAACCGGTGTTGATGCCGTAAACGGTACGACCTTCCGCGATCACTTGCTCGACAACCTGCGTGCTCTGTTCAATGGCAGGAATTGCTGCTGAATCGAGTGACAGTGTCACTGGTGAGCGGCTGATTTGACGCAGTTGGTTCAGCGTGAGCGAACCCGGTTTAATGACTAAATTCAACATGTCCATTGTCCTTACTTCAGTTGAGCCAGCTCGTCGTTCAGCATTGGCAGATCGAGCTTTTGTTCTTTTGCACAGCGTTTCGCGATATCGTAGCCTGCATCAGCGTGACGCATCACACCCGTTGCCGGATCGTTATGCAAGACGCGAGCAATACGTTGTGAAGCGTCATCACTACCGTCACAGCAAATCACCATACCGGAGTGTTGGGAGAAGCCCATGCCGACGCCGCCACCGTGATGCAAAGACACCCACGTCGCGCCGCCAGCCGTATTGAGCAACGCATTCAGTAGTGGCCAGTCAGACACAGCGTCTGAGCCGTCCATCATGCCTTCGGTTTCACGGTTCGGGCTGGCGACAGAACCTGAATCCAAGTGGTCACGACCGATGACGACTGGCGCTTTCAGTTCGCCATTTTTCACCATTTCGTTGAATGCCTGACCCAGACGTTCACGATCTTTCAGACCGACCCAACAGATGCGTGCTGGCAGACCTTGGAAGTGGATGCGCTCGCGCGCCATGTCCAGCCAGTTGTGCAGATGCGGGTTATCCGGGATCAGTTCTTTCACTTTTTGATCCGTTTTGTAGATATCCTCTGGATCGCCGGATAGGGCAGCCCAGCGGAAAGGACCGATGCCTTCACAGAACAGTGGGCGAATGTACGCCGGTACAAAGCCTGGGAAATCAAAGGCATTCTCAACGCCTTCTTCCAGCGCCATCTGACGAATGTTGTTGCCGTAGTCGAGGGTTGCAGCGCCGCGGTTTTGCAGTTCCAGCATGGCGCGAACCTGAATCGCCATCGACTCTTTCGCTGCTTTGACGACTTTCGCTTCGTCGATTTTACGCATTTCTGCTGCGTGTTCCATGCTCCAGCCCAGTGGCAGGTAACCGTTGAGCGGATCGTGCGCCGAAGTTTGATCAGTGACCACATCAGGCGTGATGTTGCGCTCAAGCAGCTGCGGGAAAATGTCCGCGGCGTTGCCCAGCAGGCCAACTGAGACCGGCTCATCCGATTCGTAAATGATCGCCAGTGCTTCGTCCAGGCTGGTGGCTTTCTTATCCACGTAACCGGTACGCAGACGGTAGTCGATACGTGACTCGTCACATTCCACCGCAATCATAGAGAAACCGGCCATGGTCGCGGCCAGAGGCTGTGCGCCACCCATGCCGCCCAAACCGCCAGTCAGTACCCAGCGACCTTTCGCGTTGCCGTCGAAATGCTTCTTCGCGACTGCAACGAACGTTTCGTAAGTACCCTGAACGATGCCCTGAGAGCCGATGTAGATCCAAGAGCCCGCCGTCATCTGGCCGTACATCATCAGGCCTTGTTTATCCAGCTCGTTAAAGTGTTCCCAGTTTGCCCAGTGTGGAACCAGGTTGGAGTTAGCAATCAGCACGCGGGGTGCGTTTTTGTGTGTTGGGAACACGCCGACTGGCTTACCGGATTGAACCACCAGAGTTTGGTCGTCTTCCAGACGCTCCAGCACTTCGACGATTTTGTCGTAACATTCCCAGTTACGCGCTGCGCGGCCGATACCGCCATACACCACCAGTGAATGCGGGTGTTCAGCAACGTCCGGGTCAAGGTTGTTCATCAGCATACGTAGTGGTGCTTCAGTCAGCCAAGATTTGGCGCGTAGTGTGGTTCCGTGGGGTGCACGAATGGTGCGGCTTGTGTCCAGACGGGTACCTTGAGCTTGGTGCTGCGTCATGTTACGACTCCTTTATGTTTGGGTTGGCGAACCCCGTTGTGTAGGGTAAGGATTCGCCGTGTTTCATTTGCTTCGCTCGTTTTCCGTTGAGCGTTTTAGGGTTTATTTTTTAGCGTTGCTTTGCCCGTGGCTGACATTCAGCGCACATTTTTCTCGGCCATGGTGTTGGCGATATCCCAACACAATCTGGCCGCGAGGCGGGCAGTCTGATTGTCGATATCGTAAGTCGGGTTGTATTCCGCGATATCGGCAATCATGAGTTTGTTTTTGTAGTGCAGAATCCTGTCGAGATACGGCGTCAGCGTTTCCAGACTGACTCCGCGCGCTGCTGGCGCACTCACGCCCGGCGCAGTCGCGGCGGGGAACACGTCCAAATCGATGGTGAGATAGAGATAATCGCAGTCATCGATGAAGTGTTGCAGTTGCGTCATGTGATAGATGTGGTTGGCTTGCGACAGCGCGCGATCTTCCACATACCACACGCCCAGTTCATCGGCGCGTTCAAACAGTGCGGCGGTATTGCTCGCGCGGCTGACACCCAGGCAGGCATAGTGAAAACACCAGTTGTGCTCGGCGCAGTAGTGCTGAATCTGATTAAATGGTGTGCCTGAACTCGGTTTGACCGGGGCCAGCTCCGATTCAAAGGCACGCAGGTCAAAGTGCGCATCGAAGTTGATGATGCCAATGCGTGGCTGCTTGATGCCTTGCGCATGCAGATGCTGAGCCAAGCCTTGAAATGTTGCCCATGCGACTTCGTGACCACCGCCTAACACGATCACTGGCGTATGAGACAGCGCTTTCGCCACCACGTGTGCGCAGCGCGATTGAGCGTGTTCCAATGCGTCATCATCACAACGGATATTGCCCAGATCATAGAGCGCTGAGCTGCGATGCCATGCCATGTTGGCCAGCGCCTGTTTAATCAGGTTTGGCGACTGGCTGGCGCCTACACGTCCTTTATTGCGCGCTACACCAGCATCGCATTCAAAACCGACCAGAGAGACGGCATGTTGCTCGCCGTTGAGTTCACTGGCTTGCAGGCATTGCATCACATGGTGAACCCGTGTGCCCAGTTGGCCATCTTCAGCGTCGTGACGGCCAAGCCATTGGTAGTGATGGGAAGTTTGAGGAAAATCAGTCATGGCAGAAAGCTCCATCCACAATTCGTGCATGTAAACGAGGAACGCCGACCTGATAGCTGAGATCCGCCGGGTGGTCGATGTTCCAGATCGCAAGGTCGGCATCAAAGCCTGTTGCAACTTGACCTCGTGTTTCTGCAAAGCCCAGTGCTTTGGCTGCGTGAACGGTAACGCCACGCAGAGTTTCTTCTGGGGTCAGGCCGAACAGTGTGCAGCCCATGTTCATCATTAAGGTTAGGTCGGCAAACGGCGATGTGCCCGGGTTAATGTCGGTCGCCAGTGCCATCGGCACCTGATACTCGCGCAATGTCGCAACCGGTGGCTTTTGCGTTTCACGCAGGAAATAAAACGCACCCGGTAGCAGAGTGGCGACGGTTCCGGACTCAGCCAGCGCTTTGACGCCGTCTTCGTCGAGGTATTCAATATGATCCGCTGACAAGCCTTGATATCGGGCGGTTAAGGCCGTGCCACCCAGATTAGACAGTTGCTCGGTATGGCCTTTGATCTGCAAACCATGTTCTTTGGCGCACTGAAAGACACGCTCAGTTTGCGCGAGATTAAAACCAACCGATTCGCAGAATACGTCCACACTGGTGGCCAGTTTTTCTTCCGCAACTTGCGGAATGATGGTTTGGCAGACATGCTCGATGTAGTCGTCCGCGCGGCCGATGTATTCCGGTGGCAGAGCATGGGCGGCCAGCAGCGTCGTGGTGATTTTTACCCGGCGGTGATTTTCCAGCGCTTTCGCTGCGCGCAGCATTTTCACTTCGTCATTGAGCGTCAGGCCGTAACCGGATTTGACTTCTACTGACGTCACGCCGCTTTTAAGCAGGCCATCGAGACGCGGCAAGGCCAATTCAACCAGTTCATCCAAGCTGGCACCACGCGTCGCTTTTACCGTAGAGATAATGCCACCCCCTTGCGCCGCGATGGTTTGATACGGTACGCCTTGCAAGCGCATTTCAAACTCATTTGCACGGTTACCGGCATAAATCAGATGGGTGTGGCAATCAATCAGTCCAGGCGTGACCAGTTTGCCACTGCAATCAATGCGCTGAGCATCGGCGTCGATGACCTTTGCGCTGATGGCAGTAATTTGACCGTTTTGGATCAACACGTTCATCGGCTCGCTTGGCTGGTAGCCAGCGCTTCCGTTTTGCATGCTGACAATTCGTGCGTTGGTCAGAATCAGTTCCATGTTTCCCTCGGTAAGTCATGCGTCGGTCATGACCAAATGAGCACTTCGGAGTGAAGTTTATTTGTATGTTTAAATGTATATACAATTAATAGTGGAAACGAAGGAAGTCGGCAAGACTGATGTTGCAAAAATGTGATCAAGTTTCAGTCTTAAGGTTTAATTTTCAGTTAGCAACACTTTCGAGGTGAGCTTGTATTTGGAACCCGGGTGATAGAGCAGGGCAGAGCTGACCAGCTTATCACCACTCCAGGTGCGGCGGTTGAGCAGCAGGCAAGGCTCGCTTGGGTTGAGCGACAACGTGGTTTTGATGTGGCTATCCGGCACGATGGCTTCAACAGTGTGTTCAATCGCGCTCAGCGGGCAGTTTTCTGAAAGATATTGGTTGGGCGTAATGCGCGAGAAATCTTGCTGGAGATAGTTAGGCGCATAACGGGCATTGACCCAGCGCACTTCCAGTTGCAGCGGTGCGTCGTTGGCGTAATGAAGGATTTCGCTGTAAAACACCGGCGTGCCGAGCATTACCCCCAACTTGGTTGCGACGCTTTCATCGGCAATAATCTGTTGCTGTTGAATTACTTTGCTGTGGTAGCGCTTACCCCGGCTGACCACTTCATCGGCGATGTTACGAATATCGAGCAGCGGGGATTCGGCTTTCTCTTCCGGCGCGCAAACGAAAGTACCCAAACGAGGGCGGCGCTGCAGTTTGCCTTCTGTCACCAGATCGCGAATCGCTTTATTGACCGTCATTCGGCTGACATTGAACTGCTCCGTCAGCTCCATTTCCGTCGCGATGCGATGGCCGACAGGCCAGCGACCGGATTCGATGTTATCCAGAATGAAGTGTTTGATCTGTAAATAAAGGGGTGACTCTGACATAGCGCTACGAATAATTTAATTGAATATACAAATAATCTATAACTGCAAGACAAATTGCAATTGATGGCGGGGGTTTTTGCTTCAGGGTGTTAGCAAGGTCTGATTTTTGAGGGCGCAGTTCCGTCAAAGTGCGATGAAATGATCATGCCGACGGGATAAATCAGGCACGATCGTGAAATATCACCGTTTAATCTGGTGATTTTCCCCTTGCGATCTCGCATAATCGCCGCGGTATCCGATGCTTGCTCCTGTGCAAATTCAGGGGGCAACGCTGTGGCGGCCACAGTGTGTGATTGATTTGAATAAAAAAGGTTTGTTATGACAGCTCCTACTACCATGACGTTTTTCGCCCGATTTGAGAGCGACATTCTGGCGGGCAAGAAAGTGATCACGATTCGTGACGCCAGCGAAAAAGATTATCAGCCGGGTACGGTTGTGGATGTCAGTACGTTGGAAGAGGGGCGCTGGTTCTGCCGCCTGCATATTGAGAGTGTGGAACCGGTTCAGTTCTCGGCGTTGACGGAATATCACGCTGAGCAAGAGAACATGACGCTGGATGAACTGAAACACGTGATCAGCGATATTTATCCGGGCATCGAAGAGTTGTATGTGATTACGTACCAGTTGGTGTAATAGCCTTGGTTCAGTGACCTACCGAAAATGAAAACGCCAGCGAAAGGCTGGCGTTTTTGAAGCTGATTAATCGCGCTTCCACATCATATGGCAAGCTTTCTGATCCGGATCGCGGCTGATGAGCATTCGTGCGAACACGTCATCCAGTACATCGTTCTCTTCATTGACAAGGCCGATACGTACTTCCGTGAACACTTCCTTATCGACTTCGAAACCAACCTGTTCATCCCAGTCATCACCAACTTCAACGATTTCTGCTGCGCCGCGGTCATCAAATTGCGCGGTGAACAGAATCACGTCTGCCGGCTCCAGGTTGTCGGGTGCCATTTCGAGGAAAATATCGTATGCGGCTTCGATTGCGTCGTCGTAAGAAATTAAATCAGACATGCAATTACGCTCGGCTCATGAATTTGCGTTCAGCCGTGTTCACGATTACGCGTTCGCCAGTTGCGATGTATTCAGGAACCTGAACAACAAGGCCAGTTGCGAAACGAGCTGGTTTAGAACGCGCAGACGCTGAAGCGCCTTTAATTGATGGGTCAGTTTCTTCGATAACCATTTCAACTGAAGATGGTAGTTCAATAGCAACCGCTTTGCCGTCAACCAGAACGATCTGCATGCCCTGAATTTCTTCAGTGATGAACAGTAGTTCGTCTTCGATATCGTCTTTCTTGAATACGAATTGTGAGTAGTCTTCGTTATCCATGAAGATGTACTCATCACCGTCTACGTAAGAGAACGAGATGTTGCGTTTGTTCATGTCTACGGTATCTAGGAAATCGTCAGACTTGTAGCGCTCATCAACGCGTGCACCTGTTGTCAGGTCTGTACAACGCAGTTTGTAGATTTTTGAGCCGCCGCGGCCACCCGGAGTGGTCACTTCGATATCTTTGATCAGTAGCGTTTTGCCGTTAGAAACGATCGCAAAACCTTTTTTCAGTTCACTTGCCTTTGGCATGGAATAAGTTCCTTGGTTCTTAAATTCGGCGCATTATAACTAAAGCAGTGGGGGAAAAGGAATATCTGAGATGCGACTTAACCCTATGTTCGTGACTCCAATGTGTATTTCTTCAGCAACGGATTCGGCAAGGTATTGATTCAACGGTAGCCTTGGGCGAACATAACGCCAACCCATACCCACGGAAACTGCCTTCAACTATGACACTGCCGGTTATCGATCCTAAACAGCCTTTTCAGCCAGAATACCAGCCCGCCGTTGCGGATTTGGTGAAATTTCTGCGCGCCGGGCTTGGCGAGCGCCTGCACAGCATTTATCTGTACGGCAGTGTGGCGCGCAAAACCGCCAAACCGGGTGAGTCAAATCTGGATGTGGTGGTAGTAACCAAGCAGCCTTTTGAGGACACGAAGGCGACGTTGCTCAATACTATCCGCTGGCGCTTTCAAAAAAGTTTTCCGCTGATTACTGATGTCTCGGTCAAAACGGCATTGGTGAGTGACGTTGCGACGCTCGACAGCATTTTTTCATGGGGATTTATGCTGCGTCACTGCTGCGTGTGTGTGTATGGCGACGATCTGGCTGAGTGTTTTGGCCATTATGAACCGAGCTGGGAAATCGCCAAGCACTGGAATCAGGATGTCGGCGACTGGCTGACCTTCTATCGTGACAAAATTGCCAAAGCGGGCAGTGCCGCCGAGCAGAGCGCGGCGCAAAAGACCATTGCGAAAAAACTGCTGCGAGCCAGTTATTCGTTGATCATGTATCGCGATAAACAGTGGCTGGAAGATCCACTGGAATGCGGCGCCCAATTTTTACGTTACCACCCTGAAAAACAACTCGATATTGATCGGCTGGCTATCCTGCTCAGCGGGCGCGTGATTCCTAAACGGTCGGTGATTGGGCTGCTCGACAGCTTTGGCCCATGGCTGGTGAAACAGTACGAAAAAACCGAATTTCGTATTGGCTGATTGACGCTCGACTTTATCCACAAAATCACGAGAAAGTGTAGTTATTTAATAGACTTATCAATAGATGTGCTAAGGTTAGTAGTATCTCTGCAAACGGAATTGCGCCATGCCTGCATTGTCAAAGCACTTTACGATTCGGTGGGAGCGGGTGCTGGATACCAGCTCTCGTTACGTGCTCAGCTCAATGCATGCCATTCGGGAAAGCATGGTGTGGCTCATTCCGTGTTTAATGCTCTCTTCGTTTGCGCTTTTGCTCGCCAGTATGGGCGAGTTGTTGCTAGGTAATCGACCGACTTGGGTTGAAGTTCTCTACCAAACCAACCAAGTAGTTGCGGACTTTTTCCCTTACTTAATGACGGCGACGATTGCTTATGTACTGGCGATGCAGTGGCGTTTACCTCGCCCGCCGATGGCGTTGCTGGCGATCGTTTATCTGGTGATGGCGTCCGCCATGACCCATTCTGGCACCACCCTGATCACCTTCCATATTATTCTGGCTATTATTACTCCGCTCTATATCACCCCGTTGATGGCGAAACTGATGGCAATCAAAGTCTTGAAAATGACGTCATCCGACAGCGCTGGTTCGATTGTCCGTGAATCACTGAATATGGTGATTCCTGCCATTGTGGTGGCATTCGTGGTCATGGCGTTTAACAGTCTGTTCCTTACGGCGGTATCGGATATCTCGTTGGACAAGCTGATGCTGATGGATTATGCCAATGATCCTTATGTCTTCGGGCTGACGTTCGCTTCGCTCAATTCTCTACTGTGGTTTTTCGGCATCCATGGTTATTACGCCTTGTTGCCGATGGTCGACATGTTGCAGGAAGCGAGCAATCTCAGCTACTCCACTATGATGGCAGGCGGGATTGCACCTTATCCGATGAACCTGTCGTTTATGGGGTCGTTTGTGTTTATTGGCGGTAGTGGTTCGACACTGTCACTAGTGTTGGCGTTGCTGCTGTTTGCTAAACAGCGCACCTTGCGTCTGATTGCAATGGCGAGCGTACCGATTGCTCTGATCAACGTGAATGAGATTCTGCTGTTTGGCCTGCCGATCATTTACAACCCGCGTCTGCTGCTGCCATTTGTCCTCACTCCATTGGTCAATGTATTGCTGGGACTCGGAGCCGTGCAGATGGGTTGGGTGACTGCGCCGAGTGTCTCCGTGCCGTTTAACAGTCCCATTTTGTTTAATGCCTGGGTTGCTACTGATGGTGACTGGAATGCGGTGCTGCTCCAGTTGTTCAATGTGCTGGTGGGCTGCGCAATTTATTTTCCGGCCGTGCGGCGCATGAACCAGATTTACAGCGCGAGCGAAATCAAAATCTCTTCACTCAACACCACGTATATGCGTCGTCAGGAAGAGGCGCAGGTTCTTAAGGATGATCCGATTTTGATGGCGCAGCAAAAGGAGCGTGAACTGGAAACCGTCGAACAGCAACTGCTGGGTATCAGTAGCAAAGAGTTCTGCCTGGAATACCAGCCGCAGGTAGAGCCAATATCCGGGCGGGTGACGGGCTGCGAAGCGCTGATTCGTGCGATGGATGAAAGTGGCCAGATGCAGTATCCCGGCGCCTTTTTACCCTGGCTAGAAAAGGCGGGGCTGATGAAAGAGATGGACCTGTGGGTGTTTCGCCGGGCAGCAAGAGACATAGAACGTTGGAATCGTCTAGGCGTGATGGTGCCAGTGAGCATCAATATTACGCCGGAAACCTTGATGGATGAGGCGTGTATGGAAACCATCGCTTCACTCATCGAGCCTCTGAGCGGTCAAATCGATATCGAGATCACCGAGGCGTCACTGCTTGCGGACGAGCAGTCGCTGATGATGGCGTTTAACCAACTGCATCAGCTCGGGGTGAAAATCCATATCGACGATTTCGGCACCGCCTATTCGTCATTGAGCTATCTTAACCGCTTCGACATTGACACCATCAAGATTGACCGTTCATTTGTGCTGGCTTTAGACAATTCCAAAGGGCGCAAGGTGTTTGCCAGTTTGCAGTCGGTCGCGCATGCACTCGATCTGGCGGTTATCGTTGAAGGGGTGGAAACCAAGCAGCAGTTGGATGCGATTAAGGCCAACGGCGTACTCTCTATTCAGGGGTGGTACTACGCCAAGTCATTGCCTGCCGAGCGTTTTATTGATTTCATCAACGCCAGTCCGGTGAAATCCAGTCAGAACAAGCCGAGCTGAGGGGCGCTGATCTGTTCAAACTGTCGGCCAATGAACGGCAAAATCGCATCGGCGACCGGTTTAAGCTGTTTATCGATATAGTGCTGATAATCGATCGGGCTTTTCATGTACTCTTTCGGCTCTGGGCCGTTGACGGTAATACAGTACTCAATTAGGCCGCGGTTCTGGTATTGCAGCGGACGGCCAAGACGGGCATTGATATCGTCCGCCATGCGTGCCGCTCGCACCTGCGGTGGTACATTTTTCTGGTATTCGTGCAGTTTGCGGCGCAGGCGCTTCTGATACACCAACTCGCTATCGTATTCCCCAGTCAGCGTGGCTTCCACCGTGGTACGAATGTAGTCGTCCGGATTCTCGCCGTGGAAAATCATCCAGTACAACTGATGCTGAAAACGTTGCGCGAGTGGTGTCCAGTCTGTCCGGGCGCTTTCCAATCCTTTGAACACCATGCGCTCTTTGTCGCCTTCTCCGATCAAACCTGCGTAGCGCTTTTTCGAACCAGTTTCCGCGCCGCGAATGGTCGGCATCAGAAACTTGCGATAGTGGGTCTCGTACTCAAGCTCCAGAATGGAGGTCAGCGCGTATTGCTGATGGAGATGATCGGTCCACCATTGGTTGATATGCTGAACCAGCGCACGCCCGATCATGTCAGCATCTTGCTGGGAATGTTCGCGTCCGAGCGAAACAAACGTCGAGTCGGTATCGCCGTATATGACTTGATAGCCCTGCGCTTCAATCAGTTGTTTGGTTTGTTTCATGATCTCATGCCCGCGCATGGTAATACTCGAAGCCAAACGGGTATCAAAGAAGCGGCACCCCGATGAACCGAGCACGCCATAAAACGAGTTCATGATGATTTTGATCGCCTGAGAAAAGGCTTTCTCATTGTTCTTTTTCGCTACATCGCGCGCCGCCCACAAGGTTTCGATCATCTGAGGCAGGAAATGTCTGCTGCGGTGGAACTGACCGCCGCGAAAACCCGGCACCGCTTGGTCGGGCGCGTTGCCAATCGGGATTTGCAAACCTTCAATCAACCCCATTGGGTCAATCAGAAATGAGCGGATAATCGATGGATACAGGCTTTTGAAATCGAGCACCAGTACGGAATCATACAAACCGGGAATGGAATCCATCACATAGCCTCCGGGGCTGGCGAGCCAATCTTCCGAATGCAGATTCGGCGCGATGTAACCTGCGCGATGCAGCTGCGGCAGGTAAAGGTTCGTGAAAGCCGCCACCGAGCCTCCGACGCGATCCAGTTCAACGCCAGTCAGGCGCGAACGTTCAATGGCGAAATCCAACAGATGCGTGTGAGTGAAAATCTTATTCACCAGCACACAGTCCTGCAGGTTGTATTTCGCCAGCGACGGTTTATCGTGACGGTACATGCGGTTGATTTCGTCCATCCGGTCATGCACGTTGTGAATCTCTTTACCTTCGCCCAATAGTTCACGAGACACAGACTCCAGCGACCAGGAGCGGAAATGGTAGGTCGCCGTTTTGAGCGTATCGATGCCATCGAGCACCACACGACCTGGAATGGTGATGAATCCCTGCTGAGTCTGACTGGCACTGCGGAAAAAACTTGGTTGTTTTCCTCGCCCGAGCATAAGCTTCATCTTGTGCCATTCAGCGCGTTTGTGCAGCAGGCGGAAGTCAAAATCGATGACGTTCCAACCGATAATTACATCGGGATCGAAACGTTCAAACCAGTCAACCATAGCATTGAGCAGCGCATACTCATCTTCCACCCATTGCATTGGGGTATCGGCTTGCTGCGGATCGCCAATCATGATCACGCGGCTGTCCATCGGGCTGTCTAAGCCGATGGAATAGAGAATGCCTTTTTCCGAACACTCGAGATCCAGCGATACCACTTTCAGTGACGGCAGATAATCCCCCTGACGGCATTTAGCTTGACGCACCTGACGATAGTCCGTGTGAGTGGTGACCTGACCAGTAAATTCGACGCTGCCTTTGACAAAACGCTCCATCAGGTAGCGGTCAGCGAGACGAATATCCGCTTCCAGCGTCAGCAGTTGCGCTTGTTCCAAATGGCCAGCCAATGATTGTGCATGTTGAATCAGCGTGCAGTAACAGGCCGCCAGCGGTTCCTGATCGAAAGACTTTAGCTCTAGCGGGCGAATGTCAACGTTCAACTGATGTTGCTTGGCGATGGATTGCGCGGCTTCGATATCCTGCTGAAGAATAAAGAACACGGGGTGCTCGCCGCGAACGATCAGCTGCGCCGGGCCTTCATCCGTGGCTAACCAGAGTTCAATCTGTGTCTGCCCCTGGATATCCCGAGCTTGTCTGGTTAATAAAAAGCCTTGCTGAATACTCAAATCGCCGATCCGTTACTGATATTTAAAACACACTGTTGTGCTGAGCGCAGACTATATCAAAATTCTGAAACTCCGTTGATTAAAGCGGGGAATATCTGTTGTACATGCATGATTATTAGTCATGTTGCTCGCTTATTATTCACTGGTGAATTTTACCAATTCATTGAAATTAATATAATTTCTATTCAGTATCTGATCCCGTTCAAAATAATGGCTGCTTGAGATAAACCACTCGAAAAGGGTTTGATATAATTCTTAACTTGTTGATTTATTAATCGATTCTCAATGCGTGACAGCAAGCGAAAATAAGTGCTTGCTAAAGTTTCCGTTTGAGCACATATTCAGGATAAGAAATTATTCTGAATTTTAGTTAGACTAGGCAGCCATGCTGCTATCCACTACCTCGGTGGGTGCAGAGCCAATAAATAAGTGTGGAGATACAAGTTTGATAAATGTTTTCCTTGTAGATGATCACGAGCTG
>ERZ1673961.248-NODE-248-length-25050-cov-5.406081_pt1 | contig 25050 bp, 19 predicted proteins | sample MGYA00580189_ERZ1673961 | MGnify/ENA primary metagenome ERZ1673961 (study PRJEB41334, sample SAMN05608105) | rock metagenome | biome: terrestrial subsurface; feature: shale formation; material: shale | place: USA: Pennsylvania ... | reverse complement strand
AGACATTATTATTAAATCCAAAACACTTTCAGGTTTTGACGCACCTTACATCCCGGGTTGGGACTGCCACGGTCTGCCAATCGAACTGATGGTAGAGAAGAAAGTGGGCAAGCCTGGTCAGAAAGTGACCGCGGCTGAATTCCGTGAAAAATGTCGCGAGTACGCAGCGGGTCAGGTTGAAGGCCAGAAAGAAGGCTTCAAGCGTCTGGGCATCTTGGGTGAGTGGGACAAACCGTACCGCACCATGGATTTCTCAACCGAAGCGAACATCATTCGCGCGCTGGGTAAAATTGCCGACAACGGCCACCTGCTGAAAGGTTTCAAACCGGTTCACTGGTGTACCGATTGTGGTAGTGCGCTGGCTGAAGCGGAAGTGGAATACAAAGATAAAGTGTCTCCGTCTATCGACGTTCGTTTCAAAACGGCCGACGAAGCGGCGCTGCTGTCTAAATTTACCCTGACCGAAGGTCACGAAGGTAAAGGTGACGTATCCATCGTTATCTGGACCACCACGCCATGGACACTGCCAGCAAACCGCGCAGTATGTCTGCGTGACGATCTGGAATACGTGCTGATCCAAATCGAAGGTGAACAGCCTGAGCGTATCATCGTTGCGTCTGAACTGGCGAAATCTGTAATGGATCGTGCGGGTGTCGAACATTTCCACTTCCTCGGTTTTGCCAAAGGCGCGGATCTGGAACTGTCTCAGTTCAACCATCCGTTCTACAACTTCACTGTACCGGCAATTCTGGGCGATCACGTCACCACAGATTCTGGTACAGGTGTGGTTCACACTGCTCCTGGCCACGGTCAGGAAGACTTTGCAGTCGGTCAGAAATACGGTTTGGAAGTCGCCAACCCTGTGGGTTCAAACGGTGTTTATCTGCCAGATACGGAACTGTTTGCGGGTCAACATGTATTTAAAGCCAACGATGCTGTGATTGAAGTGCTGAAAGAGCACGGCGCACTGTTGCATCACCATGCTTACGAGCACAGCTACCCACACTGCTGGCGCCATAAAACACCGATCATCTTCCGTGCGACACCACAATGGTTCGTATCGATGGATCAAGCGGGTCTGCGTGAGAACGCACTCAGCGCGATTAAAGGCGTGAAATGGATGCCGGATTGGGGTCAAAGCCGTATCGAAGGTATGGTGGAAGGCCGTCCTGAATGGTGTATCTCACGTCAGCGTACATGGGGTGTGCCAATTGCTCTGTTTGTTCACAAAGAAACCGCAGAGCTGCATCCCAAGACTTCTGAGCTGATTGAAAAAGTCGCTCAACTGGTTGAACAGAAAGGCATTCAGGCTTGGTGGGATGTAGACGCCGCTGAGCTGCTGGGCGATGACGCTGAACAGTATGAAAAAGTACTGGATACCCTGGATGTTTGGTTTGATTCAGGTGTGACTCACTATGCGGTGGTTGATAACCGTGAAGAGTTCCATGGCGCTGAAGCGGATATGTACCTGGAAGGTTCTGACCAACACCGCGGCTGGTTCCAGTCTTCTCTGATTTCATCGATCGCGATGAAGGGCAAAGCACCTTACAAAGAAGTACTGACGCACGGTTTCGTGGTTGACGGCCAAGGTCGCAAGATGTCGAAATCGATCGGTAACGTGGTTGCGCCAAAAGATGTGACCAACAAACTGGGTGCAGACATTCTGCGTCTGTGGGTGGCATCAACTGACTACACGGGCGAAGTGGCGGTTTCAGACGAAATCCTGAAACGCAGCGCAGATTCTTACCGTCGTATTCGTAACACGGCACGCTTCTTCCTGGCGAACCTGAACGGCTTCAACCCGGCAACCGACATCATTGCGGCTGACGAGATGGTGGCACTGGATCGTTGGGCGGTTGCCCGTGCAATGGCTGCTCAACAAGAGATCGTCAAAGCGTACGCAGAGTACAACACTCACGCTGTGGTTCAGCGTCTGATGCACTTCTGTTCGGTTGAAATGGGCTCATTCTACCTGGATGTAATCAAAGACCGTCAGTACACCGCGAAACTGGGCGGCAACGCGCAGCGCAGCTGTCAGACTGCACTGTACTACATCGTAGAAGCGCTGGTTCGCTGGATGGCTCCAATCATGTCGTTCACTGCCGATGAAATCTGGAACGAAATGCCGACTAACCAAGCCAACGGCGAAGCTCGCGGTAAATTCGTATTTGCTGATGAATGGTACGAAGGTCTGTTTGGTCTGGCTGAAGGCGAAGAGCTGAACAACGAATTCTGGACTGATATTCAGAAAGTTCGTGGTGCGGTGAACAAGTTGCTGGAAAATGCGCGTAATGAGAAAACCATCGGTGGTTCTCTGCAAGCGGAAGTGACGTTGTTTGCAAGCGACGAGCTGGCAGCCAAAATCAACAAGCTGGAAGATGAACTGCGCTTTGTATTGCTGACTTCAAAAGCGAACGTGAAACCGCTGGCTGAGAAGAGCGACGCGGCTCAGGCAACCGACATCGACGGTCTGTTTGTTCAAGTGAACAAAACGGAAGCTGAGAAGTGCGATCGCTGCTGGCACTACACCCCAGACGTGGGCACCATCAAAGGTCATGAAACTATTTGTGGTCGTTGTGTGTCGAACGTTGACGGTGAAGGCGAAGTTCGCAAGTTTGCTTAAAGGAACTGCATGACACAGCAAGCATTAACGCTTAAACAATCGGGAGTTCGCTGGCTATGGCTGGCGCTCCTTGTTTTTGTCGCTGATATCGCTATCAAATTGGTGGTGATGAACAGCATGGGGTATGGCTGGGAGAATCGCATCGAGATTCTGCCGTTTTTCAATCTGCTGTACGTGCATAACTACGGCGCCGCATTTAGCTTTCTGAGTGATCAGGCAGGCTGGCAGCGCTGGTTGTTTACCGGTATCGCGTTTGCTGTGGTTGGCCTGTTGGCCTTCTGGATGCGCCGCCTACCGTTCAGCGACAAATGGAATAACATGGCTTATGCACTCATTATCGGTGGTGCGGTAGGCAATGTGTTCGACCGGGTAGTGCACGGATTTGTGGTCGATTATCTCGACTTCTACTGGGGCACTTACCACTGGCCAGCGTTTAACCTCGCTGACAGCGCCATCTGTATTGGTGCTGCGATGATCATTTTGGATGGTTTTCGCGGTAAAAAGCAGACGGCGTAAGTGATTAAGCCGAAATAACCCTAAGCGCCGCCCGTTGATTCGGGGGGCGCTTTTTGTTATCAAGCAGTTTAGATTCAATCCACTCTGTACCAACCTCATCACCGTAAGAAATGAGGGGAACATTGACGAAGGTATGACCTTCGATTTGCATTAAGGAAGCCAGAACGTGACGACGACACATTTAAAAACTATTACTCAGAACTCAGCGGTAACGCTGCACTTTACTATCAAGCTGAAAGATGGCTCAGTGGCCGACAGCACTCACAACTTTGGTAAAGCGGCCAAGCTGGTGATCGGCGATGGCAGTCTGAGCGACAACTTCGAGCAGTGCCTGCTGGGCATGCAAGAGGGCGAAAGTAAATCCATTGAACTGGCGGCGGTTGACGCGTTTGGCGCTCCTAACCCAGACAACATCCATCATATGGATCGTGCCCGCTTTGTCGGTGACGCCGAAGTGGAAGTCGGCACCATTATGGGGTTCAGCGGACCGGACGGTATGGAAATTCCGGGCATCATTACCAACATCGCTGGTGATTCAGTGACGGTGGATTTCAACCACCCGTTAGCCGGACAAGATGTGATCTTCGACGTTGAAATTTTGTCTGTCGAATAACTTGCCGTAGAATAGCCAGCCAGAAAGAGAACCATGAGCAAATCCATGAAAATACTGTTAGCAAACCCGCGCGGCTTTTGTGCCGGCGTTGATCGCGCCATCAGCATCGTTGAGCGTGCACTTGAAATGTATCAGCCTCCGATTTATGTCCGTCATGAAGTGGTGCACAACCGCTTTGTGGTTGAAGGTTTGAAGCAGCGCGGTGCGATTTTCGTTGAAGAGCTGCACGAAGTGCCAGACGACAACATTGTGATTTTCTCCGCTCATGGGGTCTCGCAAGCGGTGCGCCAGGAAGCCAAAGAACGTGCATTGACGGTATTTGATGCCACGTGCCCGTTGGTAACCAAAGTGCACATGGAAGTGGCTCGTGCCAGCCGCCGTAATATGGAAGTGGTCCTGATTGGCCACGCCGGTCACCCGGAAGTCGAAGGTACCATGGGCCAATACGCCAGTGATACGGGTGGTATGTATCTGGTTGAAAAGCCGGAAGATGTGGTTGCACTGCAAAGCAAAGTTAAAGATCCATCGCACCTGCATTATGTGAGTCAGACGACGCTGTCGGTTGATGAAACCGCAGACGTGATTGATAAGCTGCGTGAAGTGTTCCCTGAGATTCAAGGGCCGCGCAAAGATGACATCTGCTACGCAACACAAAACCGTCAGGATGCGGTGCGTATTCTGGCTCAGGAAGTGGATGTGATGGTCGTGGTTGGCTCCAAGAACTCGTCGAACTCGACCCGCCTTAAAGAACTGGCCGAGAAACTCGGTACGCCGGGTTATCTGACGGACTGTCCGGAAGACATTCATCCGGAGTGGTTCGACGGTGTAAGCAAGATCGGTGTCACCGCGGGCGCTTCTGCGCCGGAAGAGCTGGTGAATCAGATTCTGAACCGCATCAAAGAGCTGGGTGCAACCTCAGTGGATGAAGTGCTGGGACGGGAAGAGAACATGTTCTTTGAAGTACCCAAAGAGCTGCAAATTAAGCAGGTTGATTGAGCAAGTTTGATGATTGTATCTGCTGTATCAGAGGGCAGATTCAATTCAACGAATCAATAAAAAAGGGCTCCCATCGGGAGCCCTTTTGCTATGCGTGTGTGGCAGGGTTAAGCGGTTTCGGTGACGCCTGAAGGTTTGTCTTCGTCAGCCAGTTCAGTTTCGCCTTTGCCTTTGGAAATCTTAATTACGTACAGGGTAATTGCCAGCGTTGCGACCACACCGATGATGGTGGAGATTTGCATTGGCATACCAAAGCCCAGAGAGCTGTTGTTCAGGATGAAGGCAATACATACCGTGGTCATGAACGCTGCCGGAATGGTGGTGATCCAGTGCAGTTTGTTGTGACGTAGCAGGTAAGCCGACGCAGTCCACAGCATCATTACGGCTGTTGTCTGGTTAGCAAAACCGAAGTAGCGCCAGATGATACCGAAGTCTACTTGGGTCAGGATGCCACCAATCACGAACAGAGGCATTGCCATCAGCAGGCGGTTACGCAGTGTTTTCTGTTCCATGTTGAAGTATTCAGCCAGGATCAGACGGCTTGAACGGAACGCAGTGTCACCTGAAGTGATTGGCAGGATAACCACACCCAGGAACGCGATGATACCGCCAAATACGCCCAGCAGACCAAACGATGCGCTGTAAACTACGTTACCAGGGCCGCCGTTTTTCACTGCTTCAGACAGAGAGTCCAGTGAGCCGAAGAATGACAGAGCAATCGCACACCAGATCAGAGCGATGATACCTTCACCGATCATTGCGCCGTAGAATACGAAGCGACCGTTCTTTTCATTCTCGATACAACGTGCCATCAGTGGTGACTGAGTTGCGTGGAAACCTGAGATAGCACCGCAAGCGATGGTGATGAACAGTGCAGGCCACAGTGGCATGTCGTTCGGGTTCATGTTTTGCAGCATGTCGCTGACTTCAAAACCGCCCAGAATCTGGTGCTCGCTTGACACTGCGATTGCAGTGATCAGGCCAACTGACATGAAAATCAGCAGCGCGCCGAACAGTGGGTAAAAACGACCGATGATTTTATCCACTGGCACGATGGTAGCGATGATGTAGTAAGCAAAGATAATCACGACCATCGTCGACATGCTGACTGTCATGCTGGTTTGTTCGTTGATCAGGTTAGTGATCATGCCTGCAGGCGCCGAAACGAAAACCACACCAACCAGCAGCAGCAGAACAATGGCAAAAATGTTCATGAAGTGTTTTGCGCCATTGCCCAGGTAGCGGCCGGACAGAGAAGGAACAGAGGCGCCGCCGTTACGGATTGACAGCATGCCTGAGAAGTAGTCGTGTGTTGCGCCAGCAAAGATACAGCCAATCACGATCCACAGCATGGCGGCAGGTCCATACAGTGCACCCATGATCGGACCGAAAATAGGGCCGACACCAGCGATATTAAGTAGTTGAACAAGATAGACTTTTGGCGTAGACATAGGAACGTAGTCGACACCGTCGGTTTTCGTGTGGGCAGGGGTTTGGCGTTTCTCATTGATGCCAAATACTTTCTCCACGAACGCGCCGTAGATGAAGTAACCGCCAATCAAGGCAGCGACACAGGTTAGAAACCACAACATAGCGTTTGTCCTTTGTTATTGAATTAGGTGTTATTGAATTAAGCTCAGACTGGATACTAAATTATCAATAAGCGAGCTTCATTGGGTTTCCGGGTCAGTGGTCGTATAGTGAATTAAGTGGTGTTTAACGCCGCTGAGTGGTTTTTAACGATCGGTTAGCGGCGAGTAACGCAGAGTCAGTGGTTATTGCCTATTTTTAAGGGTGAACGATTCATCCGATGGCTAAGTAAAGGTAAATAATGAAAAAAATAGTAACGATGTTAGTAGTGGCTGGACTAATGGGCTGCGTGGCCAGTGAAAGTGAGCTGGCTAAACAGGGCGACTGGTATCAGATTGGTTACAACGATGGCGTAGCCGGGCATACCCAGCGTTCCAACAAAGCGTTGGCTGAACTGGGTCAAGCCAATCAGGCTGATTACAACCAGGGCTACGTCGAGGGCGTCAACGAGTACTGCAACCCGAATTTTGCTTACCAGATGGGCGTCAACGGCCAGTACTACGAAGGGGTGTGCGAAGGCACCGAACAAGCGCAGAAATTCCGTATGGAATGGCAGCGCGGCTGGAACGAATACAACAACTAATCGGCGCTGGGTAACGATAGCCATGCATGAAGAGTATATCGCTCTGGCTTTAGCGGCGGTCGGTGTCGTTGGGCTGGGATGTCAGTGGCTGGCGTGGAAACTGCGTCTGCCAGCCATCTTGTTTTTGTTACTGGCGGGAATTGTCGCCGGGCCAGTGACCGGGCTGCTTAATCCGCAGCAACTGTTAGGCGAACTGCTGTTTCCGCTGATTTCACTCGCGGTTGCAGTGATTCTGTTTGAAGGCAGTTTGACGCTCAATTTCAAAGAGATTCGCGGTGTAAGCAACACCGTGTGGAGCATTGTGTCACTTGGCGCGCTCATCTCCTGGGGCGTCACTTCGTTTGCCACACATGCCCTGCTCGGGTTCGATTGGCCGCTTGCGCTGCTGTTTGGTAGCTTGACCGTAGTCACTGGCCCGACGGTGATTGTGCCATTGCTGCGCACCGTGCGCCCGAACGCCAAACTCTCCAATATTCTGCGCTGGGAAGGGATTCTGATTGACCCGCTCGGCGCGTTGTTTGTGGTGATGGTGTACGAGTTTATTGTCTCCAGCAGTGAAGCGCACAGCTTGCACGTGTTTGGGTTGATTTTGCTGGTCGGCGTTGGGCTGGGAGTGTTATCTGGCGCGGCAGTGGCGTATGTGCTGCGCAACGGTGGTTTACCGGAATATCTGCAGCCGTTTGCGGTTCTGAGCGTGGTGTTGGGCGTGTTTTCCGCATCCAATGCGCTGGAGTCAGAATCAGGGCTGCTTACTGTGACCATCATGGGCATGTGGCTGGCCAATGCCAAAGACGTCAATATTCAGCATATTCTGCACTTTAAGGAAAACCTCACCGTCCTCCTCATCACCGGGCTGTTTATTTTGCTTGCGGCGCGGATTGAAGTGGACGACTTCGCTGTGCTGGGGTGGAGTGCGTTGGCCTTGTTTGTGGTGATGCAATTAGTGTCGCGTCCGCTGTCGATTTTTCTCGCCACGCTGCGCAGCAGTTTGCAGTGGAAAGAGAAAGCGTTTCTGGCTTGGGTGGCGCCGCGCGGGATTGTCGCGGCATCGATATCGTCACTGTTTGCCATTAAGCTTGATTCGTTTGGTATGGCGGAAGCCAACTTGCTGGTGCCGCTGACGTTTATGGTCATTATCGGTACCGTGGTGCTGCAAAGTGTGACGGCCAGACCCGTCGCTGTAGCACTGAAAGTGGCTGAACCAGCGCCGAAAGGTTTCCTGATCCTCGGTGCGAACGATGTGGCGCGTCAGATTGGCGCGGCGATTGCCAAATACGATTGTCGAGTAGTGCTGACCGATTCCAACTGGGATTACATTCGCCAGGCGCGCATGGCGGGGCTGGAGCATTATTACGGCAATCCGATCTCCAGTCATGCTGACGAATATCTTAACCTGATTGGGATCGGCCATGTGTTGGCTCTGAGTCCGGATAAACACTTCAATATCATGGCGTGTATGCAGTTTCTTTCCGACTTTGGTGACAAACGCGTGTTCTGTCTGCATGACAATGCCAATGGGAACAACAGTGATAAACACACTGTGGCGCAGGAGTATCACGGACTGCCGTTTTTAGGTGGCGAAGTGAGTTATAAAAAACTGGCCAGTCTGCTGAATCAGGGCGGTGAAATCAAGCACACCAAACTGAGCGAAAACTTCACTTTTGACGATTATCAGCAGCAGCACAAAGAGAGTTATGTCCTGCCGCTGTTTGTAGTCGATCATCGTGGTCGGATTCAGATGTGTGCCGATGTTGCCAATTTCAGCGCTAAAGAGGGCGAAACTGTGGTTGCCCTGATCAAGAAAAGCCAGGAGAGCCGTTAGCGGCTCTCGTTTTCTTCCTCTTCCATCGCGCGGCGCAGAAAACCGTCGGAGTCGGACAGTTTGGCTTTGGCTTGCGCGGCATCAACACCAGTCAGGTGCATCAGAATCGCCACCTTGGCATTGTTGTCGCTCTCGGCCAGCAGCGCTTCGGCGGTATGGCGGTCGCAATCTGTTGCTTGCATAACAATTCTTACGGCGCGTGCGACCAGCTTTTTGTTGGTCGCTTTCACATCCACCATCAGGTTCTGATAGCTTTTCCCAAGGCGAATCATGCTGGCGGTGGTGAGCATATTGAGCACCAGTTTTTGGGCGGTGCCCGATTTCAAACGAGTTGAACCGGTTAACGCTTCCGGGCCGACCACCGGACTGATGGCGATACTGGCCAATTCGGCAATCGGCGAGTTGGGGTTGCACGACAGCGCTACGGTGACGGCGCCCAGATCGTTGGCGTATTCCAGCGCGCCAATCACATACGGCGTGCGACCACTGGCCGCAATGCCGACTAATACGTCCTGCGCGCTAAAGCCAATCGCTTTGAGATCATCAATACCCAGCAGCGGAGAATCTTCAGCACCTTCCTGGGCGGTAAACATCGCGTCGCGTCCGCCCGCAATCAAGCCGATCACCATTTGATCTGAGACGCCAAACGTAGGCGGGCATTCAGAGGCATCGAGCACACCTAAACGGCCGCTGGTGCCTGCGCCCATGTAAATCAGGCGTCCACTTTGCTTGAAGGCTTCGGTAATCCTATCGACCGCCAGTGCGATTTGTGGCAGGACTTTCTCAACGGCTAATGGAACTAATTTGTCTTGTTGATTGAGACGCTGCACGATTTCCTGCGAAGAAAGCAGGTCGATATCCATGGTGTCGGGATTACGACCTTCAGAAACCAGATGGGAAAGGGCAGCGAGCAGAGCATCGTTCGTCATGGTGGTTGTCCATATCTGTCATTTCAAAAACACAAAGCGTGGCCTAGTCGGCCGGATAAATCACTCCGAGCGAGGCAAAGCGTGCGGCGCCAGTGACGCTGGGAAGATTGCTCGGCAGATTGTGCATGCGGCGCTGCGCTAGCCAGGCAAACGCCATCGCTTCCATATAATCGCCATCGACGCCTTTGGCGGTGGTCGGAGCCACTTGCCAATCCGGCAACAAGGCTTGCAATCGCTCCATTAACAGCGCGTTTTGCGCGCCGCCGCCACACACCAAAAGCTCAGGCTGCGGGCCTTGAGCAAAGCGCTGCACATCATTGGCGATGCTGCGTGCGGTGAGTTCACACAGGGTGCGCTGCACATCGATGGCAGAGGCAAGATGAGCGACCATCTTGTTGTCCAGCCACGGCAGGTTGAACCATTCGCGCCCGGTACTTTTTGGCGCAGATTTAGCAAAATAGTCATCATTCAGCAGCGTGGTGAGCAGCGCGGTATCGAGTTTGCCGCTGCGTGCCCAATCGCCATTACTGTCATAAGGCTGACCGGTGTGGCGCTGGCACCAGCCATCCATCAACACGTTACCGGGGCCGGTGTCATAACCCACCACGTCACCGCCGGGTTTGAGTACCGACACGTTGGCGATGCCGCCGATATTGAGCACCACCACGCTGGAATCGCGCACATCAAAAATCGTGCGGTGGAACGCTGGCACCAGTGGCGCGCCCTGGCCTCCCAGCGCGATGTCTTTACGACGAAAATCCGCCACGGTGGTAATGCCCGTGCGGGCAGCAAGAATATTGGCGTCGCCAATTTGCATGGTGAACGGCGTATCGCCGTTTGGCTGGTGGAATACGGTCTGACCGTGGTTACCTAGCGCGCGAATCTGATTGGCGTGATGGCCGCTGTGCTCAAGCAGCTTGAACACCGCATCGGCATACAGATGACCGAGCAAGTGATCCAGCGTGCCAATCTCTTGCAAGTTGGTCTCCTGGCCCAGACATACGGCCAATAGGCGCTGTTTGAGGTCAGCAGGCATCGGCAGAAAATCGTGTGCCAGCAGTTCAATCTGATTGCCCGTCAGGGCGACCAGCGCCGTGTCGACGCCGTCCATGCTGGTGCCGGACATGATACCTATGTACAGTTCGCGTTCAGTCATTCTGTTATCCGATTGTCAGATTTCTCGTTTCCGAGGGCTAAGTCCTTAAAACTCATTGTAATTGAAAAACAAACTGAATAACCTCATTTGCTGTGACAAATTTTGACAATCCATCTTGATGAATTAAGGGGAAAAAATGGGACCGTTATGGCTAGACGTCGAAGGTTGTGAACTGACGGCGGAAGACCGCGAAATACTGGCGCATCCTACCGTTGGCGGTGTCATTCTGTTTGCTCGTAACTACCACGACAACCAGCAGTTACTGGCGCTGAACAAAGCGATTCGTCAGGCGGCGAAGCGTCCGATCCTGATTGGTGTGGATCAGGAAGGCGGCCGCGTGCAGCGTTTTCGTGATGGTTTCAGCAAGATCCCCGCGGCGCAACTGTACGCGCGCAGCGACAATGGCGAGCAGTTGGCCGAAGACGGCGGCTGGTTGATGGCGGCGGAACTGATCGCGCACGATATCGATCTCAGCTTTGCGCCCGTACTGGATAAAGGCTTTGACTGCCGTGCGATTGGCAACCGCGCCTTTGGCGACGATGTGCAAAGCGTACTGACTTACAGCAGCGCTTACATGCGCGGGATGAAATCCGTCGGTATGGCAACCACCGGTAAACACTTTCCCGGCCATGGTGCGGTGATTGCCGATTCGCATCTGGAAACGCCTTACGATGAGCGTGATTCCATTGCCGCCGATATGGCGATTTTCCGCGCGCAGATTGAGGCCGGCATTCTGGATGCCATGATGCCAGCACACGTGATTTATCCGCACTATGATGCCCAGCCCGCCAGCGGTTCTCCCTATTGGCTCAAACAGGTTTTGCGTCAGGAACTGGGTTTTAAAGGCATTGTGTTCTCGGATGATCTGAGCATGGAAGGCGCGGCGATCATGGGCAGCCCGGCAGAGCGCGCGCAGCAGTCGCTGGATGCCGGTTGCGATATGGTGCTGATGTGCAACAAGCGCGAATCGGCGGTAGCGGTGCTGGATAAGCTGCCGATCAGTGAAGTGCCGCAGGCACTGCCTTTGCTCAAACAGCAGAATTTCACCTTCAGTGAACTGAAAGCGACCGAGCGCTGGAAGCTGGCGTCTCAAGCCATGCAGCGTCTGATTGACGCGCACAGTTAGACGACAAAGAAAAAGGCTCCCTGGCAGCCTTTTTTCATCGCAAGTGCTTAGTAGACAGTGCCTAGTGGAAGCCCAGTTTCTCTTTGAGCTCCTTCAGATAGCGGCGACTGACCGGTACCTGATGCCCCGAGCGGGTGATGATCTCTGCCAACCCGTTCTCCAGTAATTTAATTTCTTTGATCGCTTTGGTGTTGACCAGATACTGGCGATGGCAGCGCACCAAAGGCGTTTTCTCTTCCAGAATTTTGAGCGTTAACTGGCTGGTGGCACGCTGCTGATGGGTTTGCACGTGCACGCCACTGATATCACTGAAGGCAAACTCGACATCAATTGTCGGTACAATAACGATGCGGTTAAGGCCAATGCACGGCACCTGATCGAGGTTGCTTGGCGCCAGTACCGAGTAGTCTTGGGGTTTACTCACGCTGCGCACCAGGCGCTGAATGGTTTTTTCCAGCCTTGTTGGGTCAATCGGTTTGAGCAGGTAATCAAACGCATTATCTTCAAATGCTTGCAGCGCATATTGGTCGTAGGCAGTGACAAACACCACTTTGGGCATGGTGTCCGGGTCGAGCATACCCAGCAGTTCAATGCCGGTGATTTGCGGCATCTGAATATCCAGAAACACCACCTCTGGTTTGAGCTGGTTGATTTTCTTCAGCCCTTCGATGGCATTGTTGGCTTCGCCAATGACCTCGATTTCGCCGCTCTCTTCCAGCAATTCCGTCAGTTCTTCCCGAGCGAAGAGCTCGTCATCAATGACCAGTGCAGATAACATTAATACGTTCCTTTATGCGGAATGAGGAAGCTCATTCGCGTGTATTTATCGTGTTCCACTTCGATGTTCAGCGCTGAGGCGGCGCCAAATTTGTAGGTCAGGCGTTTGGCAACAATTTGCATGCCGAGGCCATCATGATCTTCGCTCGGTGCTTGGTAGCTGCCAGCGTTATCTTCCACCACAATCCGGTGCCCGTGCTCCTCTTCAATACTGTAGATACGCACTTTGCCGCCTTCCAGCAGATTGGACGTGCCGTGCTTGATGGCGTTCTCGACCAAGGGCTGCAAGGTAAAGCTGGGCACATTGCGCTCCAGCAGCGCCTCGTCGATATCGATGTCGACATCAAGGCGGTCACTAAAGCGCGCTTTTTCAATCGTCAGGTAGGCGTTGACGTGCGCCAGCTCTTCTTTGAGCGTTACGGTGCCGATGTTCTGTTTGAGGTTACTGCGAAAAAACTGCGACAGATGCTGGATCAGCTCGCGCGCTTTGTTGGGATCGCGGCGGATCACCGCGCTGATGGTATTGAGCGCGTTAAACAGAAAGTGCGGATTGACCTGCGCTTGCAGCAGTTTGATTTCCGCGCGCGACAGCAGTATCTGTTTCTCCTGATACTCACCATACAGAATCTGGCTCGACAACATCTGCGCGATACCCTCGGCCATCGACATATTGATGGTCGAAAACAGCTTACGTTTCGGTTCGTACAGCTTAATGGTGCCGATAACCCGATCACCTGCGCGGAGCGGAATGATCAGCGCCGAGCCGAGTTTACAGGTTTTCGACAAAGAACACTGATACGGGTGCTCTTTGCCATCAAGATAAATAATCGCGTTACGCGCAATGGCATCCAGCGTGCTTTGCGAAGAAATCGGTGTATTGGGTTTATGGTGATCATCGCCGATGCCCACGAAGGCGAGAATCTTCTCGCGGTCGGTAATCGATACCGCGCCGACGTTGGTTTGCTCATACACGATGCGCGCTATCTTCTCGGCATTCTGCGGGTTAAACCCCGCGGCCAGAATACCCACTGAACGCTCAGCAATGTTCAGTGCACGGCGTGAAAACGTGGCGGAGTACTCTTCAAAGATGGTTTTGCGATCCTGCAGAATGCTCATGAACAGCGCCGCGCCGACAGAGTTGGCAATGATCATCGGCGCTGCGATGGTGGAGACCAGTGCGTAGGCTTCGTCATACGGTTCAGCGATCAACAAGATAAGCAGCATCTGCACAATTTCGGCAAACAGCGTGACGGCAAACACCACGCTGGGGCTGAACAGCAAACGGCCTTTGCCTTTGCGCAGCAGATACGTATGCAGCAAGCCGCCGATGATGCCCTCGGCCGTGGTCGAGACCGCGCACGCCACATCGGTAAAGCCACCTAACGTATAGCGATGAATCCCGCCGGTAAAGCCGACCGCAAAACCAATGAATGGCCCGCCGAACAGGCCGCCCATTACGGCGCCAATCGCCCGCGTGTTGGCAATCGCATCGTTGATTTGCAGACCAAAGTAGGTGCCCATGATGCAGAACAGAGAAAACAGCACGTAGACGCTAAGCTTATGGTTTAAGCGGCGCGAAATATTGAGCAGCGGTAAGAAGATGGGGGTCTTGCTCAGCATGTAAGCCAGAACCAGATACACACACATCTGCTGCAACAGAGAGAGAACTAAATCCATATACCTTTCTTCATTGAGTGCGTGACGATAATGCCCGGCCTTCAATTTCATGTTTATCACCGCTTTCTATGGTCTGCGGTTGGCAGGTCAGAGAAAGGGTGTGAATAGGGATATTTTAGGGGAGATAGAGCGAATAAAACACGCTTCATTCGTTAGTTTAGGTATTAAGATGCGAAAATGATGTGTGTAAATTAAATTTTACATAATATGTTTTTTAAAATTTACACTTGCATTGTTTTTAAAGGCTGTTAATTTGTTGGTTATTCGGTTTAAACGCTCAGAGATAACGTGGGTGTAAATTAATTTATACAGGTGATGCGATGAAAAAAAGTGAATTAAGCGATATCAACATTGTTGATGAACAGATACTGATTACTCCGGATGCACTCAAGGATAAGTTGCCGCTGAGTGACAACGCGCGCCGTTTTATCCGTGAATCACGTCAGACTATCGCAGACATTATTCACAAACGTGACCATCGCCTGCTGATTGTGTGTGGCCCGTGTTCTATCCACGATGTGGAAGCGGCGAAAGAGTACGCTAAGCGCCTGAAAGCCCTGTCAGAACAACTGAAAGATCAACTATACATCGTCATGCGTGTGTACTTCGAAAAGCCACGGACTACCGTGGGCTGGAAAGGGCTGATTAACGACCCGCATCTCGACGGCACTTTTGATATTGAGCATGGCCTGCATGTCGGTCGCCAACTGCTGGTGGAACTGGCTGAGATGGAAATCCCTCTGGCGACGGAAGCTCTGGACCCGATCAGTCCGCAGTACCTGGCAGATACCTTCAGCTGGGCTGCGATTGGTGCACGTACCACGGAATCGCAAACTCACCGTGAAATGGCCAGTGGCCTGTCGATGCCAATCGGCTTCAAAAACGGCACAGACGGCAGCTTGTCGACCGCCATCAACGCGATGCAGGCTGCGTCATCCAGCCACCGTTTCATGGGAATCAACCGTGAAGGTCAGGTTGCACTGCTGACCACTCAAGGCAATGCGAATGGTCACGTGATTCTGCGCGGCGGCAAGCAAACGAACTACGATTCAGTGTCCGTCGCCGAGTGTGAAGAAGAGCTGGCGAAAGTGGGACTTGATTCTGCACTGATGGTCGATTGTAGCCATGCGAACTCGCGTAAAGATTACCGCCGCCAACCGCTGGTCGCTGAAGATGTGATTCACCAAATTCGTGAAGGTAATCAGTCTATTATCGGTTTGATGATTGAAAGTCACCTCAATGAAGGTAACCAGTCGTCTGACCTGCCGCTTGATCAAATGGCGTACGGCGTGTCTATCACGGATGCGTGTATTAATTGGGCATCAACTGAGGCATTATTACGCCACGCTCATCAAGAGCTGATTCCATTTTTAGAAAATCGCCTCAAAGGTTAAGTAAAGGATTGCCCATGGCCGTAGAACTGAATGAATTGCGTGATCAGATTGATGCTGTCGACAAGCAGATGGTGGAACTGTTGGCTCGTCGCCTGGCATTAGTGGAGAAGGTGGGGGAGGTCAAAAGTAAACATGGCCTGCCTATCTATGTTCCCGACCGAGAAGCGGCCATGCTGGCTTCTCGCCGTGAAGAAGCTGAGCGTAAAGGCGTTCCGCCGCAACTCATTGAAGATATTCTGCGCCGCACGATGCGTGAGTCATACGCCAGTGAAAAAGACTCCGGCTTTAAATGCCTCAACCCTGAACTGCGTTCGGTGGTGATCATCGGCGGTAACGGCCAGTTGGGTGGCCTGTTTGGTCGCATGTTCAGACTGTCAGGTTACCAGGTTAAAGTCTTGGGCAGTAAAGACTGGGATCGCGCCGATGAAATGCTCAGCGACGCAGGCTTGGTGGTGGTCACCGTGCCAATTCACCTCACCTTGGGTGTGATTGAAAAACTGGCCAATCTGCCTGAAGACTGCATTTTGTGCGACCTGACGTCGATCAAGTCTAAACCGCTGCAAGCCATGCTCAATGTGCACAAAGGCCCGGTAGTCGGCTTACACCCGATGTTTGGTCCGGATGTGCCGAGCATGGCGAAGCAGGTGGTGGTCTACTGTGACGGTCGTGGCGAAGAGCATTATCAGTGGTTGCTGAAACAATTTGGTATCTGGGGAGCGAGCCTGTGCCAGATTGATGCGGCAGAACACGATCACGGCATGACCCTGATTCAGGCATTGCGTCACTTTACGTCATTCGCTTACGGTCTTCACCTGTCGAAAGTGAACCCGAATCTGGCCCAGTTGCTGAAGCTCAGCTCACCGATTTACCGTCTTGAGCTGGCGATGGTCGGGCGCCTGTTTGGTCAGGATCCGAATTTGTATGGCGACATTATTCTCTCGTCGGAAGAGAACGTAGAAATGATTCAGCACTTCTACCGTAACTTTGGTGAAGCCGTAAAACTGATTGCCGAACACGACAAAGAGGGGTTTGTGCAGAATTTTGAAAAAGTCAGCCAATGGTTTGGCGACTACTCTCAGCAGTTCATGCTAGAGAGCCAGAATTTATTAAAACAAGCAAATGACTCGATTCATCGAGGCTAATCTCCCCCGGTAATTCGCGCTGCTTCGGCAGCGCTTTTTTTCGCCTGTCAGTTACTCTGCTTCGCTGTCTCCTAAGTCGGCCAGATATTCCATCTCGCGATGCAGCAGACTATCACTACCCACATTGAGCTCGACCAGACGTTTCAGATGACTGATGCTGTCGATGTCAATATGATCGATTTTTAGGCGCAGAATGCGTTCATCCTGACTGATCAGGCGCGCAGTCAGCGCGATATTGATGTCGCTGTCGGGCAACAGAAAGGTGACATCGACCAGTCGCGCCGGATCTAAATCCGGTTCATCGACCGCCCAAAGCAGTAGTCCGTGCAAAGACAAGTCCTGAATACAGGTCGCCAGCTGATAGTCTCCCTGAAAAAGGGTGGCCGGAGCCTGATAGATGATGCGGGAAAATCGGCGACGTTCAATCATAGCGTTCTCACTTTACTGGCTGGTTAAGCTTTTCAAGCATAGCAAACGTAGGGACATTACACCGAATGAGTGATCGCGAAACACGGCAATAAAAAAGGCCGCGTAAAGCGGCCTTTGAACATTCCGGTGTGGAATTACTTAGAAATACGTTTGTATTTGATGCGGTGTGGTTCTGCCGCTTCAGGGCCAAGCGTTTTCTTCAGCCACTCCATGTATTCGCTGTAGTTACCTTCGTAGAAGTTAACCTGACCTTCATCACGGTAGTCAATGATGTGGGTCGCGATACGGTCGAGGAACCAACGGTCATGCGAGATCACCATGGCACAGCCAGGGAACTCCAGCAGCGCTTCTTCCAGTGCACGCAGCGTTTCTACGTCCAGGTCGTTGGTTGGTTCATCAAGCAGCAGTACGTTGCCGCCAGCTTTCAGCAGTTTCGCCAGGTGCACACGGTTACGCTCACCACCAGACAGTTCGCCGATCACTTTTTGTTGATCCGAACCTTTGAAGTTAAAGCGAGAGCAGTACGCACGCGCTGGAATTTCAAAGTTGTTGATCTTGATGATGTCTGCGCCTTCCGAGATCTCCTGGAACACGGTGTTCTTGTCGTTCATTGAATCACGGAACTGATCCACTGACGCCAGTTTCACGGTGTCACCCATTTCGATAGTACCTGAATCGGGTTGCTCAACGCCGCTCAGCATCTTGAAGAGTGTCGACTTACCTGCACCGTTGGCACCGATGATGCCGACAATCGCACCTTTTGGCATGTTGAATGACAGGTCATCGATCAGAACGCGGCCGTCAAATGACTTGCTCAGGTTCTTCACTTCGATCACTTTGTCACCCAGACGCTCGCCTGGTGGAATGAACAGTTCGTTAGTCTCGTTACGTTTCTGGTGATCCGTGCTTTGCAGTTCTTCAAAGCGAGCCATACGCGCTTTCGATTTTGCTTGGCGACCTTTAGGGTTTTTACGAACCCATTCGAGTTCTTTCTCGATGGTCTTTTGACGAGCGCTTTCTTGAGACGCTTCTTGTTGCAGACGCGCATCTTTTTGCTCTAGCCAAGAGGTGTAGTTACCTTCCCATGGAATACCTTCACCACGGTCAAGTTCCAGAATCCAGCCAGCAGCGTTGTCCAGGAAGTAACGGTCGTGCGTGATGGCCACAACAGTACCCGAGTAATCAACCAGGAAGCGTTCCAGCCAAGCCACGGATTCCGCATCCAGGTGGTTGGTTGGTTCGTCGAGCAGCAGCATGTCTGGTTTTTCCAGCAACAGACGACAGATAGCGACACGGCGGCGTTCACCACCTGACAGATGGGCAATTTTCTGATCCCATTCTGGCAGGCGCAGCGCGTTAGCTGCACGCTCCAGCGCGTTCTCCAGATTGTGGCCATCTTTCGCTTGGATCAGCGCTTCCAGATCGCCTTGCTCTTTAGCCAGTGCATCGAAGTCGGCACCGTCTTCGGCGTATGCCGCGTAGACTTCGTCCAGACGCTTCAGCGCGCCAGCCACATCAGAGACAGCTTCTTCAACCACTTCGCGAACGGTTTTTGATTCATCCAGCACAGGTTCCTGAGGCAGGTAACCTACTTTCAGGCCTGGTTGTGGACGAGCTTCACCATCGATATCGGTGTCGATGCCCGCCATGATACGTAGCAGAGTCGATTTACCCGCACCGTTCAGACCCAAAACACCGATTTTTGCCCCTGGGAAGAAACTCAGGGAAATGTCTTTCAGAATTTGACGCTTAGGTGGCACAACTTTGCTCACCCGTGACATGGTATATACGTATTCAGCCATTGCCGATCGTTCCTAATCTTTCCAACAGAATAAAGTCGACATTCTATACTAAAGCAATGCCATTTGTTACTAGAGCCAGCGCTTTTCCAGCGTAAATGATGTAGCACTCAAATAGTGAATACTTACTTTGCAACCTATGCTGGCTTTTTATTCTCTGTCTCATTATTTACATCAAGTTTACATCTGGCTGCTTTACATTTAGCGCTAGAATTAGCGTAATGAACGTCGGTTAATTTAGCTTTAAAGGAATAAGAGCCATGACGCTTTGGTGGGTTTCAAAGCCGCATCGTCTTGTATCGTCAATGTTGATGTTCAGTTCATTGATCAGCGGCACAGCGTTTTCGAGCTCTTTGGATCTGGATGCTCAACGTGATCTCTACGATCAGGCCCAGCAATGGCTTGACGATAAAAATGTCGACGCGTTTAAAAAGAATCGGCGCAAGATCGCCGACTATCCATTAACGCCTTACCTCGACTATCGCAGTTTTCTGATTGATCTCGGCTCCAAACCGCCCATCGCGGTGCGGGCGTTTATCGATACGCATGACGATTTCCCCTTTTCCAACCGCATCAGCGCCCCATATTTGGATGCGTTGGCGAAGCAGGAGAAGTGGGGAACCTTGTTGCAATTCTCTCCCAATGAACCCAATGGTGAGACGTACCGCTGTTATTACTACAACGCCAAACTGCAAACAGGCAAACGTGCCGAAGCGTATGCGGGCGCGAAACGTTTGTGGCTCAGTGGTGGCAGTGTTGCGGATGCCTGTGACCCGCTGTTTGATGCCTGGGATAAACAGGGCGGTTTAACGGATGCTCTGGTCTTAGAGCGTATGGTGCTCGCGTTTGAAGGTCGCAACCGGGCGCTGATGAAATATCTGGTGAAAAAACTTGATAGTAAAGCCAGTGTTAACATCGCGCAGGAGATGATCGATCTATACGACAAGCCAGAAACCGTGGTGGCGTTTGCTCAGCGGCATCCGAAAGATGCGCTGGCGCACCGACAGGCAGAACTGGCACTGGAAAAGCTGGCGCGTATTGATGCGCTGAAAGCGCAGAGTCTGCTGGCCAATGTGGTCAACGCTCAGCACTGGAGTGCCACGCAACAAGCGCGCAGTGGTCAGTATATTGCGCGGCGAATGATGGATGTCGAGCCGCTTGAACTTCGCCAATGGCGTGATGGTGTGATTGCTGGCAGTGAGAACGTCGATTTGATTGAAACCCGCATCCGTGTGGCGCTACGCAATCTCGATTGGCAAGGTGTTGCTGATTGGATTGGCCAGTTACCGAACACGGAGCAAGCGACGACACGTTGGCAATACTGGCTCGGGCGCAGTGAAATGGCGCTGGGGCAACAAGACGCGGGAGCAAAACGGTTGCAGGCGATTTTGGGCGAGCGCAATTTCTACAGTGTCGCAGCCGCCAAAGCGGTGCAGCAGTCGGTGAAGTATCCGGTTTCGACGCTGGAGCTTGATCAAAACAAAGTACAGCCATATCAGACTTCGCTGGTGAGAATTCAGGAACTGATCGATCGCGACAAAATTGCCGCGGCGAAAAGTGAATGGAGCTGGCTGCTGAGCCGCGTCAGCCTGGCAGAAAAAGAGATGCTGGCAGCGTATGCCGCAAGTAAGAGCTGGCATCACCTGACAGTTACCGCATCGATTTCAGCGCGCATGTGGGACAATATGGCGCTGCGCTTTCCGATGGCACACCAGTGGTGGTTTAACTTCTATGGCGAAAAGCACGGCATTGACCCGATCATGCTGATGTCGCTTGCCCGTCAGGAGAGTGCAATGGATAGCGAAGCCCGTTCGCCTGTGGGCGCGCGCGGTATCATGCAAATCATGCCAGCCACGGCGCGTTATACGGCGAAGAAGTATCAGCTCAGCTACGATAACGCGGACGATCTGTATCAGGTGGGCAAGAACATTGAAATCGGCAGTCACTATCTCAACAGCTTGTTGGAAAAGTACGACAACAACCGTATCTTTGCGTTTGCCGCCTACAACGCCGGCCCGCAGCGGGTTGACCGCTGGCGTAAAGAAACGGATGGCAAGCTGGATGCTTATGCGTTCATTGAAGCCATTCCGTTTTCCGAAACGCGTGGCTATGTGCAGAACATCCTGATGTTTGAAACTTACTATCGGGACCTGATGGGAGTCGATGGTGCGTTTTTAAATGAGCACGAGGTTAAGACAAAATATTGATTCCGCTTGAGTGATCTCTACAATAGAGGGCATGTATCACTCAACGAGTACAATCATGTCACAACAACCTGAGTACAGTGACTGGTCGCAGCTGATGACATTAGTAAAACAAGCCGCAGACCAAGGACAGCATGAGATGCTGTTAACGATGTTAATGACCCCGGACGAGCGTGAAGCGCTGGTGGCCAGGGTCAATATTCTCTGCGAACTGTTAAAAGGCGAGATGTCACAACGCCAGGTGAGTCAGATGCTGGGCGTGGGTATCGCGACGATTACTCGGGGCTCAAATGAGTTGAAGTCGCGCTCCGACAGCGACAGAGAAACGTTGAGTCAGTTGATTCTGAAATAAGTAAAGCCAGCCTTCGGGCTGGCTTTACTGTTTTGGTTCCCCGTCAATTCTCTACAGATTGTTCGGGAAATGTTCTGGGTTGGTAAACGGGATCAGCGCCAGAATCAAAGCCTGATGGTAAACCGAGCTGCGGGTCAGGTGGTGCTGTGTCAGCAAGCCAATCGCGCCGCCTTTCTGTTTGATGTTATCGGTGCCGAACACTTCGTCCATCACATCGCCGAGCTCGTTGGCATCCGCCAGTTTGCTTAGGACTTCAGGTGGCAGCATCAGGCTGGCCGAGCGTGATTCACCGCGTTGCGTGGCCGATTCAATGATCATCCAGGCAAATGTCACGTCGCCATCAATACCCGCTTCCAAACCGACATAAAAATCGCCGTCGGTAATACGCTGTTTGGCATTGCGGACGCGGTTGAGAGCGCCGAGCTTAGTTTCATGATCGCTCATGGGCTGATCGGGCACTTCGCTGGGTACGCTCACCCCCTGAAAAACACAGTGGTAATCAGGAAATACGGTTGAAAAAGCACTTTCCACTGCACGGATTTTGGCAGGATTAAGAGAAGCAATGATCACCTTTTTCATAGAGTTCTGTAATCTCGTATTGTTGCTGCCACGCACGCACTTCACTCAGCGACATCGGCTTGCCAAAGAAGAAACCTTGCATGTAGTCGCATCGATAGCTGGCGAGCCACTGATGCATCTCTTCGCTTTCAATACCTTCCGCCGTCACTTTCATGCGTTGCGAATGGCATAGGTCGATGAGTGGCTTGATGACTTTTTGTTTGTTGGTGGCGATCAGTGTATCTAAAAACGCCCGATCAAACTTAATTTTGTGCACTGGATACTGCACCAGTTGGGCAATAGAAGTGTAGCCAGAGCCAAAATCGTCAATCGTGAGGCCATACCCCATGCGCGACAGTTCATGCAAAAGAGAGAAGCTTTTGGAGTCGGCGGCAAAGGTTTCGGTAATTTCAAAATCGACCCAACGCGGCGTGACTTGGTGCAATTGAGCCTGCTGGTGGATAAACTGCGCCAAATGCTGAGAGTCGAGTTCTGCCGACGACAGGTTAATCGAAATCTGCACAGGCTGGGTAAACAGATTGCGTAAAGTATTGAGCTCGGCAAAGGCAGATTCAACCACCCAGCGGTCGATTAGGCCAAACAATCCGGTTTGTTCAGCAATCGGAATAAATTCATCCGGCGATACTTCGCCCAGTTGCTCGGATTCCCAACGCAAGAGCACTTCAAATCCGGCCACTTTATGCCCGGAGCAGGTGAAATAAGGCTGATAGACCAGACTGAATTCCTGGTCAAAGTTGCCCAGTCGCAGCGCCCGTTCAATATTGTTGCGTCGCTGAACAATCTCATCGAGCTGCTGTGAATAGTGCGCGATCTGGTTTTTACCTGCGTTCTTAGCCTGATACATCGCAGTATCGGCATTGAGCAACAATTTCTCAATATGATCACCATCTTCCGGATAGGTCGCGATACCGATACTGGCGGTGATCGGGAAATGCCCCAAAGGCGAGTCGTCGTGTTTTTGAATCGGGTCGAGCAGGCGCTGGGCAAACTGATTAGCATTGTCATTTTTACGGTTGGGCGCGCAGAGCAGAATAGCAAACTCATCGCCGGAAAGGCGGGCAGCCAGACTGTAGGTGAAGTCCCGCAGTTTGAACTCCTCGCATAACCGGCGCACATGATCGGCGAAGCTGACCAACAACGAATCACCAATCTGATGACCGTATTTGTCGTTCACATATTTGAAGTTGTCGAGGTCGATATACAGCACCCAGATATGGCTATTGCGCGGCGTTTCCTGCAAGGTGCGTTCGGCCTGAACCTGAAACTGACGACGGTTTGCCAGCTTGGTCAGGTGATCATATTCGGCAAGCGTCTTGGTACGCTGATAGGTGGTATCAAGCTCGGTGTACATCGCGTAGAAGCGCGAAGAAAGACGGCTGAGTTCATCACTGCCGTTGAGAATTTCGATATTTTTGCGTTGTTTGTTTTCGACTTCCTGAAGCTGCTTATCGAGGCGCAAAATCGGGTTAATCATGTACTTATAGAGCAGAATCAGCAGCAACAGCACCGTGATGAGTGCCGACATACCAAAAGAGAGAGTCAGTTCTTTGTATATCTGATCCAGATGGGTACGCAGTAACATCGGCGCCGGGTCGAGAATCGCATACATACCGGGTTGCAGTTCAACACTTTGAGTCAGTTTTTGCGGATTTTCCGGAGGGTGGTCCTGAAAGAAAATCTGGCTTCGGTTGTCGAACTCAATCTGCTGACGCAGGGCGTTGAACTTATCCAATACGACATACACTACAATAAAGAACACTTCATTGCGGTTATAACTCAGCGGCGTTTGCAGGGTTTTGGTATCAAGGGCGTCGTAGCGAACCAAAATACCTTCACCTGCGGAGTTTTCGGTGTAGCTGATGTCGGACGTTTTACCGGTCTGATTAAAGCGCTGGTCGACGAACTGTTTCACCAATGGATCCATTTGTGCAAACGGGTCGTAGCTGTTTTCCGCGTAATACAGGATCTTGCGGTTACCATCGAGAATGGAGAGCGCGACGTACTGGGAATCGTTCGGTTGCAGAATACTGATGGTTTCGTGCAGGTTATCGACCAGTTCCAGTTCGCGATAGGGATTGTGTTCGTAATAGAAATAGTGGCGAATGATGTCGCTTTTGGCGAGGGTGAACGAATAGCTATTGACCAGAGCGCTGGTTTGTCTGAAATGGCTGGCCAGTTTCTCCATATTTAGCTGCAGGTAGCTATCGGTCTTTTTAAGCAGTGCGTCTTTCTGACTGCTGTAAATAATATAGCTGGACGCTGCTGCACTGAGCAGAATCACCGGAGCAATCAGCAGAAGAATTCTATGGTTGAGCTTCATGTTGGTTGATCACACTGTTAATTATTTTAGCTCTGACGTTTAGGTTGCCCGGTGAAATCTCGCTGTCAATGATGCCCCGGTCAATCAAGTAGGGTGAGGGAAACAGGCTTGAGTCGTTGCGATACTCTTCCGTCATCAATGAGATGGCATTCAGGTTGGGCGTAGCGGCTTGTATATCTTCGGCGTTCATGGCTGCGATTTCAGGCAGCATCAGGAAATCAAGAAACGCTTTGGCCTCCTGTTTGTTCACGGAATGACTGTTGACTGCCATGCAGTCCACCCACAGGTAAGGTCGCCCTTCCGGCAGGCTAAAGCCCCAGTCATCGTTTTCATAGAAGCGGTTTAACGAATATTGATCGCCACTGTAAGCCAATGCCATATATAAGTTATCAGTTTTGGCATGGCTTCGAACGTAACTTAATG
>ERZ1673961.243-NODE-243-length-25600-cov-3.901899_pt1 | contig 25600 bp, 22 predicted proteins | sample MGYA00580189_ERZ1673961 | MGnify/ENA primary metagenome ERZ1673961 (study PRJEB41334, sample SAMN05608105) | rock metagenome | biome: terrestrial subsurface; feature: shale formation; material: shale | place: USA: Pennsylvania ... | reverse complement strand
ATCAACACTGCCAGGGCCGCATCGTCTCGGTACTGGAAGGCGGCTACAATCCTGTGCCGCTGGCGTTCTGTGTGCAGGCCCACCTTGAGGTGCTGGCCGGTTTCTGAACCGGCAGGGCGTCGTCTGCCCTGTTCTCCCGCAACACAACGAAAAACGGAGCCATCAGGCTCCGTTTGTGTTTGCAAGGGACTGAACGATCAGCCTACAAACTTGATCATCACACCGGCCGCAACCGCCGAGCCGATTACACCGGCCACGTTCGGACCCATGGCGTGCATCAGCAGGAAGTTCTGCGGGTTGGCTTCCAGACCCAGCTTGTTGGAGACACGCGCCGCCATCGGCACCGCGGATACACCGGCAGAGCCGATCAGCGGGTTGATGGCGTTGCCGCCTTCCAGTTTGTTCATCAGCTTGGCCATCAGCACACCGGCCGCAGTACCTATACCAAAGGCAACGATACCCAGCACCAGAATGCCCAGCGTCTGCACATCCAGGAACTTGTCAGCGGACAGTTTGGAACCCACGGACAGACCCAGGAAGATGGTGACGATATTGATCAGCGCGTTCTGGGCGGTATCGCTCAGACGGTCAACCACACCACATTCACGCATCAGGTTACCGAAGCAGAACATACCCAGCAGCGGCGCCGCATCCGGCAGCAGCAGAGCCACCAGGATCAGCAGCAGGATCGGGAACATGATCTTCTCGACCTTGGATACGTGACGCAGCTGGCTCATGCTGATCTTGCGCTCGGCTTCAGTGGTCAGCGCACGCATGATCGGCGGCTGAATCAGCGGTACCAGTGCCATGTAGGAATAGGCGGCTACCGCGATCGCACCCAGCAGATGCGGCGCCAGCATGCTGGCCACATAGATCGCCGTCGGGCCGTCAGCACCACCGATGATACCGATGGCGGCAGCATCCTGGATACTGAAGTCCAGAATACCGAAGCTGCTCAACGCCACTGCACCCAGTACGGTTGCAAAGATACCGAACTGGGCGGCAGCACCCAGGAACAGCGTCTTCGGGTTGGCCAGCAGCGGACCGAAGTCGGTCATCGCCCCTACACCCATGAAGATCAGCAGGGGCGCCGCGCCCGATGCGATGGCGATGGTATAGAAGTTATACAGCATGCCGTTGCTGTAGCCGGCATCCTGCGCCACCAGACTGGCGGCCGCATGCGTACTCACATTGGAGTTGTGGTAGGCATGTGCCAACTCATGCACATCGGTGCTGTTGATGCCCAGCACACCGGCCAGACCCTGCAGCACTTCAGGTTTGGCGAAGTGGATCGCATTTTCCACCGCCGACATTGCCAGACCCGCTTCGGGGATATTCGCCAGAATACCGCCAAAACCGATCGGAACCAGCAGGAGCGGCTCGAAGTTCTTGCGGATCGCAAGATAGAGCAGCACCAGACCGATAATCATCATGGTCAGCTGACCAAAGGAGATATTGTAAATCCCCGATGCCAGCCACAGGTCCATCAACTTATCCATGAGGCGATACCTTAGGCCAGAGTCACCAGAGAGTCGCCGACCTGCACGGCATCACCCTCTTTGACATCGACAGACACGATGGTGCCGGCACGGGCCGCACGCACTTCGGTTTCCATCTTCATCGCTTCCAGGATCACCAGCACATCGCCTTCCTGCACGCTCTGGCCGGCAGCAACCTGCACTTTCCAGATGTTGCCTGCCAGCGGGGCCGGAACCGGCTCACCGGAACCTGCCGCCGGTGCTGCCGCTGCTGGTGCTGCAGCCGGTGCAGACTGGATGGAGGAAACGTCGCCACCCTCGCTTACCTGAACCACGTAGTTCTGGCCGTTGACGTTGATGGTGTAGACTTCCGGTCCGGTGTTTTTCGGGGCTGCCATGGTTTTTGCGTCCTCAAGAGTCGGTACAGGTTCAAAGGCGTCGGGGTTGCCGCGGTTTTCCAGGAATTTCAGGCCGATCTGTGGGAACAGCGCGTAGGTCAGAACGTCATCGATCTGCTTGTCGCCCTGCTCCAGCTTGATGCCCTTGTCGGTTGCCAGCTGTTTCAGCTCGGCAGTCAATTTCTCGACTTCCGGCTGCAGCTGGTCGGCCGGACGGCAGGTCAGCGGTTCCTTGCCATCCAGTACACGGGCCTGAAGTTCGGCGTTGTAGGGTGCCGGAGCGGCGCCGTACTCGCCCTTGAGAATACCCTGCACTTCCTTGGAAATAGTCTTGTAGCGTTCACCCATCAGGACGTTGATCACCGCCTGGGTACCGACGATCTGAGAGGTCGGCGTCACCAGCGGGATATAGCCCAGGTCTTCGCGTACACGCGGGATTTCGGCCAGTACTTCATCGAACTTGTCCGCAGCGCCCTGCTCCTTGAGCTGGCTTTCCATGTTGGTCAGCATGCCGCCCGGCACCTGAGCCACCAGGATGCGCGAATCGGTACCGCGCAGGGAGCCTTCGAACTTGGCATACTTCTTCCGCACTTCACGGAAGTACGCAGCAATTTCTTCCAGTGCCAGCAGATCCAGACCGGTATCACGGTCCGTACCGGCGAGAGCGGCTACCACCGATTCAGTGGCCGTGTGACCGTAGGTCATGGACATGGACGAGATGGCTGTATCAACACGGTCTACACCTGCCTCAACCGCCTTGAGGATGGTCATGTCGGACAGACCTGCAGTCGCGTGAGCGTGGAACTGAACTTCCAGGCCAGTCTGCGCTTTCAAACGGGAGATAAGGTCAAAGGCGTTGTACGGTGTCAGGATACCGGACATGTCCTTGATGGCGATGGAGTCTGCGCCCAGGTCTTCCAGCGTCTTGGCGTAATCCACCCAGGTCTCGATGGTATGCACCGGGCTGGTAGTATAGGAGATGGTGCCCTGGGCATGCTTGCCGCAGTTTTTCACCGCCTTGATGGCACGGTCCAGGTTACGCGGATCGTTCATGGCATCAAAGATACGGAACACATCTACGCCGTTGGTCGCGGCACGCTCAACAAACTTGTCGACCACATCGTCGGCATAGTGACGGTAACCGAGCAGGTTCTGACCACGCAGCAGCATCTGCTGCTTGGTGTTCGGCATCACCGCCTTCAGTTCACGAATGCGGGTCCAGGGATCTTCACCCAGGTAACGAATACAGGAATCGAAAGTCGCACCACCCCAGCTTTCCAGGGACCAGTAGCCGATCTTGTCGAGTTTTTCGGCGATCGGCAGCATATCGTCGAGTCGCAGGCGGGTCGCAAACAGAGACTGATGCGCATCACGCAGGACGACGTCGGTAATGCCTAGCGGTTTTTTTACGTCGGACATGAGTTAGCCTTTCCTATCAGAAGTTCTTGTTGTTTACCGCGTCACTTGGAACGGTACTTGTGTACCGCCGCCGTGATGACCGCGACCAGCTCGTCGTTGTTCGTGCCTGTTGCACCGGCCGCAGCCGGCTGAGGACGAGCCTTGGGTGCCTTGACCGGTTCCGGCAGGTACCGGGTGGCCAGTCGCGACATGATGCCGGTCGCAAACACCAGCAACGTCAGAAAGACGAAGACGAAACCCATGCCGAAGGCCATGAGTGTGAGGCCTTCCGAGAACAGATTATCCATCTTGTGGGTGCTCCTGTTGTAATTCGAAACCCTGGGGTCTGCCGGCGGCTTTTGGCCGCACTCGGCTCTCCTGGTTGTGGAGCCGGGACGACAGACGATTATTCAGACCGGACCGGGTGGCCAATAAAAGCTATTAATCAACCGAGTACAATCGAATGAATCTATTCTAACGCAAACTCAGGGGGCGAATGCAAGATTGTCGACAATCTGTAATTTTTTTACATTTAGCCCAAAAAATCACATAAATTGCGACAATTATGTCGACATTAGCACAGGTGGGATTAATTAAAACAACAATAATGCCTTAGCCTTTTGGCTAATTTACAAAAACCGGACATAAAAAAGCCACTCATTGAGTGGCTGGACGGAAGACCTTAACGTTGTCATACCCGAGTTCATGCAGGTGCTGCGCATGCATCTGCGACATCACACCCTTGTCGCAGTAGAGCAGGTATTCCCTGGCCTGCGGCAGTTTGGGGAACTCGTTCTCCAACTTGTAAAAGGGGATCACACGGATATCGCATCCCGGCATGTTGAGCGGCTTGCGTTCCTGATCTCGGGGCGGACGCACATCAATCAGCGTCTGATTGTCCGCAACACGGGTCATCGCCTCGATTTCAGAATTGATATTCTGATTTTCCACAATCTCATCAATGCTGATCACTTCCGCCTGCTCGAGCGCACGCTCAAGGGTTTCGAAGTCGAAATGGCTTTCTTCCTCTTCAACTCGCTCACGACGCGCATGGGTAGTCGGCTTGTCGGAGATAACACCACAGTATTCAGGCATGGCGCTGGCAAACTCGAAGGCACCGATTTTACGCGAAATATCGATGATGTCCGGCTTGTCCATGGTGACCAGCGGGCGCAGTACCAGGTGCTCGCAGCTTTCATCGATCAGACGCAGGTTGGGCAGCGTCTGGCTCGATACCTGGGCCACGCTCTCACCGGTGACGATGGCGTTCAGTTCCATGCGATCCGCCACCTTGTCAGCGGCACGCATCATCATGCGCTTGAGGATGACCCCCATGTGCGAGTGATGCACCGACTGCAGGATCTCGCCAACCACTTCCTCAAAGGGCACGGTGATGAACTTGACGCGTGCAGAAGCGCCGTAGCGCTTCCACAGGTAGAGTGCGACCTGCTTGACACCAATCTCGTGCGCATGACCGCCGAGGTTGAAAAACAGGAAGTGGGTCTTGCTGCCACGACGCATGGTCATGTAGGACGCCACCACTGAATCGAAGCCACCGGAGATCAATGACAGCACGTCTTCCTGGGTTCCCAGCGGATAGCCACCCAGTCCCTGGTGAACCGCTGTCACCACAAACAGCCTGTCGTCACGTACTTCCAGATCAACCCAGACATCCGGGTTGCGTACATCGACACCGGCCGCTTCGGTATGCTGGCGCAAACCACCGCCGATATAACGCTCCATATCGACCGAGGTGAACTCATGCTGACCGGTTCGCTTAACCCGCACCTTGAAGGTTTTACCCTTCAGACGCTCGGCATAGGCCTCACGGGTCAACTGGAAAGCGTTGTCGAAGTCACCCAGAGGATATTCCTGGACTTCAAGGAAATTCTGAATACCCGGCACACGCTGCATCTCGTCCACAATACGCTGACACAACTCATCGTTCTGCCCGGGATAGCTCACTTCAACCTTGTCCCAAAAACCGCTGACTTTGATATCGCTGTCCAAACGCTTGAGCAGAATCTGCAGATTGGTTTGCAGGCGCTGAATCAGACGACGACGAACGGGACGACTTTTGATCGTAATTTCGGGAAAGAGCTTGGCGATGAATTTCATGTTGATTCCGGATTGGTGGAGATCAGACGGAATGTCCGGATTATTGGGTACTGAGCCGTTTGGTAATGAACAGTCTGGTACTGAATTACTTGATACTGAAATAACGGATATCAAGTATTGGAGGGGAGGGTTGGCGCGCCCGAGAGGATTCGAACCTCTGACCGCCTGGTTCGTAGCCAGGTACTCTATCCAGCTGAGCTACGGGCGCACACATATTTCAAACCACTATTCAGAAAAGATGGCGCGCCCGAGAGGATTCGAACCTCTGACCGCCTGGTTCGTAGCCAGGTACTCTATCCAGCTGAGCTACGGGCGCACACATATTTCAAACCACTATTCAGAAAAGATGGCGCGCCCGAGAGGATTCGAACCTCTGACCGCCTGGTTCGTAGCCAGGTACTCTATCCAGCTGAGCTACGGGCGCACATCAAATGGCGGTGAGTGAGGGATTCGAACCCTCGATACCTTGCGGTATACGCCCTTAGCAGGGGCGCGCCTTCAGCCACTCGGCCAACTCACCTCGTCAACAACGGCGCGTATGTTACAAGACTGATTTTCAAAAGGAAAGAGAAAATTTAAAAAACTTACTCTTGCTCGTCGTCTTGTGACTTTTCACGCTGAATACGCTGGTAAATCTCTTCACGATGGACAGAGACGTCCTTGGGCGCATTCACACCGATGCGGACCTGGTTACCTTTGACACCGAGTACGGTTACGGTGACATCATCACCAACCATGAGTGTTTCGCCGACACGGCGGGTTAGAATCAGCATTGTGGCTCTCCTTAAATTGTCCTGTTGGGCGCTGAATTCTTGTTCGCTGAAGCACGTTCCTATATCCACACCACTTTGCTTCCCTAGAACATCCAGGTTACTACGGGTGGGCAAAGACTACTTCAAACCAGTTTGGGGGCCTGATCCGGTACTATAAAACAGATGTAAGCCCCCGTCATCCGATACTGTCGTTACTCACGGACTGTATCAGATGCATCCAGATCGAATGCCGAGTGCAGCGCGCGCACGGCCAGTTCGAGGTATTTCTCCGCGATTACCACCGACACCTTGATTTCGGAGGTGGAGATCATCTGGATGTTGATATTCTCGGCCGCCAGGGCATCAAACATCTTGCTGGCAACGCCCGCATGGGAGCGCATGCCAACACCGACTATCGACACCTTGGCGATCTTGTTGTTTCCGACCGCTTCGCGAGCGCCCAGTTCCTTAACGACCTGCTGCAGCACCTGCTCGGCTTTATCATAGTCGTTTCTGTGTACGGTGAAAGTAAAGTCGGTGGTTTTGTCGGCGGCAATATTTTGTACAATCATGTCGACTTCGATGTTGGCACGACTGATCGGCCCCAGAATCCGTGAGGCAACGCCCGGAATATCCGGCACACCAACGACCGTCAGCTTGGCTTCATCACGGTTGAACGCAATACCTGAGATAACCGGCTTTTCCACAGTTTCATCATCCTCTATCGTAATCAGTGTGCCCGGACCGTCCTGGAAACTGGACAGCACCCGCAGGGGGACCTTGTACTTGCCCGCAAACTCGACCGAGCGGATCTGCAACACCTTCGACCCCAGACTGGCCATCTCCAGCATCTCTTCGAAGGTGATTTTCTCCAGCCGCCGAGCGCCCTCGACCACACGGGGATCGGTGGTATATACCCCATCCACATCGGTATAAATCTGGCACTCATCGGCCTTCAGGGCCGCTGCCAAAGCCACACCTGTGGTGTCCGAACCGCCACGCCCAAGCGTGGTGATGTTGCCCTCAGGGTCAACCCCCTGGAAACCGGCAACGACCACTACCCGGCCCTGGTCCAAATCGGCCCGCATGCGCTCGGTCTCGATGTCCTGAATCCGTGCCTTGGTGTGATACTGATCGGTCAGGATGCGTACCTGCGCCCCGGTATAAGAGCGCGCATCGACACCGCGCTGTTTCAGCGCCATGCACAGGAGTGCGATGGTGACCTGTTCACCGGTCGACAGCAGCGTATCCAGCTCGCGCGGATCGGGCCGGGCCTGCATTTCGTTGGCCAGCGCAATCAGCCGGTTGGTTTCCCCGCTCATGGCGGAGACGACCACTACAACGTCATGACCTTGCTGACGAAAGCCTTTCACTTTTTCGGCAACCGCCTGGATGCGCTCGACCGAGCCTACCGAGGTGCCACCGTATTTCTGTACGTATAACGCCATTTTCCAGCTTCCATTCGGCTGCCGGCACCCGCCACCAGGCAGGGTGCCGGCAGTGCCTGTTTCGTTTACAGGCTTGCCGCAACCAGTTCGGGCACCGCTTCCAGCGCAGCGGGTACGGCAGCCACATCAGTGCCACCGCCCTGCGCCATGTCGGGGCGCCCGCCCCCTTTACCACCCAGACGTGCTGCCAGTTCACGCACCAGATCACCGGCCTTGACCTGCCCGGTCAAGTCCTTGGTCACCCCGGCAATCAGGCTGACCTTGTCTTCCTGTGCGGTCATCAGTACCACCACACCACTGCCCAGCTTGTTCTTCAGCTGATCCAGGGTATCGCGCAGCGCCTTGGGCTCAATGCCGTCCAGCTTCGCTGCCAGCACCTTGATGCCATTGACGTCCTGAACCTGGCTCAGCAGATCACCACTCTGGGCGCTGGCCAGCTTGGCGGTCAGGCGCTCGATCTCTTTCTCCAGCTGACGGTTGCGCTCGTTCAGGGTGCGCACCTTGTCCAGCGCGCTGTCACGGGAACCCTTGACCAGTGCCGCGATGTCACTCAGTGCCAGCTCATTGGCGTTGATCCACTGCAGTGCACCGGTACCGGTAACCGCCTCGATACGGCGGACACCGGACGCGATACCGCTTTCGGCAACGATCTTCAGCAGGCCGATATCACCGGTGCGCTTGGCGTGGGTACCGCCACACAGCTCCACCGAGAAATCGCCCCCCATGCTCAGTACGCGCACTTCATCGTCGTATTTTTCACCGAACAGCGCCATGGCACCACGGGCCTTGGCGGCATCCAGTTCCATCAACTCGGTTTCGACTGCCGAGTTAAGGCGGATCTGATTGTTGACCAGTGTTTCCACTTCGGCGATCTGGTCGGCGGTCATGGCTTCGAAATGAGCGAAATCGAAACGCAGCCGTTCGGCGTTCACCAGCGAGCCCTTCTGCTGCACGTGATCGCCCAATACTTTGCGCAGGGCCGCATGCAGCAAATGAGTGGCCGAGTGATTCAAGGCAGTCGCCTGACGCTTGGCCATGTCTACCTCGGTAACCACCTGATCACCGACCTGGAGTACACCCTCGCTCAGACTGCCGTGATGCAGATGGTGACCACTTTCCTTGGTGCAGTCGCTGACATCAAACTGACCACGATCCCAGCGCAACGTACCCTGATCACCGGCCTGACCACCGGACTCGGCGTAGAAGGCCGTGTTCTTCAGTACCACCACGCCGGTTTCACCAGCCGACAACTGGTTGACCTGCTCGCCGTCACGGTAGAGCGCGATCACCTCGGAGCGGTCCTCAAGACGATCATAGCCGGTGAAAGCGGTGCTGCCGTCCAGCTTGATCTGGTCATTGTAGTCCACCGAGAACTGACCGGAGGCACGGGCACGCTCACGCTGGGCGTCCATCGCCTGCTCAAAGCCGTCCATATCCAGCGCCAGCTCATGCTCACGGGCTACATCAGCCGTCAGGTCCACCGGGAAACCGTAGGTGTCATACAGACGGAACACGGTCTCGCCCGGGATCACCTTGCCATCCATCTCGGCGATGGCCTGAGTCAGCAGCTGCATGCCGTGCTCCAGGGTCTTGGCAAACTGCTGTTCTTCCTTCAGCAGGATACGCTCTACCTGGTCCTGCATTTTTGCCAGTTCCGGATAGGCTTCCCCCATCTCCTTGACCAGCGGCGCCACCAGCTTGTGGAAGAAGGGCTCAGTAGCACCCAGCTTGTTGCCGTGACGGATGGCGCGACGCATGATACGGCGCAGTACGTAACCGCGTCCCTCGTTGGACGGCAGCACCCCATCGGTGATCAGGAAGGAGCAGGAACGGATGTGGTCGGCAATTACGCGCAATGACTTGCTGTCGAGACTGTCCAGCCCCAGCACCTCGGCGGTCGCCTTGAGCAGGTTCTGAAACAGGTCGATCTCGTAGTTGCTGTGCACGCCCTGCATCACGGCAGCCACACGCTCCAGGCCCATACCGGTATCGATGCTCGGTGCAGCCAGCGGTGCCATGGTGCCGTCGGCAGAACGGTTGTACTGCATGAACACCAGGTTCCAGATCTCGATGTAACGATCGCCATCTTCATCCGGGCTGCCGGGAGGGCCACCGGCTACATCAGGACCGTGATCGAAGAAGATCTCGGTACAGGGACCGCAGGGGCCGGTATCACCCATGGCCCAGAAGTTGTCTTCATCCAGTTTCGAGAAGCGGTCCGGATTGACGCCCATTTCCTCTTTCCAGATTTTCTCCGCTTCATCGTCGGTGTAATGAACGGTTACCCACAGGCGCTCTTCCGGCAGCCCCAGACGCTGGGTAAGGAATTCCCAGGCAAACTTGATTGCTTCACGCTTGAAATAATCGCCGAAGCTGAAGTTGCCCAGCATCTCGAAGAAGGTGTGATGACGTGCGGTGTAACCGACATTTTCCAGGTCGTTGTGCTTGCCGCCGGCACGCACGCAACGCTGGGATGAGGTCGCGCGGCTGTAGGCACGCTTGTCAGAGCCAAGGAACACATCCTTGAACTGCACCATGCCTGCGTTGGTGAACAGCAGCGTCGGATCGTTACCTGGAATCAGCGGACTGGAGGCAACGATTTCATGCCCCTGCTGGTTGAAGTAATCGAGAAATGCCTGGCGGATCTCCGCACTTGTCATGTAGTTCATATAAGGTCCGTTGCGTCTGTACTGATTGGCACGACAGGCCGCTTTCAGGCTGAGTAAAAGCGGGCATTTGTACGCAAAAATTAGCCGACAAGTATATAACGCGGGCAAAAAATGTACGATAGCTTTTGCTGCCGCTTTTCGCCGCCGGATCGGATGAATTCAGACCTGTTCGTCCCCAACATGGGTGATCGCATAACGGGCATCTTCGAAGGAAAATCCCCGGTTGACCAGAAAGCGCATGCGCCGAGCATATTCCTTTTGATCCGTCGGCGAGGTTTCACCAAAACGACGCTGATGGCACTCCAAAGCCAGTTGTCGACTGTCCATCTCCTGTTCCTGAAGCACCTGCTCAATGCGTTCACGGCCTATGCCCTTGCGCTGCAGTTCCTGCCGGATGCGCATCTGGCCATAGCCCGACCCCAGGCGACTGCGGGTAAAGACTTCAGCAAAGCGTTGATCGCTCTGATAGCCGTCCTGCTGCAGCTGATCCAGCGCCTGCAGCAACAACGCTGCATCCGGGGTTCGGCTACCCAGCTTGCGCTCCAGCTCGGCCCGGCTGTATTCACGTCGCGCCAGCAGCGCAATGGCCGCGTTGCGTACCTCGGCCAGTGTTTCCAGTTCTTTGGCCATGAGTAATTGCTCCTTGTGTTGACCTGATCGCACCCTGCCTGAACGAAACAGGGGCCCTGAGGCCCCTGTGGATAACTAGCTGACGAGCATTGCTCAGACGTGAATCAGAGATCCAGCTGTCCCGCTTCTTCGGCCGCAGCCGCTGCCGCAGCATCCTTTTCCTTGGGTTTGGGCACGTTAAGCAGCTGGGCGCGGATCTCGGCTTCGATCTCCTGCGCCACATCCGGATGATCTTCCAGATACTTGGCTGCATTGGCCTTGCCCTGACCGATCTTGTCGCCCTTGTAGGCATACCAGGCACCGGACTTGTCCACCAGCCCCTGCTGCACACCCAGATCAACCACTTCGCCCATGTGGTAGATACCCTGACCATACAGAATCTGGAACTCGGCCTGGCGGAACGGCGGCGATACCTTGTTCTTCACGACCTTGACGCGGGTTTCGTTACCGACCACCTCGTCACCCTGTTTCACGGCGCCGATGCGACGAATATCCAGACGTACGGACGCATAGAATTTGAGGGCATTACCACCGGTCGTGGTTTCCGGGTTACCGAACATCACACCGATCTTCATACGGATCTGGTTGATGAACACCAGCAGGCAGTTGGACTGCTTGACGCTGCCGGTCAGCTTACGCAACGCCTGGGACATCAGACGCGCCTGCAGACCCACATGGGAATCGCCCATCTCACCTTCGATCTCGGCCTTGGGCACGAGTGCCGCTACGGAGTCGACAACGATCACATCAACCGCACCGGAGCGGGTCAACATGTCAGTGATCTCCAGTGCCTGCTCCCCGGTATCCGGCTGGGATACCAGCAATGCATCCACATCCACACCCAGCTTTTCGGCATAGACCGGATCCAGTGCGTGCTCGGCGTCGACAAACGCACAGGTCTTGCCCTGCTTCTGAGCTTCAGCAATCACCTGCAGCGTCAGTGTGGTTTTACCGGATGATTCCGGACCATAAATCTCAACCACTCGGCCGTAGGGCAGGCCACCAATGCCCAGCGCAATATCCAGGCCCAGTGAACCGGTAGAAACCGCCGGAATGGCTTCACGGGGCTGATCACCCATGCGCATGACCGCGCCCTTGCCGAACTGACGTTCAATCTGTGACAGTGCTGCATCCAGCGCTTTCTTTCTGTTTGCGTCCATCGGGAAACCTTTCTTAAGCCGAGTGGTTAAATACTGTATATCTGGACAGTATTATTCCACACCCTGATCAGATTGCAACCACTTCCTTGTGCAACAAGGTGGCTTACTGTGGCAGGTAAGCCAGTACGCCTTCCAGTGCCTGCTCTACGGCCTGCAGTCGAATTTCATCACGGTCGCCGTTGAAAAAGCTCAGACAGGTGACCGTGGGATGCCCCTCGATCGCCCAGGCAAACCAGACCGTGCCCACCGGCTTGTCTTCACTGCCACCGCCAGGACCTGCCAGACCGCTGATCGCCACGGCGATATCCGCATCGCTGTTGCGCAACGCACCCTCAGCCATCTGCGCCACCACCGGCTCGCTGACCGCACCACTTTTTTCCAGCACCGACAGGTCCACACCCAGCATTTTCTGCTTGGCCGTATTGGAATAGGACACAAAACCACAATCAAACCAGTCGGAACTGCCGGGCACAGCCGTCACCGCCTGCGACACCCAGCCTCCGGTACAGGACTCGGCAGTCGCCAGCTTGAGTCCTCGTTGCATCAGGGTTTCACCGACTTTTTGCGCCAGGTTTTTCATCTATGCACTCCCGCAGATGCGACGTGAACGCCGCGTATCGTTTTAATTGTGTTCATTAAAACCTTGAGTTACATAGGATTCAATCCCTGTTGGCCGCCGACCGACATCCTGGCATTGATCCTGGGTAGTCAGGTCCCACATCAGCAGCGCAAGAACGGTTGGCTGCAATGTTTCAGCTGTTTTTGCTACGGGCGGTTTGCTACCCTGAGGCGCTGTCAGTGCATGCCCTTCCCAGCGAGCGTTAACATCAGTGCAGGTGCGCCATGACCATCACAGCCATCACACTCTGAAAGCCATACTTTTACCTACACCCACTTTTGCGTTTGAGTGGTATTTCGTCGATTTCAGCGGGACCGGCAACCAGTACAGATGACCACACACTCTTTTATAAACAACAGCTTAAGATGAAAAAAGCCAAATCGAATCAATCCCCGGAAAGCCCCCATACACCTATGATGCAGCAGTATTTACGCATTAAGGCCAAGCATCCTGACCAGCTGCTGTTCTATCGCATGGGTGATTTCTATGAGCTGTTCTATGACGATGCCAAAAAAGCGGCACAGCTGTTGGATATTTCACTGACGGCGCGGGGCAAGTCAGCCGGCGAACCCATTCCCATGGCCGGCATCCCCTACCATTCGGCAGAAGGCTATATCGCCCGTATCGTAAAAGCCGGGGAATCGGTGGTGATCTGTGAGCAGGTCGGTGATCCTGCGACCAGCAAGGGACCTGTGGCCCGCGAGGTGGTGCGCATTGTCACCCCGGGCACACTCAGTGACGAGGCGCTGCTGGATGAACATCAGGACAACCTGCTGATGGGTGTGTCGCGCCAGGACGACCGCTACGGTCTGGCGCTGATCGATATCAGCTCCGGGCGGTTCAGTCTGTTCGAAGTGGACAATGAAGGCGCACTGCTGGCCGAACTGGAACGCCTGCGCCCGGCCGAACTGCTGTATCCAGACGATGCGGCTCTGCCGGAACCCGTGCGCAAGCGACCCGGTGCCCATGCACGACCACCCTGGGAATTCGAAGCGGATACGGCCGAGCGCCTGCTTTGTGACCAGTTCAACACCCGCGACCTGAGCGGTTTCGGTTGTGATCATTTGACGCTGGCGATCTGTGCTGCGGGCTGTCTGCTGCAGTACGCCCGTGATACCCAACGCAGCCGCCTGCCGCATATCCGTCGTCTGCAGGTGGAGCAGCATGACGAAGCGGTGATTCTCGATGCCGCCACCCGACGCAATCTGGAGCTGGACCTGAACCTGTCCGGCGGGCGCAGCAACACCCTGGCATCGGTGCTGGACAGGTGTCGCACCCCCATGGGCAGTCGCCTGTTGCGCCGCTGGCTGCACCGCCCGCTGCGCGACCGGGCCACACTGGAAGCGCGCCAGGATGCGATCCGCTGGCTGCTGCGTCCGGACTGCAGCGACACTATTGCCGACCAGCTCAAGCCGATCGGCGATATGGAGCGCATCCTCTCCCGCGTGGCCCTGAGATCCGCCCGTCCCCGTGATCTGGAACGCCTGCGCAATGCACTGGCCTGCCTGCCGGCGCTGCAGCAGCTGCTGGCGCGCAACGACTCACCGCGCATCGGCAGTCTGGCGCAGACCATCGCCGTCTTCCCCGAGCAGGCCGAGCTGCTGGCGCGCGCCATTATCGATGCCCCGCCGGTGGTGATCCGCGATGGCGGCGTCATTGCATCCGGATACGACGCCGAACTGGATGAGCTGCGCGGTCTGAGCGAAAACGCCGGTGAGTTCCTGCTGCAGCTGGAAGCCCGTGAACGTGCCCGTACCGACATTTCGACCCTCAAGGTCGGCTACAACCGGGTTCACGGCTACTACATTGAGGTGAGCAAGGCGCAAGCGGTCGACATGCCGGCCGAGTATATCCGCCGTCAGACGCTGAAAAATGCCGAGCGCTTCATCACGCCCGAATTGAAGGAATTCGAAGACAAGGCACTGAGTGCCAAGAGCAAGGCGCTGGCGCGGGAAAAGCAGCTGTATGACGAACTGCTGGAGCTGATTGCTGCCGAGCTGGCACCGCTGCAGGAATCCGCTGCCGCCCTGGCAGAACTGGACGTGCTCAACACCCTGGCAGAACGCGCCCTGTCACTGGACTATCAACGCCCGCAGCTGGTAGACGAGCCCTGCCTGAAGATTCAGCGCGGCCGTCACCCGGTGGTTGAGGCAGTACTGGACAGTCCCTTTGTCGCCAACGATCTGGCACTGGACAGCGAACGCCACATGCTGGTGATCACCGGCCCCAACATGGGTGGTAAATCCACCTATATGCGCCAGGCCGCTCTGATCACCCTGCTGGCGCATATCGGCAGTTACGTACCCGCAGAGACCGCCACCATCGGTATCGTCGACCGCATTTTCACCCGCATGGGTTCATCCGACGACCTGGCCGGTGGCCGCTCCACCTTCATGGTGGAGATGACCGAAACCGCCAATATCCTGCACAACGCCACCAGCCGCAGTCTGGTATTGATGGACGAGGTCGGCCGCGGCACCAGCACCTTCGATGGCCTGTCGCTGGCCTGGTCCTGCGCCGAGTATCTCGCCCGTGAGGTGAAGGCGTTCACCCTGTTCGCCACCCACTACTTCGAGCTGACCAGCCTGCCGGAGCGGGAAAGCGGCGTCGCCAACGTCCATCTGACGGCGGTCGAGCACAACGACCACATCGTGTTCATGCATGAAGTTCAGGAGGGTCCGGCCAGCCAGAGCTACGGCCTGCAGGTGGCGCAGCTGGCCGGTATTCCGGCCTCCGTGATCCGCAATGCCCGCGACAAGCTGGTACTGCTGGAGCAGGACAGTCGGGATCAGGAGGAAAAGGTTAGCCGCAATCCTGCGCCTCAGCGGGCCGAAGTCAGGGAGGAGCCGATGCAGGCGGACCTGTTCGTCAGCTACCAGCCCTCGGCGGCAGAGCGCCAGCTGCGCGAGCTGAATCCGGACGAGCTGACACCGCGTCAGGCACTGGAGCAGCTCTATACTCTCAAGGCACTGCTGAACGAATGATCCTTGGGTTTACATTGCCACAAGCACACTATACTGCACTCAGACTCAAGCCAATGGGAGGCTGAACGATGACCTACATCGTGACCGATAACTGTATCCGCTGTAAGTACACCGACTGTGTCGAAGTCTGCCCGGTGGACTGCTTCTACGAGGGTCCGAACTTTCTGGTGATTCATCCGGACGAGTGCATCGACTGTGGTCTCTGCGAGCCGGAGTGTCCTGCCGAGGCGATTTTGCACGAAGACGATCTGAGTCCGGAGCAGGACAAATTCTACCAGCTCAACGCAGAACTGGCCGAGGTTTGGCCCAATATCACCGAACGCAAGGCACCTCTGCCGGATGCAGAGAAATGGGACGGGGTACCGGACAAGCTGCAGTATCTGGAGCGCTGATCCGGTCCCCATCGGCGGCGGGGACGTTTACTGCAACAGGTCCTCGCCGCTGAGGCCATTTTTCTCAACGATTTCACGCAGTTTGCGCAGCGCCTCGACCTGAATCTGGCGCACCCGCTCGCGGGTCAGCCCGATCTCCTGTCCCACCTGCTCCAGGGTACTCATCTCGTAGCCCCTCAGGCCGAAGCGACGCGACAGCACATCGGCATGTTTCTCCGGCAGCATCTCCAGCCAGCGGTTGAGGTTGCCGCTGATGTTATTGTTCTGCAACAGGGTTTCAGGATCAGTCGCATCCTGGTCGGCGATGGTGTCCAGCAAGGGCTTGTCGGCCCCCTGACCGGCAGGCACATCCACCGAACTGACGCGCTCGTTGAGTCCCAGCATGCGTTCTACGTTGGCCACCGGCCTGTCGACCAGTGCAGCGATCTCTTCCGCCGTGGGTTCATGATCCAGTTTCTGCGCCAGCTCGCGGGATGCGCGCAGGTAAACGTTGAGTTCCTTGACCACGTGAATCGGCAGACGGATGGTGCGGGTCTGATTCATGATCGCCCGCTCGATGGTCTGACGAATCCACCAGGTGGCGTAGGTTGAAAAGCGGAAGCCGCGCTCGGGATCAAACTTCTCCACGGCACGGATCAGACCCAGGTTGCCTTCCTCGATCAGGTCAAGCAGGGTAAGGCCTCGGTTGATGTAACGGCGGGCAATCTTGACCACCAGGCGCAGGTTGCTTTCGATCATCCGCTTGCGGGCAGAATCGTCGCCCTTGAGCGCCAGGCGGGAAAAATAGACCTCTTCCTCTGCACTGAGCAGCGGCGAGAAGCCGATCTCGTTCAGATAGAGTTGGGTCGCATCCAGCGAACGGGCATTGACCAAATCCTTGTGTGCCATGGAGCCACGGCCACGACCGCTGTTGATGAATTCAGGCAGATCATCGGTGCTGTCGTCCTCATCACCGTTGTCCGTACCCTCGTCAAGATCATCATCCATGGCTGTCATTTCACGCTCATCGTCCAGGTCGGCATCCCGGCTCTGTGCGGAAAAACGGATCTCATCTCCTACGGTTTCCATCATCTTCACCCCCAGATTTAGGGAGGGACGTGCCCATCCCCGATCAACTGTGATTATTATTGTTATTACCGCTTGGGCAGATAGCGCATGGGATCAACCGGATTGCCGTCACGTCGGATCTCGAAATGCAGCATGGGACGTGTGGCGCCGGTATTACCTATTTCGGCTATTTTTTCGCCAGCTTTAACCTTATCACCCTCGCGCACGAAGATGCGACTGTTGTGCGCGTAGGCGCTGAGATAGTTTTTATCGTGGTTGATGATCACCAGATTGCCATACCCCAGCAGGCCGTTGCCGGCATAGACCACCTCGCCATGGGCGGCCGCCTTGACAGCTTCCCCCTCTTTACCGGCAATATCAAGTCCCTTGTTTTCGGGTTGGCCGCGACCGAATGCCAGCACAACCTTACCCTCATGCGGCCAGTGCCAGCGTACAGGGCCGGAGCTTAATGCAGTCTTGCTGGCAGGCTGTTTTGGGGGGGAGGCCGACTGACCGGAGGCAGTGGTGGATGAGTTCTTTTGGCTGTTGGCGGTACGGGCCGCCGTGGCGGCTTTGGCTGCAGAAGCCGTGCTGCCGGCGGTTGTGGACGGAGCTGAACGGGATGAGGGCGCCCTCAGGCTCAGCTTCTGGCCCACGTGGATAAGATAGCGGCTGTCGATGCCGTTCCAGCGTGCGACCTGACGATAGTCGAGCCCGTAGCGAAAGGCGATGGAATAAAGCGTATCACCTTTTTTAACCCGGTAGCTGGCAGGCGCCGGCAGCTTGGCAGCCGACCGCGCGCCGAGGGAGCGCTCGGACACCGGTGCGTAACCGGTCGAGCAGCCGCCCAACAGCACAGTCAAAACGCTCAGCACAAGCAGCAGGCGATAGGACACTAGGGTCTCCCACGTCAGTGCTGCTGGCGGTCCATCACCACTCCCAGCAGCGCACCCAGAATCATCAATGCCACAGCCGGCCAGAACCCGGCACTGAGGCCCGTCAGCACTTCATAGCTGCTCGGCAGCAGGTTGTCCTGCAGCAACGGCACCTCTTCGCCATGGCGATTGATGGTGTAGGCCAGGGTGTATTTCCACGGCCACACCTTGTTCAATGAGCCGAGCATGAAACCGCCCAGCAAAGCCAGTGTCAGCATGCGATGGTGGTGAAACGCCCAGCTCAACACTCGGGAAAAGCTCAGCAAACCGACCACACAACCGCCGGCGAACAGCCCCAGCGTCAGCCACTCAAGCCCCTTGATCGCGCCCAGAATTGGCGTATACATACCCATCAGCAACAGGATGAAGCTGCCCGAAATCCCCGGCAGAATCATGGCACAGATAGCGATCATGCCGGACAGAAAGATCATCATCAAGGTGGGCTCGACCGCACCCGGTGCCTGTTCGGTAATCACATACGCCAGCAAAGTCCCGCTGACGAACATCGCAATCAGGTTGGTATTCCAGCCGCGAACATGACGCACCACACTCCAGGTGGACGCCAGTATCAGGCCGAAGAAGAATGACCAGAGCATAATCGGATGCGCGTCCAGCAGGTAGAGCACCAGATGAGAAATGGAGACCAGGCTCAGCAGGATGCCGCTGAACAGTGCCAGCAGGAAATTGCCGTTCACATAGCGCCAGCAGGATAGAAAACCCTCGCTGAACAGGATGCGAACCGCTTCCGGGTTGAACTGCTTCAGGGTATCAATGAGCTCCTCATAGATACCGGTGATGAATGCAATGGTGCCGCCGGATACGCCGGGCACCGCATCGGCGGCCCCCATCATCATCCCTTTGCCGGACAGCAGCAGATAGTCCTTTTTACTTCGCACGCGGGTTCCTCATCGGTTAGCGTACCGTGCCGCCCAGCAGGGGCACAAAGCGCACGCTTTCAAGCACTTCGGTATCGTATTCGGTCTCGCTCAGGCGGGTGATCCGTTTCAGCGCCTGATGATCATCGCCCACGGGAATCACCAGACGCCCTCCCACTGCAAGCTGCTCCAACAGCTCACGCGGCACTTCGCGCGGCGCTGCCGTCACCAGAATACCGTCAAAGGGGGCCTTGTCGGGCCAGCCCATGCCACCATCGGTATGGCGCAGCATGACATTGTGCAGCTTGAGGCGCTGCAGACGCTTGCGCGCCTTTTCCTGCAGCGGGCGTATGCGTTCGACGCTGAACACCTGATCCACCAGCTGTGCCAGAATCGCGGTCTGGTAACCGGAGCCGGTACCGACTTCCAGCACCTTGTCCAGCGGCCCCGCTTCCAGCAGCAGCTCGGTCATGCGGGCGACAATATAGGGCTGGGAGATGGTCTGGTTGTACCCTATCGGCAGTGCCGTATCTTCATACGCCCGGTGTGACAGCGCCTCATCAATGAAAATATGGCGCGGCGTATCAATCAGGGTATTGAGTACCGGCTCACTGGCGATACCCTGATCGCGCAGCCGCTGCGCCAGGCGCTCGCGGGTGCGTCGGGAGGTCATGCCGATTCCCTGCAGATCCCTGTCGATCACATCAGCCCCTCCAACCACTCGCCCAGGTTATCCATGCCGGTATAGTGCGTCATATCGATCTGCAGCGGAGTCACCGACACATAGCCGTTTTCGACAGCAAAGAAATCGGTCCCCGGCTCAGCATCGGCAGCAGCCCCTGCCCCTGCAATCCAATAGCGGACTCGACCGCGCGGGTCCTCTACCTGCACCGGCGGCTCGGCACCATGACGGTGACCCAGACGGGTGACATGAATGCCCTTGATCTGCTCCAGCGGCAGATCGGGAACATTGACGTTGAGTACCGTTCGCGGTGCCACCACCAGACTGTCCAGCTGTTTCACCAGCATGGCGACGATCTCGGCCGCGGTTTCATAGTGCCGGGGATGAAAGCTGTGCATGGACACCGCGATCGGCGGCAGACGACAGTGACGCCCTTCGGTCGCCGCCGCAACGGTACCCGAATAGAGCACATCATCGCCCAGATTGGCGCCTGCGTTGATGCCGGAGACCACGATGTCGGGCTTTTGGCCGTCGGTAAACAGACCCGAACCGCCCAGATGCACACAATCGGTCGGTGTGCCGTTGATGCCATAATAGCCACTGCTGTGACGATGGGCTTCCAGTGGCCGGTCCAGGGTCAGCGAGTTGCTGGCACCACTGCGATTGCGATCAGGCGCCACCACACAGGTTGGGTGCTCCTGCGCCAGACGTTCTGCCAGGGTGGCCAGTCCCGGTGCATACACACCGTCATCATTGGAAATCAGAGTCAGCATGTCTGTTCTTCTTGGTTATATCGGCTCGTTGGCCGCGTTATGCCAGTGGCAGAGTTCACGCAATACACTGGTTGCAAAGGCGCCTGCAGGCAGGGCGAACTCCAGTCGCCACAGCCCGTCGGCTTCCTGCTCAATCTTCAGCGCTTCGGGCAGCAGACGCAGGGAGCGGCGCTCCTGGTTCAAGCCAAGTGTCTCAAGACCTTCACAGAGCGATTGCCAGGGCGCCAGCGCAGCGCGCTCGAAGGCCTGTGCCTCGCCCCGGGTCATCAGTTCACCCCGCCCCCACATGGGAGCAGTCAGGTGCAGCTCACCCTGTTCAAGGCGTGCTGCCAGATCCTCTTCACCCGTGGCCAGGAAACAGCTCTGACTGCCGTTCAGCATGAGTACATCCCCCGGCAGTATGCTGTCCCATAGTCCCTGCTCCAGGCGGGCCTTGATCACCTGATTGAACAGCCAGGAGCGCAGGGCCGATATATACAGCCCCTTTTTATGGCGTTGACGTTCTCTCAAGGTACCGGCCAGCAGGGCCTGCCCCTTGACCAGATTGCCGCCTTCGTTACCAAAGCGCTGCTCGCCGAAGTAGTTCGGTACGCCTCGGCGCACCTGCTCGACCCGTGCCACCAGGGCATCGGGATGCGTCACCTGGCGCAGCCGAATGACAAAGCGGTTGCCTGACAACGCACCCAGCCTGAGTTTACGGCTGTGACGCTCGGTTTTCAGTACCTCAATGGTATCACCCCCGAACAGCGACCAGTTCAGTGTTCGGCCGATCGGCAAGCGCACACTGAACCATTGCTCGGTCACCGCATGGCGGTCCTTCTTGCCGGCGTAGCCCACATCACGCGGGCTGACCTGACAGAACTGTGCCAGCTGGCGTGCCACCCAATCGGTATTTTCTCCGGTCTTGCGAATATACAGAAACAGGTGTTCCCCTTCGCCATCCGGCGCAAAGGGCAGGTGTTCGAAGACCTGAAAGTCACCCGGTTCGGTACGTATAACGGCGTGGGATAATGGCTCGCCATACAGCCAGTTACAGGCGAGATCTAGGTTCAACGTCGACGACTCTCCGACTCGGGTTCGATTAACTGAAAGAAGGTTTCACCTTCACGGATCATGCCCATTTCACTGCGCGCACGCTCCTCCAGCGCAGCCAGCCCCTGCTTGAGGTCCTGCACCTCGGCTTCCAGGCGCTTGTTGCGCTCGGTCAACTGCTGGTTGACCTGCTGCTGCTCCAGTATGTGCTCCTCAAGCTGCCATACCTGACGCAGGTTGGCTTCGCCAAACCAGAGCCGATACTGCAGCCCGACGAGCATCACCAGCAAAATCAACAACAACCAGCGGTACACGCACTTACCTCTTGCTTCAGAGCCGAGCGTTTTGAGAGCAGATGTACAGAGCACACATACTCAGCTGCGGCATGACAGAGCCCAGGGTCAAAAAAAGGGGCCGAAGCCCCCTTTTTATCACATTTTCAGAACTCAGGCCTGACCTTTGATCTCTTTCAGACCCTTGTAGACAGCCTTGTCACCCAGCTCTTCAGCGATGCGCAGCAGGCGGTTGTACTTGGCCACACGATCGGAACGGCACAGGGAGCCGGTCTTGATCTGACCTGCAGCGGTACCCACGGCCAGATCGGCGATGGTGGTATCTTCGGTTTCACCGGAACGGTGGGAGATCACGGCGGTGTAGCCGGCGTCCTTGGCCATCTTGATCGCATCCAGAGTTTCGGACAGAGAACCGATCTGGTTGAACTTGATCAGGATGGAGTTGGCGATGGCGTTGTCGATGCCGCGCTTGAGGATCTTGGTGTTGGTCACGAACAGGTCGTCGCCCACCAGCTGCACCTTGTCACCGATCTTGCGCGTCAGGCTGGCCCAGCCATCCCAATCGGACTCGTCCATACCATCTTCGATGGAGACGATCGGGTAGTTTTCACACAGCTGCGCCAGGTAGTCACCGAAGCCTTCGGCGTCGAATACCTTGCCTTCACCGGCCAGATCGTATTTGCCGTCCTTGTAGAACTCGGAAGATGCGCAGTCCAGCGCCAGAGTCACGTCGGTGCCCAGCTTGTAGCCGGCCTTGTCGATCGCTTCCTTGATCACCACCAGGGCTTCTTCGTTGGAGCCCAGGTTGGGTGCAAAGCCGCCTTCGTCACCGACCGCAGTGTTCAGACCACGAGCCTTAAGCACGGCCTTCAGCGCGTGGAAGATTTCGGCACCGCAACGCAGCGCATCCTGGAAGTTGTCGAAGTTCACCGGCTGAACCATGAACTCCTGGATGTCGACGTTGTTGTCGGCATGCTCGCCGCCGTTGAGGATGTTCATCATCGGCACCGGCATGGAGAACTGACCGGCGGTACCGTTGATCTCGGCGATGTGTGCGTACAGCGGGATGCCCTTCTCGGTGGCGGCAGCCTTCGCAGCGGCCAGAGACACCGCCAGAATCGCGTTGGCGCCCAGCTTGGCCTTGTTCTCGGTACCGTCCAGCGCCAGCATCTTGTCGTCCAGAGCACGCTGATCGGTTACATCCATGCCCACCAGCGCTTCGCGAATGGCACCGTTGACGGCCGCAACCGCCTGCTGAACTCCCTTGCCCAGGTAACGGGACGTGTCACCGTCACGCAGCTCCAGCGCTTCGCGGGAGCCGGTAGAGGCACCTGAAGGTGCGCAGGCAGAGCCGACCACACCGGATGTCAGGATGACATCGGCTTCAACCGTCGGGTTGCCGCGGGAATCCAGAACTTCGCGTGCCTTGATATTCGCAATCTGAGCCATTGTATCTGTGTCTCCAGTTAACTCGTAAAAAGGTTACTGCTGCGCCTGGCGTGCCAGCGCGGCCTTGATGAATCCGGTAAACAGGCCGTGCCCGTCACGTGGCGTCGAGGTGAATTCCGGGTGGAACTGACAGGCCACGAACCAGGGATGATCCGGTGCTTCCACCACCTCAACCAGCTCGCCATCCACGGAGCGGCCAGTAATCTTCAGGCCGGCTTCTTCCAACAGGGGCACGTAGTTGTTGTTCACTTCGTAGCGGTGACGGTGACGCTCTCGGATCTCGGTGTTGCCGTAGGCTTCGGCTACCCTTGAGCCCGCCGCCAGATGGCAGGTCTGCGCACCCAGGCGCATGGTGCCGCCCAGGTCGGAATTTTCGCCGCGCACTTCCACTTCGCCACTGCGATCGGTCCATTCGGTGATCAGGCCGATCACCGGATGTTCGGACTGCTTGTCGAATTCGGTGGAGTTGGCACCGGTCAAGCCGGCCACGTTGCGGGCATATTCGATCACGGCGACCTGCATGCCGAGGCAGATGCCCAGATAAGGCACCTTGTTCTCGCGCGCAAAGCGTACCGCCTGAATCTTGCCTTCGACACCGAGTTCGCCGAAGCCACCCGGCACCAGAATGGCACTGTAGCCTTCCAGAATGCCGGTACCTTCACGCTCAACACGCTCGGAGTCGATGTACTCGATTTTCACCTTCTGACGCAGGGCGATGCCGGCGTGGGAGATCGCTTCGATCAGTGACTTGTAGGCATCCAGCAGCTCCATGTACTTGCCGACCATGGCAATGGTCACTTCGCCTTCCGGGTGCAGGAACGCATCGGCCACACGGTTCCACTCGCTCAGGTCAGCGGCCTTGCAGTTGATGCGGAAGCGCTCGGTGACGATCTCGTCCAGATGCTGTTCCCACAGCATGGCCGGGATGTTGTAGATGGTATCGGCGTCCGGCAGGGAGATGACGGCACGCTCTTCCACGTTGGTGAACATCGCCACCTTCTTGCGGGAAGATTCATCCAGCGGCTGCTCGGAACGGCACACCAGGATATCCGGCTGGATACCGATGGAACGCAGTTCTTTCACCGAGTGCTGGGTCGGCTTGGTCTTGGTCTCACCGGCCGTGGCAATGTAGGGCACCAGGGTCAGGTGCATGAACAGGGCGCGGGAGCCCCCCACTTCCACCTTCAGCTGACGCACGGCTTCCAGGAACGGCAGGGATTCAATGTCACCGACGGTACCGCCGATTTCAACCAGTGCCACATCGGCATCACCGGCACCCTCGATCACGCGACGCTTGATCTCGTTGGTGATGTGCGGAATGACCTGAACAGTACCGCCAAGGTAGTCGCCACGGCGCTCCTTGCTCAGCACGTGCTGATAGACACGTCCGGTGGTGAAGTTGTTGCGCTTGCTCATCGTGGTGCGGATGAAGCGCTCATAGTGACCCAAGTCCAGGTCGGTCTCGGCGCCATCGTCGGTTACAAATACTTCACCGTGCTGGAAGGGGCTCATGGTGCCCGGGTCCACGTTGATATACGGGTCCAGCTTGAGCATTGTAACTTTGAGGCCACGAGCCTCGAGAATAGCCGCCAGAGAAGCTGATGCGATGCCTTTGCCCAAAGAGGACACAACACCGCCTGTGACGAAAATATAACGCGTCATGCGGAACCTGTCAGATCGAGATGTTGAGGGGGAGAAAACGTACTCAAGATGGGGTTGCAGCTTAGCAAAAACCCGCCCTCAGGACAAACCAAAACCGCTCCAATGCGGCAGCCAACCGTTTTCCACAGCCTGACCTTCGCAAAGGCAGATGCCCGGAACAGCCACAATGCTGTCACCCGACCACAAAATGGGCTGCAGTGGCCGCAGCCAGGGGGGCACTCCCGCTTCCTGCAGCAGTTGCTTGAGACTGACCGAGCCACCCCGTCCCAGGGGCCTCAGGCGCTCTCCGCCATGACGGTAAGCCAGGCTCAGTATGAGCCCCCCAGGCAGCCCCCTGTCGGCTTGATACCAGGTCAGTTCGCCGTGGGGCAATACTTGTGACTGACCCACCTGCAGGCGCAGGGGCTCACCGCTGCCGGCAGCCTCGGGCAAAGAAGTCGGCAACAGGTAAAGTCCGTCGCGATAACGTCGCAACTGCTGCCCCTGCAACTGCTCGATGGGCTCCGCATCAGCACGTGGCGACAGCATGCTGTGCAACAGCGCATTCAGCCGCGAGCGGCTCAGACGCTGTCCGGTTTGCTGTTCAAGCCAGTGATGCATCAGATTGCGCTGCCGGGCCGGGGACAGGGCACGCATGGCCAGAATACTCACCCCCCCTGCCCCAAGGCGACTCGCTGCCAGGTCTTCTGCCGCACGCTCGCGCAGCAGGGCATCGGCATCCGCCATCAACGCCGCCGTATCCCGACAGCGCCGCAGCAGCGCCGGCCAGCGCTGTTTCAGTAACGGCAGGATCTTCAGCCGCAGCC
>ERZ1673961.240-NODE-240-length-25737-cov-256.578927_pt1 | contig 25737 bp, 25 predicted proteins | sample MGYA00580189_ERZ1673961 | MGnify/ENA primary metagenome ERZ1673961 (study PRJEB41334, sample SAMN05608105) | rock metagenome | biome: terrestrial subsurface; feature: shale formation; material: shale | place: USA: Pennsylvania ... | reverse complement strand
AGGAGTTTCTATGAAGAAAAAAATTCTTATTGTGGGTGGTGGTACTGCTGGTACAATGACTGCAAATAATTTAGCAAGAAGACTTATGCATGAAATTGATAAAGATGAAATAGAAATTACAATGATTTCAGATTCAAAATATCATTATTATAGACCTGGAGCTATGTATGTTGCTTTTCATAAAGCATCAGGGCATGAATTTGTAAGAGAACAAAAAACTCTTTTGATGCCAGAAATAAATTTTATAATAGATAAAGCAATACAGATAAAACCTAATGAAAATTTTGTAAAAGGGGAGAGTGGAACTATTTATAAATATGATTTTGTAGTTCTTGCTACAGGTTGTGAAGTAGCAGTAGATAGAATTCCTGGATTAAAAGAGGGTGGAAATTGGTTCTATTCTTATGATGGAGCAAAAGAGCTAGCAAAAAAGCTTGGGCAGTTAAAAAAAGGAAGAGTTTTAGTAACTGTTAGTTTTCCAAAAACTCCAAATGTTCCTTATCAATGCGGTATCGCACCTGTTGAAACAACGATTATGTTGCATGATCATTTAAAAGAACATGGAGTAAGAGAAGATGTTGAGATTATATATACTTATCCAAAAGTTGCTCAAAGTATAACTGATGGACTTTTTATGCAAGGACCTACTTCTAAAGTTTTACCATCTATTTTTGATGATATAGGGGTAAAGCATAAAACAAGTTTTACTTTAAACAAAGTTGATCCTGATAAGAAAATTGCTTATTCAGAAGAGGGTGAAGAGATTGAGTTTGATATTTTGATGTCAACACCTCCTTTTATTGCAACAAAATTTATAAGAGAATCAGGATTATCAAAAGCTATTAATGATGAGGGATGGTTACCAACTGATAAAAAAACTTTAAAAGTAAAAGGATATGAGAATATATATACTTTAGGAGATACAGTTGATCTACCAGTTTCAAAAGCAGGTGGAACTATACATAATCAAACAGATGTTGTTGCTGATAATATTGCCTCAGAGCTTAGATACGGCTATCCAACAGAAGCTTATGATGGTAAAGTAATTGCAATTGCTCAGATGGGATTATCTTGCGGAATGCCACTTTGGTATGATTATGACGAAGATGTAAAACCAACTCCTTGCAGTAAACTTGGAAGTTTCGTAAGAAAAGGTTTTAATATGGGAATTTATTGGGCAGCAGCTCGTGGAATGGTATAGGAGAAAATAATGAGTGAAAAAGTAGAAGTTCTAAAAACAGAAGAGATGGAAAAACTTGAAGAGAAGTTCTCAATGCTAATACAAACTGGTAGAATAGATAATCTAATAGATTTATTAGCTGTTATATCAGATAATATTGAGATGACAACTGCTCCAATGGTTGATAAGATGATAGGTACAGTAGATAATCTTGCCACAGCAGGCTTTGTAACAGAAAATGCTGTAAGATATGCAAATAGAGAAATGAAAAAAAATGAAGTACCATCTTTATTTGGTTTACTTAAACTATTAAAAGATGAAGAGACAAGAAAAGGCTTAGCTTTTGTTCTTCACTTAACAAAAGGTATTGGGAAGCAAGTATAACTTTTTAAATAAACTTTCTATTTTTTAGAAAGTTTATTTAGTGTAACCTCTTTTAAAAGCTTTTGTGTATAAAAGTATGCAAAAATTGCAGCACTATAAATCATGATAAGAACACCAACCCATAAATAGATATAATCTAAAGCAAGCCAAATAACTATAACATAAGCAATAGCATATTTTGCAATTAGTTGGCGATATAAAGCTATATATAAAATCATCTTAGGTCTTTTTATACCTTGAAGTGTTGATACACAAATAAATAGTATTACATAAGCATAAAAAACTAAGACTTCAATAACTAAATAGTCATATCCAAAGCCTATAACTATTGGATCTGAGTCAAATTGAGAAATGATAGTTTTTCCAAAAATATATAAAAATATTATTCCAAAAGTAGCAATTGTAAATCCATATTTTAAAGCTTTATTAACAGTTTCTATAACTCTATCATATCTTCTTGCTCCAAAGTTATTTGAAACAATAGAAAGAACAGCAGAACTAAGTCCAAGTGCTGGAAGAAGCATGATTTGTTCAACTCTAAAACCTATTCCATATCCTGCTACTGCTTTTACTCCATAAAGTGATACAAAATACATTAAAAACAAAGAACCAATAGACATAATAAGCATATTCATTGATGAGGGAATACCTTGATTTATAAGATCTTTATAAATTTTTTTGTGAGGTAAGAAATAGTTTATTTTATGAAAATGTACAAGTTTTGTATCCATAACTTTAAGTAAAAGATATGAAGCATTTAAAAGTTGTATTAGTATAGTTGAAAGTGCTATTCCTTTTAAACCCATAGCAGGAATAAATAAAAATCCATATATAAATAAAGGATTTAGTGCTAAGTTTGCAAAAAAACCAAATATTAAAGTATTTCTATAAGCTTTGGTATCACCTTTTGATACAAGTATTGCATTAAGTGCAAAGTTAGTCATGAAAAATATAGTTCCAGCTAAAATTATATATATATAATCAAGTGCCATTTGTAAGTATTCACCACTTGCACCCAATAGTTTAAATAAATAAGGTGAGATTATAAACCCAATTATTGTAAGTACTATTGCAAGTAGTTGCATAAAGAAGATACCTTTGTGGGCATATATAGAAGCTAAAAATCTTTTAGAACGACCACTTGCATTTCCAATAAGTGCTGTAATAGCAGAAGAGAATCCATATCCCAATCCAATAATTGTAAAAAATATCATAAAAGATAATGAAAGTGCAGAAATAGCTTGTGTGGAAATAAGTCCAGCATAAAATGTATCTACAACATTGTACATAGTATTAAAAAACATTCCCGTACTTGCAGGAATAGTTATTTGTTTAAGTAAGCTTGGAATATCATCTTTAAGTAAATGTGAGTCTATTTTCAAATGCTAACCTTAATTAAGTTATAAATGTAGATATTAGCTAAAAAGTAAGTTTTAAAGATTAGAAGAGAAGACTAATCCTCTATTCTAATCATTGCTGGTTTTTGAGTTACTACTTTAGTATTTTCTAGCTCTTCAATTGCTTTTAAAATATCTTTTTCGACTGAACTATGAGTTGAAAGTAAAAGATTTGATTTTTGATTACCTAAAGGTTTTTGTAGCATTTTTTCTATTGAAATACCACACTCTCCTAAGATTGAAGCTACTTTTGCTAAAACGCCTGTTTTATCTGCAACTTCTAATCTTAGATAATATTTTGTTCTTGTTTGGTTTTTATTTAATAATGAAAGTTTATTTCCATAATTTCTTTCAAAACCAAGCATCGGAGAGCCTTTACCTCGTCTTGCTATATCAACAATATTTGCAATAACCGCACTTGCAGTTGCATCTCCTCCTGCTCCTGGTCCATAATACATTGTTTCACCAACTTTATCACCAATTACAGAAATACCATTCATAACCCCATCAACTTTTGCAATCATTTGATCTTTTGGAACAAATGCTGGGTGAACTCTAAGTTCTACATTGTCATTTTCTCTTTTTGCAATACCAAGAAGTTTAATAGAGTAATTAAACTCTTTAGCAAACTCAATATCATAACTTGTAATATTTTCAATACCCTCAATTAAAATATCTTCTGGTTTTGCATCAATTCCATAAGCAATAGAACCAAGAATTAGTAGTTTATGTGCTGCATCAAAACCACCTACATCAAAAGTTGGATCAGCTTCTGCATAACCTAAATCTTGTGCTTCTTTAAGAATATCCTCATACTTTACACCCTCATCAATCATCTTTGTAAGCATATAATTACAAGTACCATTCATAATACCTTGAATTGAAAGAATATTATTTGCAGTTAATCCTTCTCTTAATGCATTAATAATAGGAATACCACCCGCAACTGCTGCTTCATATTCAAAAGGAATATCTTTAGCAAACTCTTCAAGTTCATATCTATGGTAAGCTAAAAGTGCTTTATTTGCAGTAACTACTGATTTTCCTTTTTCTAAAGCTTTCTTTACAACTTCATAAGGTTTTTCAACTCCACCCATAAGCTCAACCACAATATCAATTGAGTCATCATTTAAAACCTTATCTATATCATCAGTTAATTCAATAGATACATCTCTTTTTTTAGATAAATCATTTACAACTCCAATTGTTGGTATTAGTTCCCTTCCAGCTCTTGCAGTAATAATCTCTTTATTATCTTTTAAAATATTTGCTACACTTGAACCTACTGTTCCTACACCAATAATTGCTATTTTTAACATTTTTTATCCTAATAATTATAAAGTTTTTAAATATTTTTTTATATTTTTTGCTGCTTGTCTAATTCTTTTTTCATTTTCTATTAAGGCAATTCTTACATATTTATCACCATAATGACCAAATCCAATACCTGGACTTACTGCAACTTTAGCTTCTGTTAGAAGCTGTTTAGAAAATTCCATACTTCCAAGATGCATGGCTTTTTCTGGGATTTTTGCCCATATAAACATAGAAGCGTTTGGTGTTTCCATTTCCCATCCAGCATCTTTAAATGCTTCTATCATAACATCTCTTCTATAGTTATATTTTTTAATATGCTCATCTACACAATCTTGTGGTCCATCAAGTGCAACAGTAGCTGCAACTTGAATAGGTGTAAACATACCATAATCAAGCCAAGATTTGATTCTTTTTAAAGCTCCCACAAGCTTTTCATTTCCAACTATAAAACCAACTCTCCAACCTGCCATATTGTATGACTTTGAAAGTGTAAATGACTCAACTGCTACATCAATAGCACCTTTTGCTTGGAAAATTGATGGTGTTTTATATCCATCAAAAGTAATATCAGCATATGCAATATCAGAGATAATATAAAATCTCTCTTTTTTAGCCAAATCAACCAATCTTTGGTAAAACTCAGGTCTTACTGTTGCACAAGTTGGATTGTGTGGAAAGTTTACTAAAACATATTTTACTTTTGGAATAGACTCTCTTAATGTTTTATTTAATCTTTCAAAAAACAGATCTTCATCAACTCTATAATTTTGCTCATCAAATGGTAGCTCAAAGTTGTGAATAGCTCCACCTGCAAGCATAAATGCATATGAGTGTATTGGATAAGTTGGGTCTGGTACAACTGCAACATCTCCAACATTTACAATAGCTTGAATAAGATGAACATATCCCTCTTTACTACCCATTGTAGCACAAGCATGTTTATTAGGATCAAGATAATCAACCCCATATTTTCTTTTATACCAGTTGCAAATAGCAAGTCTTAATTTATAAATACCTGCACTTGCACTATATCCATGATTTTTTGGTTTCTCAGATGCTTCTTTTAATTTATCAACAATATGTTTAGGTGCTGGACCATCTGGATTACCCATTGAAAAATCAATAATATCCTCACCTCTTCTTCTTGCATCCATTTTTATTTCATTAACTTCTGCAAACACATAGTTTGGAAGTCTTTTCATTCTTTCAAATTCAATTTCAGGAAACACTACTACTCCTTAATTATAATACTTAACCCACGCTTGATATTTATAAGCGCATATAAGTCATCTATTTTTATATATTTTGTGTTTTGTGGCACTTCAAGAACTAACTTTCCATGCACCTTATCTTCTTTGATAAGTTTTAAAATATTTAAACTCTTATCATAAAATACAACTTTAGGGAACCAGCTATTTAGTATTTTTGATACAATAGTGATACTACTAGCATCACCTTTAATTTTTAGTAAATAAGGTTTAAGTGGTTTTCTTAAATATTTTTTTTCATCTACTGTTATTTGAATTGAGTTATTTAAAGATGAAAATGTTGTATCAATGCTATATTCCCATTTATTATCTCCCTCTCTTTTTATATCAGCAACTCTACAATTTTGTTTATAAAGTTCATTTGCTAAAATGAGAGGGTCAATGGCGGCTTCTGTTTTCAGCTTGATTTCCCAATTCAAATTCTCTTTGTCATATTTTAATGTTTTTGTAAAATAGTAGTAAAAACCCAAAGATTTAAGAGTATCTTTTAAAATCTTTAAAGATTTTATAGGATCATGATTTGTATTAAATTTAATATAAACATCTTTTGGTCTATCTAGTGATAGATTTAAAAGACCATTGCTTTGAAGTTTTCTAATCACCTTAATATAATCAATATTTTCCCCAATTATATAACTTTGTTTATCTTTGAATATATAATTGATAAGGTTTTTATGCTTAATATAGTCAAACTCTCCAATTAAATTTGATATTTTATTATCAAGTATCGTTGAAGCTTGTAGTGTTAAAGCTAAAAGTGTTAAGAAAAATATTTTTTTTATCATGGCCTACTTCTATTTTTTCAAATTATATATTAATATTCCTGCTGCAACAGATACATTTAAAGAGTTGAAATCATGTTGCATACCAATAGATACTTTCAAGTCAAGTTTTTTTTCAACTTTTTTTGAAAGACCTTTTCCTTCACTTCCTAAAAATAGTGCAACCTTGTCAGATTCATCTATTTTTCCATATTTTTTCAAATCAGTACCATCCATTGTTGCACCAATAAGTGCAAAACCACACTGTTTTAGTTCATTTGCTAAATCAAGTGTATTAGGATATAAGGCAAAAGGAATATCAAGCATAGCTCCAGAACTTGTTCTTATAAGACCTGAATTATTAAGAGTTTTTACATTTGAAGCTACTATTGCATCAACACCTAGTGAGTATGCAGATCTTGCAATTGCTCCAATATTACCAACATCAGTTAGCCCATCTAAAACTAAAATAAAATTTTTTTCTTTTATTTCAGAGATATCACTGTACTCAAACTCTTTTAGTCTTAAAAAAAAGCCTTGATGATTTCCACCTTGCGCAAGGGCTTGTGCTTTTTTATTATCAAGTCTTATGACTTTTTTACCAAGTTTTAAAAATTTTGAGAATATTTTTTTATCTATCTCTTTTGAAAATAGAACCTCTTCAATTAAGTGAGGATGTTTATCAAGTACATGTAGTACTATTTGTTTTCCATATATTATCATAGATAAGATTTTATCGAAAAAATCTTGATAAACCTCTTTAAAGCAAATATTGGATAATTTAAAAAAAAAGAATTACGATTAAAGTATTTTTTTATTATTTTACAAGGATTTTTTTATGGATAATCTTAGTAGCCAATATATTAAGGTTTTAGATACAAACGAATTACAAATAAACAAAGAGCAAGTACAAAAACTCTTTTTTGAAAATAAAGCTCCAAAATTAATAATAGGTTTTATCTCACCTCATATTGATTTTCATGCTATTTCTGAACAAATAAAGTCATATTTTCCCTCTTCTACAAAAGTTGTTCTTTCTACAAGTGCAGGTGAGTTGTGTACTTTTAACTTAGATGAAAAAAGAGATTCTTTATATCATGATGCAAGTTCAACTTGGAATAATATCGTTTTGCAAGGTTTTAGTCATGAAGTTATTGAAAATATTCAAGTTTTAACAATACCTTTATTTAGTGAAGATATAGCAAATAGTTCTATATCTTCTGCAAAAAGAATTGCAAAAATAAAAAATGAAATAGATAATCAAAAAATATCATTTAAGATAAACCATGAAAACTGCTTTGCATTAACTTTTGTAGATGGATTATCCAATAGTGAAAGTTTTTTTGCAGAAGCTGTTTATGATAGTGGAAAACTTCCATGCTTACTAATTGGTGGCTCAGCTGGTGGGAAATTAGATTTTAAAGATACATTTATTTTCAATAATGAAAAAATTTTAAGACACAATGCAGTTGTAGTTTTAGTAAAATTAAAACCAACTATAAAATATGGAGTTTTCAAATCTCAAAGTTGCGAAGATATGAAAATCTCTTTTTTAGTTGCCCAATCCAATGTACAAAAAAGAACTGTACAGAGTGTTTTAAGTACTAAAACAAACAAAATAGTAAATATCTTAGATGCATTAAGTCAATATTTTTCAACTTCTCTTGAAAACTTACCAGATATTTTAAAAGATTATAGCTTTGCAATTAAACTTGATGGTGAGATATATATAAGATCAATTGCAAATGTAGATGTAAAAATAAAGAAATTGCATTTTTTTGTGATGTAGCTTTTGGTGATATTTTGCATCTTGTAAAAAACAAAGAGTTTACACAAACTACACAAGAAGATTATGAAAGATTTGAACATCAAAAAAATCATAAACCAATAGCAGCACTTTTTAATGATTGTATTTTAAGAAGATTATTAAATCAAGATAAATTAAACTCTTTGAAAACTTTTAATAACATTGCTGTTGCAGGTTCTTCTACTTTTGGTGAATTATTAGGATTAAATATCAACCAAACTCTAACGGCACTGTTTTTTTATAAAGTTGAAGAAAATGAAGAGTTTTATGATGATTATGTAGATAATTTTGTAAGCAAATATGCTTCATTTTGTTTATATTATAAAAAAAGAGAGGTTTACCAATATCAACTACTTTCAAGAGTAAGAACCGCACTTTTAGATAATCTAAAAGATGCCTTTCCTTTGATTCAAGATATGGTTACCATCATCAACTCAGTATACAAAAATACAAAAGAGGGAAATGAAGTAATTGATGATATGATGAATAGATTTGAAAGATTTACTCAAGATATTCAAAGTAATGTATCTACAAACAATGACTTAGTAGAAGATATGAAAAAGTTAACAGTAGATGCAAATGATATCAAAACTGTTTTATCTTCAATCTCAGAAATTGCAATACAAACAAATCTACTTGCACTAAATGCAGCTATTGAAGCATCAAGAGCAGGGGAGTATGGAAATGGCTTTAAAGTAGTTGCAGATGAAGTAAAAAAACTTGCAAACAAAACACAAACAAGTCTTACTCAAAGTAATAAATCAGTTGACATTGCTACTAAAAGCATAGGTGGAATATCAAGTACAATAAGTACAGCAAGCTCAAAGCTTCATAATGTATCAGAAGATGTATTTAAAATAAGTGATTCATTTAATGAAATTCAAAAAAACTCTAAACAAACAAACGGATTTATTGAAGAAAAGATGACAAGTATTGATAGATTGATTGAAAGTATTAATACAATTGAAACAATTCAAAGTAATCTTGAACAATTGGAAGAAAATGTATAGGTAAAACTTAGGTTTTTCCTATTGCATTAGTTCTTGATAAATATCTTTTGTTTTCTTTCCTGTAAGTTTAGAAAGAAGTTTTGCTTTTACTTTTGGAGCTAAATCTAAATCTTTTATATCATCAATATTTAAAGCTTGACCCTCAAAAATAGTAGGCTCAATAATTACTACCCATTCACCTTTGATATTTATATTTTTAAAAATTTCAAAGATATTTTTAGCACTATCTTTAAAGCTTTTTTGATGTAATTTACTTATCTCTTTTACTAAAAATATTGTTCTATTTTCATCTATGTTTTTAATCTCTTCTAAAAGTTTTAAAAGTCTATGTGGTGACTCATAAAGGATACCAAGTTTATCACTTTGCATTATTGTTTTTAGTTTTGAAGCTCTATGGCTTCCTTTATGTGCTAAAAAACCATGAAATGAAAAAGTCGTGTGTGTAAACCCACTCATCGCATAAGCTGTAAGTATTGCATTTGCACCTGGAATAACATCATATTTAATCTCATTTTTTATACAAAAATCAACAAGTGTAGCTCCTGGATCACTAACGCATGGCATTCCTGCATCACTTACATATACAACATTTTTAGTAAAAGTCTCTTTATCTAAAGTTTGTAAAACTTTACTTTCATTATGTGAATGATAAGATTGAAACTGTTTATTTTCAAAATTTAGATTGAATTTTTCAGATAGTAAATTTAGTAGTTTTTTTGTGACTCTTGTATCTTCACAAAAGATTAGTTCCGCTTCCATAAGGGCGTCTAGCGCTCTTTTAGAGATATCCTCCAAATTTCCTATGGGTGTGGGAACTAATATTAACAAGACAAAGTCTTATTTATTTAAATTATATTTAGCTTTAAACTTCTCAACTCTACCAGCAGCATCAACAATTTTTTGCTCTCCAGTAAAGAATGGATGACAAGCTGAACAAATGTCAATTCTTAATGTTTCAACATTTGATTTTGTTTCAAATGTATTTCCACAAGCACAACTAACTGTACAAGCTTTGTAATCTGGGTGAATGTTCTTTTTCACTTTAACTTCCTTAAGGTTTCTAATGTCTACTAAAAGGTCAAATTTATGTGTTGCCCTTTAATAAACTCTTTTAGGAGAGGGATTATAGCGAAAAAAACTTAAGAATATCTGAATTTAAGTTTTCTATAATATTTGAAGTTTTATTCTCTAAAAATTGTGATTTGTTAAAAGTATTTTGTCTTTTTGCCAATTTTGCTGTATTTGTTAAAATCTTTTCTTCAAGCTCTTTTTTTGTAAGTTTTCCATCAAGATATTCTAATGTTTCAATAATTCCTATTGCACTCATACAGTTTGGCTCTCTTGTATAAGTTTTTTCTAAAAATATAACTTCATCAATAAGTTTATCTTCTAACATCTGTTTTGTTCTTAAAGCAATTCTTTTTCTTAAGTCATCCCTTTGCCAAACTATTTCAAAAATTTGCAAATCTTCTATAATTGGTGTTTTTTTATTTTTTTTGAAAAATTGTGTTGGAGTCATACCACTTTGTGTATATATACTATAAGCTTTTTCTATTCTATATGTATCATTTGGAGCTATTTTTTCCATATACTCTTTGTCTAAGTTATATAAAATATCATATGCTTCTTCTTTTGGGATATCTAGTTTATTTTTTGTATCAATTCCCGTAGAAATTCCCTCAACTAGTGCTTTTAGATAAAAGCCTGTTCCTCCTACAATGATTAGATTTTTATTATTGTTTTGTGCAAACTCTTTTGCCCTTTGATAACAATCAATAAACTGAATAACATCAAAAGTTTCATTAGCATAAACTTCATCTATACCAAAATGAATAATATCACCTCTTTCTTTTACAGTTGGCTTTGCAGATGCAATATCTATTTGTTTGTAAACAGATAAAGAATCAAGAGATAAAATTATAGAGTCTGTTTTTTTTGCAATATCAAGTGCTAAAGATGTTTTCCCTGATGCAGTTGAACCTATAATTGCTATTTGTTTCATCTAGTTATATCTTTTCTCATACTCTGATAATTTTTCTTCAAGTTTTGCAATCTTCAAATCTTTTTGATGAATCTCATCTAGTAATTCAGAAATTTGTTTGTTATTTGAGTTGTGAATACTTGTTTGGTTTGTTGAAATACAAGCTGTAAAAGTTGTTGTAATTAAAATTAATAATAATATTTTTATATATTTCATTTGAATCCTTTGTAAAATTTTAATCAAATACCTATAAAAAACAGTTGAAAAATCATCATATAAATTACTTTATATGTAATATTAGATAAAATCGATTTTATGGAAAAAATAACAAAACTACTAAATGATTTCAATGAACTAGTAATGTTCAAACACTCAATCTTTTCGCTGCCTTTTATTTTTATTGCAATGGTGGTTGCTGCAAATGGTTGGTTTGGGTTTAGCCTTTGTATTTTAGGTATCTTAGCTGCACTTACAGCAAGAAACTTTGCTATGGGATTTAATAGATATCTTGATAGAGATATTGATGCTCTTAACCCAAGAACAGTAAACAGACCAAATGTAGATGGAAGAATCTCGCCTACACAAATGGCAATATTTGTAGCATTAAATGCAATTGGATTTATAATTGTAGCATATTTTGTAAATGATTTAGCTTTTTATATGTCTGTGCCTATTCTTATTGTGATAGGTTCATACTCATACTTTAAAAGGTTTTCATTTTTAGCACATCTAATTTTAGGTGTTTCTTTAGGACTTGCTCCAATTGCTGGAGTTGTTGCAGTTAGTGAAACTATACCTTTATGGGCTATTTTGTTAAGTATTGGGGTGATGTTTTGGGTTGCTGGATTTGATTTGTTGTATTCATTGCAAGATATCGATGTGGATAAAGAGTTAGGACTTCACTCAATCCCAAGCAAATTTGGTGCTAAAAATACTATGATAATCTCAAGAGTATTTCACCTTTTTACAGTAATATTTTGGTTACTATTTGTAATTGTATCAAATAGTTCAACTTTTGCTTTTATAGCAGTAGTAGTAAGTGCTTTAATGCTAAGTTATGAACACTATTTAGTAAATAAAGATTTTAGAAAAATTGATAAAGCTTTTTTTACTGTAAATGGTTACTTAGGTATAGTGTTTTTTGTACTAATAGTATTGGATAATTTATAAAGATAGATGATGAGTAATAGACTTAAAGAAGTTACATTTTTAACTGTTAATGATTTAAAAAATGAAGATATAATCTTGCCAAGTAAATACTCCCAAGTATTTGAAAATCATGCAAATAGCTTAGAAGTAAATATAGAAGATGAAAATGTATTATTTAAAGATTTACATGAAGATAATGTAAATATTGACAAAATAGTAAGACAAACAAATGATAACTTAAGTATCTTATATCAATCAACAGATGATGCAAGAACTGCTATTTTAAATAAAGATGATAAATCCCTTCAAAATATTTATGGTGAACTAGCAAAAATGAAAAGTAAAATAAATCTTTTACAAAAAGAGCTTTTTTCAGATAGCCTAACAAAAGCCTTTAATAGAAAATGGTTTATGGATTACTACTTAATAAATAAAAGCTTCCCAGAAGATGGAGCTTTGGCATTTATAGATTTAAATAAGTTTAAATATATAAATGATACATTTGGACACTTAGTAGGCGATCAAGTACTAAAATATCTTGTAGATTTTTTGAAAAAAGAGTTCAAAGATAAAGAAATAAAAGTTTTAAGATATGCAGGAGATGAGTTTATTGTACTTTTTAATCAAGATACAATAAATCAGTTTGATATTAAAACACTTATGACAAATGCACAAAAAAAACTTGCAAGACAAAAACTAAAAACCTCAAAATTTAAAAATATCCAATTTTCATTCTCTTTTGGATTAGTACCATTTAAAAAAGATGAACAATTAGAAAAAATAGTTCTAAAAGCAGATGAACTAATGTATAAAAATAAAAAAGCCTTAATATCTAGATAATTTTAAGTTTTCTTTTGATAAAATTTCAAGCTATCATAAACGCGTCTGTGGCTCAACTGGATAGAGCTCCCGGTTTCGGCCCGGGTGGTTGTGGGTTCGAATCCTACCAGGCGTGCCATTACTTCATTTTCATTTTTTACTGTTAGTACATTTTTTGTTTTAGAAGTAGGTTTATTAATAGTTAAAGATGAGATTATATTCCCATCAATTCTATCAATACCATTTTCTTCAAAAATTTGAGCTGTTAACTCTTTTGAAAGTTCTAATGCTATTGAATACCTTTTTTATTAAACTGTTTAATATAAACTTCACAATCTTTTGACACTTCTGAAAAATATTTCATTATATAAGTTATGAGTTAATTTCATTTTAGAATTTTAGGCATATAAGCAAATGGTTATAAAGTTTTAATAAACTTTTTTGTGACATTATTTTATAATGTTCGAGATTTTAAAAAGGGGAACAGATGAAAAAAATATTTCTTTTAATTCTTACTTCTGTTTATATATTTGCAATGAGTCCAAATATTGATGCATATACTGAATTTAAATATACTTATTATTATGATGGAATTAGAATTGATTCTCATAATATAATTAAATACAAATTTAATAAAGAAAAAAATCAATATGGAAGTAGAGATATTCTTTTATACTCTTTAAAGCATTTATCAAAAGAAGTACAAAACAATGGATATGATAAATTTTATTTAGTATATAACAATAAAGAAAAGAAGAAAACTATATTGATTGAAGATCTTTTAAAAGAGTTTAATCCTTCAATTCAAAAAGGTTTAGTATATAACCATCAAAAAGGAAAATCTGATTCAGGAATGAAACTAGGGTCTTTTTTAGCTTTTGCTGGAAATATTGCTTTAATGACTGCAGGAGCTAAAGTTGGGAATGGTATTTTACTAGGAAATGGGCTTGATGGGGTACTAAGTAATAAAAAAGGAAACCTTTTAAATGATGTATTTAAAGGGAGTAACCAAAACGAATTAAATGCTTTAGCAAATAATATAATATATGATACTTCAGATTTGGCGATAATTGCAGGTGATTTTACTTTAGAAGAAGAAAAATATTTATATCATATATTACTAGATACAAATGATATAAATGCTTACTTTAAAAAACAAAATCCATTTAGAATTAAAGAATTAAATTCAACAAATAAGAATTATTTTGTAAGAGGACTAAGAAAAGAATGAAAAAAGTATATTTATTAATGTTACCTTTATTATTTATTATTACTGGGTGTGCACCTGTAGGAAATGCTTTGATTCAAAAACCTAAAGAAATAATACTAAATAAAGATAATAAAAATCTTAGACAAATTGAATTTAAAGTAAAAGCTAAAAATGAAAATAAATTTAAGAAAGTTATGTCTATTTATTTACAATATTATTTAAAAAGAAAAATGTGGATTTATGAGGGGACAGTTAATAATAGATACTATTCTAGAAACACATGGTTTAAAGTCAATGATAAAAATATCGAAATAGATTTTCATATTACGGAATATATTAAAAATAAAAGAGACAAAAATGACAATCTTTCATTAGGTGGCTCGAAAGGGTTTTGTAAATATAAAGTAATTCTACCTATGAGATTAAATGAAGTCAATGGAATATACTATACAAAATTAAAAGATACTAATAGTATTGAGGTAACAGAAAGTATTAATTCAACTACTAAAAAAATCTTTGAATACTCTACACTTAAAGATAGTCCAAAAGAGTTCAGGGAGAGGCTAGATGGTATATTTGAATATTTTGATAAAAAAGAGTTGAAACTATACAGTATCTAATAAAAAAAAGAAGTTATGAAAAGAGCAGGTAGAATGGAACTTTTTTAATCTTAGGATTAAAAGGTTTAATTTTTGTAGGATTATATATACTTATTGATAGATATATTAAAAAGTGCATTTGCAAATGGAATAAATAAAATTATTTTCATAATTATTTTATTTGTTATTACTAGGTTAGAAGCAATTTTATATTTATCAATTTATAAAACGACATATCCTGTCAAGCTATTACGTCATAATCTTTTTAATTAAAAATTTGCTATGAATATTGAAATAGTAGAGCCTATAAAATTTGAAGAAATAGTATATTCTTTTGATGAAATAGGTGAAGACGCTGAGAAAGAACTAGTCTCATATATATTTTTAACTAATATAAGTACTGATGGAGTATTGATAAAGAGAGAATAAAAACAATAATATAAAATATATAAAAATTCAGCTTATTAAGAATAATCTAAAAAAATATAGATAATATTATTATTTATAAATTCATGGAGAAGTAATGAATAAAATTAAACCTTATACTTGTAATGAAAGTGTTGAATATTTAAAGCTAGATAAATTAATTCAAAATTTTTTAGAGAGAAGAAATTATGAAGATTATAATGTAGAAAAAATTGAAGTAGAAAATAACGAAGCTATTGAATTTGTTGAAATCTCACATATCTCTTATGATAGAAATAAATCAGAATCAGATTTAAATCTAATAGATTTTCAACAGCTATTAAGTGCCGTATCTTCAAAAACAAAAAAATTTGTGTATGTAATTGAAAGTTCAATAAATGGAATGTGTTTATATTTAGGAACAGAAAAGAGTTTAAACAATGATAGTTTTTTAAAAGAAACTTTTGAAGGTATTTACTCTGGTTCAAATTGTATAGCTAATTCGGATACAAACTTAAACAATAAAATGAAACATACAAAAGCTATGCTTGGTATTCCAGCACTAAAAAGAGACTCAGATAAAGAATATAAACAATCTTTAGAGAGAATTTTATTTCCAATGCAAGGTAAAAACTTTCGTATAGTTTTAGTTTCTGAAGCTTATAGTTTAGATACAGTTCAAGAAATAATTTCAAACTATCAGAATTTAGGTAATGAACTACATAAAGAAGTAAAACAAAGTAAAAACTTGCAAAAAAGTAATGCTGATTCAGAAGGTATTACATTTACAGAAGGAACAAGTTTTAGTGAAACTGAGAATCCTAATTTGATTAAACAAGGGTCAGAAATTATTAAAGATATTGTTTCCTTAGTTGGACTTGGCTGGGACTCTATCAAAGAAAATGCTTTGGACGGAATATTCTCAAGTGATAATTCAAATAAAAGAAATCATTTTTCACTAGAAGATAAAGATATTATTGCAAATACTATGTATCATGTAGGAAGTAGGACAAACTCAACTAATAAAAGTACAAGTACAAGCGAAAATACCACTAAAACCATTACCCAAGGAATTACATTTGATGAGATAAATAAATCAGCTGAATATTGTGAAAACCTTATAGATAAATATATTGAACGCTTTCAAAAAGGCTTAAATCACGGTATGTGGAATACATCTTTGTATATACAATCTGATGATAAAAATACACTTAGTCAACTTGAACACACTTTAAAAAGTGTATATAGTGGTGATGAGTCTTATTTTGAATCAATACGGTTTAGTAGTGATTTAGGTAGCAATCAAAGTATTGATATAGCAAAACTACCAATGGTTTATTTTGATAAAAGTGTAACTCATCCTATCCACCCATCTTTTACTGGTTTTTCGTCAGCTATAAATACTGAGGAGCTTTCTATTTTATCAGCGCTACCAAATAATGACATAGAGGGAATAAGTGTATCAAAGATATCTGGCTTTGGACAGACGCAAGAATCTAATATTGATAAATATAACTCAATAGAGATAGGAAATATTTTAAATAAAAAGAAAGCAACATCTCAAAGATTTAAACTCTCTCTTGATGCTTTAAATTCACATCTTTTTGTATCAGGGATTACAGGAAGTGGTAAATCAAATACAATAAAACTAATCCTACAACAACTTCAAGATAATAATAAACTTGAAAATAAAATACCATTTTTAGTAATAGAACCTGCAAAGTCTGAATACAAGCATCTTATAAATCAAATTGAAAATTTACAAGTTTTTAGACCAGGTGCTAAAAATGATATTTTTAAATTCAATCCATTTATTTTTGAACATAGTAGATTAAACAATAGTGTAACTCTAACAAAGCATGTAGACATGCTTAAAACAACTTTTAGTTCTGCTTTTCCTATGTATGGACCAATGCCATACATTTTAGAAGATGCAATACATAAAATATACGAAGAAAAAGGGTGGAGTTTTGATACGGAAGATAATCCATTTTTTACGGACTCAGACTCAGCAGATTATGATAGAAAATTATTACTTTTTCCCAACATGGAAGATTTAAAAAATAAAATAGAAAGTGTCGTTGAAGAATCAGGATATGCAGGTGAATTAGATAGTAATATAAAAGCAGCACTTAAAACTAGAATTAAAAATTTGACTATTGGTATAAAAGGGAGAATATTTAATTCAAGACATGCTTTTGATTCAAAAATACTTTTTGAAAGTCCTACAATAATTGAATTATCAAATATTACAGATGACGAAGAAAAGTCATTTTTGATGGGATTACTGTTGAATAAACTATATCAATATAGAGAAGAACAAGGTTCATCTGACAAGTTAAAGCATATTACTGTTATAGAAGAAGCTCATAGGTTACTTCCCAATATCTCTTTTAATAATAGTAGTGAAGAAGCTAGTTCAAAAGCAAAAGCAGTTGAAACATTTACAAATATTTTAGCTGAGATTAGATCCTATGGTGAAGGTATTGTTGTTGCAGATCAAATAGCTTCTAAGCTTCATCCAGATCTAATAAAAAATACAAATATCAAGATACTACAAAGAACTATGGATAAAGAAGATAGAGACTTAGTAGGTAATTCTATAAATCTGACAGAAGATCAAGTTCTTGATATTGCAGAGTTAAAAGCTGGCGAAGCGATAGTTCACAATAGGGATATACATCAAGCATTTATGGTTAAAATAGATAAGTCAAATGAAATAATAAATGATAAAAATAAAATTGAAGAGTTTTATAATAAATTTATATCTAATAATGAAATGTATAAATATGAAATACCTTTTGAAAAAAGATTTTATTTACATCATAATGAGTTAGTTCAATTACAAAATATAAATAAACAATTATTGAAAAAATCACTATTGAACTTAGTTAAATCTGTATTTTTTGATGATAAAAATATCCTAAAGTCTTGGGATAAGTTTAAAGCTAATATAGATAAAAAGATAGATAATAAAAATATATACTTTTATTTATTTGTAAAAGCATTTAAAGAGTGTAACTATCTGTCAAATATTCAATACTATAAAGATATTGATTCTTATATGGATATATATGAAGCATTGTTATACTTGATAAATACTCTAATTGATGAAAAAAATGAAGATATAATTAATGCAATTAAAGAATTAAAAAAATCATTTTCACATAAAAAGATAAAAGAGGTATTTCCTTCTATGAAAAATTATGAGGATAATGATATTGATTATACACTGTTAATATTAGAGTATATGACTTCTAATGAAGAAGTTTATGAATTTGTTAATATAACTATGAAAGAACAAATAGAGTTAAGCAATCGATTTGATAAAATCTTAAAGTATATATTTCAAATAGTAACGCCAGAACTTAGATACTGTTTAGGAGCTATAAGAGCTGGCTCAGAAGAGATAGATTTTCATGGTATAGTAAGAGAGGGGTTTTAATGTTAGAGATTGCTGTAACTACTTTAAAAGAAGTATCAAAGGAAAATTTAAAAGATATAGATTTTAAAGAATTAAATAAGAAAATGTCACCAAGTGAGCTTTTATCAAAAAGTGAAATCAACGGAATCTCAGGTGATAAATCAGAAATAAGTGATATTTTAAAAATAACTTCAAATGGTCTCATTAGAAGTGAAATAGATATAAAAGCTGAACTTGAAAAAATTAAAGAAAAAACTACTTATTCAGACTATATAAGTGATTATATAACAACAGAAAAGGAATTAAAGGTTTATCAAAATGAAGACTTAGTAGAAGGTAAAGTTAACGATAGACCAACTTTAAAAGATACTAGTATTGATCCTAACTTATCAGATGGAAAAGGAAGAACAAATCTTGAAAGAATGGAAAAAGGACTTGCACCATTAGATGAAAATGGTAGGCCATACAATTTACACCATATAGGTCAAAAAGCAGATTCTCCACTTGCTGAGTTAAAAGATAATGTTCATAAAGAAAATGATGCAATACTTCATGATAAAACACAAAAAACAGAAATACATAATGAAAAAAGTGAAGTTAATTGGGATAAGGAACGAAGTGATCATTGGAAAGCAAGAGCTGAAGAGATAAAACAAGAAAGGGAACAAAATGTATGATGAAATAAAAACTTTTGGTTTACATTTAGAAACTACTGAAAAAGCTACAGAAACAAATATAAGTGAATTTGAAAATAAATTAGGTATAAAGCTAGGAAAAGAGTATAAATCTTTTCTTTTAGAGTTTGGAACATTGGAAGTTGAATACTTAGAGTTTTATGGTTATTTTAAAGATGACTCATCTTTGCCAAGTGCCATAAATTCTACATTGTATCATAGAGAAAGTATAGAAAATTTTCCTAATGATTTAATAGTCTTTTTTGAATCAGGAGACGGGTCATTTTTTTGTGTAGATAGAGACGATGAAGTTTATAAATGTACTTACAACAGATGTACCAAAGTAGAAAAAAAGTTTAAAGATTTTCTTATTGAAAGAATAAGAGGGGTAAAATAAATGAAAAAATTATCAAAACCAATAATAAAAGAAAAAATTGAAAAGTTAAATAACTATTTTTCTTCGTATCCTAATAAAGATAGAGAAAATAGACTAAAAGAACTAGATACAAAAATAGATAACCAAGAGTATAAAATAGCAGTAGTTGCGAATATGAGTGCAGGTAAGTCTACATTTATTAATGCTTTATTTGGGAAAAATGTTTTACCGTCATTTGAACATGCTACTACAGATTGTGCTACATATATTTATTCTAAGCCAAATATTGATAAAAAAGCAAAAATTTATTTCAATGATAATAAAAAAACTATTGAAGTTATTGAAAATTTAGAAGATGAAATAACACAGTATGCTCAAAAAGATGAAGATTGTAAAGATGATAAATATAAAAATGTAGAAAAGATAGAACTATACTATCCATTCAAAAATCTACAAACATCTTCAAGTGAAGATTTTAGCATCACTTTTGTAGATACTCCAGGACCTAATAGTACAGGGGATTTTGGTCAAAAGCACAAGGATCAAACTAGAAGTGTATTAAATAGTGTTGATATGGCACTTTTTACATTTGACTATGAGCAATTAGATGCAAACCTAAAAAGTGATGAACAAGGCTTATGGAATACAGTAAAAACTAGACATGAAAAAGATAAGAATTTTGAAGTATATTTTTTAATAAATAAAATCGATTCGGCAATGGATGATAACTTTAAAGAGGTAAAAAGTGCAGAAGATGAAAAAAAACAATGGTATGTTCATGAAAAAGAAGCTATTGATAAGCTCATTAAAGCAGCACAGTCTCACGGTATAGAAAATCCTAATATATATCCAGTAACATCTAAGTTTGCACTTTTAGATAGAGAAAACACTTTTCATGGTCGCAAAGACCTTTTACCTTTTAAAGAGATATTTAGAGAAGCATTTGATAAGTGGGAAGAGGAATATATCAAATATCTTGGGTTAGAAAAACTTGAAAAAGATATAAATCAGTATATAAATACAAGTGTGAAAGAAAAGATTTTAAAAATTGCGATTGATAATATAAATGAAGTAGAAAATGATGAGTTAAGTTCTTTAACTGAAAGAAAACTAATATTTAGTAAACCTAAAGAAGAAGCAGAAAAAAACATAAATGCTTCATTGTCATTTTTAGATAATGAAGCAAAAGAATTAGAAGATAATATGCTTACAAAATTTGAAAAATCTGAAGAAAAATATAAACAAGAGATAGTGAAGCTTATAAGTTCTGCTATCAAAGATGAGCTATATGCAAAAGTTGATGAAATGTCTAAAATTGCAATAGCTTATGCAATAGCAACAGCTGATGGAGCAAATACAAAAATTGCTTCAAGTAGAGCTAAACAAAACATTAATTTTGTAGAACTACAAGAAGAAGTCCAAATAGAGTTAGATAAGAGTATAAATATAGATGAAGTTATGAGTAAAATGCAAGATTATATGAAAACTCTTTTTGATGAATATAAAAATAACTACTTAGATGTAAAAACAGATTTAAAAAACTCTTATGTTTCCTATGAAAGAGAAATAGCAAAAACTTTTAGACAAACAAAAGAAAATCTTAATACTCAACTACAAAATACTTTAGATATTGATGTTAAATCAGTAGAAATAAAAACTATTGATATAGACTCAACTTTGAGTTTTGATGTTACAATACCTGATAGTGTGTTAGATTATAAATATCAAGAAGAAGAATATCATTATAGAAGTAATGTTATCTGGTGGAATCCTATCTCATGGTTTTCTGATGATACAAGAGTAGTAGATCAAGAAGAAAAACATTTACTAGTTATCAATCCACTTGATTTAAAAAGTTCAATAGAAAAAAACATGAATGAAACTGTAGAAAAATTTAGTAATATCGAGCAAAGAAATTATACAGATGCAATAGTAGCTTTAAGAAGAGAAAATTCAGATATTTTTCAAGACTTTAGGCTAAATAAGCAAAAAGAGATAGATAAACTGCAAGAAGACGTAAAAAATAGTGAAAAAGAGCTAGAAGTAGTTGAAAAACAAATTGAAAAATTTAAACAAATAATTAAGGACTAAAAATGACACCAGCAGCAGGAGCAGGAGTATCAATAGGAACAATAGCTTTAGTAGGTGGAGTTATTGTTGTTGTTGTTGCCGGAGTGGCATACCTTTTATATAAAAGTAGCAATAATAAGAGTAGTTCTAAGAAACCAATAAAAAAAATAATCTCTGATGAAAATAAATATAAAGGTGACAAAAATATAGTAATGAATGCTATTAAAGAGAAAGATTGGGATATATTAGAAGAGTTGCTAAAAGACAAAAGTTTTCAACAATATCCAGATTTAATTGAAATGGTAAAAGAAGCTTTAAAACAAAAAGGAATATAAATATGCAAAATAAAAAAATTGCAGTTGTTGCAAATATGAGTGCAGGCAAATCTACTTTTTTAAATGCCTTATTTGGAGATAGTATTTTACCTGCATATTCTCATGCAACAACAGATTGTCCTATTTATATCTATTCTGATGATAATCCAGATAATGATATGGCTATAGTAGAGTTTTTAGATGATAAATCTACTGTCACATTGCAAAAAGAGGTAGTAAAGGAAGAGTTAAAGTTTTACGCCCAAAAAGATAATGATGAGATAGATAAAAAGTATAAAAATGTTAAGAAAATTGATCTCTATTGGGATTTTTTTATTTTACAAAATAATCAAAATTATCCAATTAATTTTATAGTTATAGATACTCCTGGACCAAACAACACTAACGAACATGCTACTAAACATAGAAGTACAACAAAAGATATTATTTTAAATGAAGCGGATATGCTTTTATATCTTTTTGACTATGGACAAATTGATGCAAATTTAAATGCTAGTGATGATAATATTTGGGGATTTATAAAAAATAGAAAAGAAAAAGATCCTGATTTTGAAGTATTTTTTATAATTAATAAAATTGATAAAGCATTAGAAGATAATAAAAAATTATCAAATGTTAAAAAGTCATCAAGTGAAAAAGAATACTATAAAAACTTAGCATTAAATTGGATGTATTATGAAAAAATAGCGATAAAAGAAATAAAAATTAGTGCAAAGAAACAAGGCTTTAAAAACCCCAGAGTCTTTAGTATTTCTTCCTTATATATAGAATATCATAGAAATAAAGATAATTTAGGCTCTTTTCAAAAGAAAAAGATTGATAACTTTATAGAATATTTTAAAAGTGTTTTTGATTCTAAATGGAATAGTAAGTTTCATCAATATTTAGGATATAGGAAAATTGAAAATGCTTTAAAAAAACATTTTACAAAGAAAATTAAAAAATCTATATTTCTAAAAAAAAATAAGAGAAATAAAAAGTTTAAAAAATGAATAACCTAATAATTCTTTACAATCCTTACTATCAAAGTGATGTAATAGAGCAGCACCTTAAAATTCTTTTTGATAAAGAAAAAGTTGCATTTGGTAAGGTTTATTCTAAAATTAGGAAAAGTAAACATGCATTTGAGGATAAACTTGAAGATATTTACTCTAAAACAGACTCATCAAACTATTTACAACTTTTTTTAACTGATTACTCAAATATGTTTGTTGCAAAAGTTGAAAAAGTTACAACAGAAAATATGAGTGCCATCGCTCCTAAATACTATTTTGAAAAAAACTTAGAAGTAGAGCAGTGGTATGTGGTATCTGATATAAAAGAGTTAGTAAGAAATGATTTTGAAAGTATTAGAGATAATTATTTAGCAAACTTAACAACTCCTAATTTTGGTGATCATACTTATGCTGTATACGGCAATAGTTATATATATCCTCTTATTGTGGATATGAAACAAAAGGTAAATCATTTTGAAGATTCAACTATTAAGCATTACCCAAATGTGTATAAGTCAGATGAGTATCTTAATATTAAAAACTCTTTAGTTCAGTTTAGTTTTGGTAAAAGATATTCAAATCAAATGCACCCAAATAGTATGGATAATATTATTTCAGCGGAGATTGAGTATCAAGCAAATAAGCAAAATCCACTTTATGATTTTACAAGTGTTATTATAAAGTATTCAAAAACTATAGAGCAAGAAATATATTTATTCTTTAAATCATTAGTTGATTTTTTAAGTGAAGAAAATCCTTCTATTTTGGATATAAATTTTAGTGTTCAGAATTTTAATTATACTCTTAATGATATTTTTAATTTTAAGCCAAATTTAGGGTCTTATAAGTATCTTTTAGGACAAACAATTATTCAAAATGAAATAACTTCTATGTGTAATAAACAAACACAGTTTTATATACTAAAAACAATTCCATATCATATCAATATAGTTCAAGAAATTAGAAATGAAACAGTACATGGGAATCCTCCTAAAATAAATGATGTAAAACAACTTAGAAATAAGATGTTAGGTATTGGATATGAAAGCATGGTTATTGAACTTGTTAAAAAAAGAAATGGAAGATTAAATAGGTAAGAGATGAGTAAATCACATGATACATTAGCTTTAAGATTAGCCTTGATTTTAACAAAGTTAAATAATGGCGAAAGTTTTACAATAAAAGAGTTATCTCAAGAGTTCGATGTAAGCACTAGAACATTACAAAGAGACATAAATGAAAGACTTTCATATATTCCAATTAAAAAAAATGGTGATTTTTATATTATGGAAAGCTATGCATTAGGTAAACTTAGTTTTAAAGATATAGAGAGTTTTGCAACATTAAGTGGTATAAAGTCTCTTTATCCATCTCTTTCAAATGAATTTATTACAGATATTTTAAATACAAAACTAAATAGTGCTTATCTTATTAAAAATCAAGGTTATGAGAATATAAGTAACAAAAGAGAATCTTTTGAATTGATAAGTGCTGCTATTATTAAAAATAGTCCAATATCTTATGTTTACAATAATAAAAATAGGGATGTTAATCCATATAAACTTATTAATAATGAGGGTATATGGTATTTATTAGCAGCAGAAAAAGGTAATCTTAAAACTTATACCTTTTCAAAAATACAAAAACTTAAATGGGAAGATAGCACAAAGATATTTACACCTAAAGAAGAGTTTTTAGAACAAGTTGAACAAAATAATCTGAACTGGTTTACATCAGATGAGTTAATAGAAGTGACTTTACAAATAAGCAATGTTGTAAAAGAGTATTTTATAAGAAAAAATATATTACCAAATCAAAAAATCATAGAAGAAAATGAAGAATATTTTATAGTTTCTACAAAAGTTTCATATGATGATGAAATATTAAAAGTTGTTAAATATTGGTTACCATATATAAAAATTATTAGTCCTTTATATTTAAAAAATGAATTAGATGAAATACTTACAAGTTATTTGAAGAGAGTGTAAAAATAAGTGTTATAAGTTAATATTATGATTATCTTTATACCTAATAATATTTAATCCAAAATATATTATATTCTAACTGTAGTATGTAAAATAAATATTATAGTTTAGACTTATTTTTAGATATTTACTATAAAATTAAAATGTTTTTAATAAACTTTTTTATATTATTCAAAAAAAAATTAGGAGTATTAAAATGGGAATGCCAGGTGGTTTTGAGTGGTTATTTTTGATGTTAATTGGATTAGGATTTGTTTTTCTTTTTGTTTATTGTTTAGTAGATGTATTAAAAAGTGAATTTAATGGTGTTAATAAATTAGTTTGGTTATTAGCAATATTTTTTCTTCCATTATTAGGTTCAATTTTGTATATATTTATTGGCAAAAAACAAAAAATATAATATTTAACTATTAAAAATAAGAAGTGGTAACTTAAATATAAGATACCACTTTATTCAAGACCAAAGCTGTAGTTTTGGCAAGTGTGAAACTGCTTTGATTATATCTGTTTTAGAAACTATTCCTACTATTATATCTTCTTCATTTACTATTGGGATTGCATCAATTTTAAAATCTAACATGACTTTACAAA